>Ga0209542_10006354_pt1 | contig 23036 bp, 30 predicted proteins | sample RifCSPhighO2_01_FD_184028 | JGI IMG/M metagenome (GOLD analysis project Ga0209542, IMG submission 184028) | Soil microbial communities from Rifle, Colorado - Rifle CSP2_plank highO2_0.1 (SPAdes) (version 2) | ecosystem: Environmental > Terrestrial > Deep subsurface > Rock core/Sediment ... | reverse complement strand
ATCCTTGGGTGAGTATTTCTTCGAGTACGTTGTTTCCTCGACTGTTGCGTATGACGATTAGCAGGTCGGTGTCGCTTCGGAAGGCCCAGACCCACCAGTTTTTTCCTAAGACTGAAAAGCTGGTTTCGTCAATGTAGAGGATTCGTGCTGTACGAATCCTTTGTTTTAATGTGGTGTATTCGTTTTCTGCAGCTTCGGCAGCTCTTGCAATGATGGCTTGTACGCTGGCGGGGGCTAGTTTTAGGGTGAAGCTTGCGTCTAAAAAGCAGGTGGTTTTGCGGAGCACTCCACGTACGATGAATTTGAGGAAGAGTACGAGTACCATGAGGTGGGTGCCGAATCTTCCTTGAAGGGGTGTCTTGCCATCTCTGGAGGTGAATTTGAGTTTGCAGTGGAGGCATTGGAAGATGTCTCTGCAGACATCTATGATGTTGGGTTTGATGTCGGGTGGTAGTTCTTCGATTTGTTGCTTTTTTTGTCCTATGAGTTTGATGTTGTGGCTTTGGCATCCGGGGCATTCTTTAGCGGTGATATAGCGTTGTTCATCTGCCAAATTTTTTGGACGTGTAGTGCCAGGATGTCCATTTGGAGCTCCGCGCTTGCCTGCCGGTTTCGTGCTCCGCACGAAAGACTTGAGATGGGGGTGTGCGGATGGTGGCGTGTTCGGGTTTTTGTATTTTCTGAGCTCTTTCTTTAGACGTTCAATCTCTTCATCTTTTCTTTTAAGTTGTTGATCCTTGCCAAGAACTATATCAATCAACTCGTCTTTGCTGAGTTCCTTAAGAGTTGTATCCATTGGGGTTGCTCCGCAACCACCACGCAACAAGTCTCTAAATCTTAATATCACTAGGCTATATTTTTTTCTGTTCTACAGAATATAGGTTCAATTAGCTAAACAAATACGATTAATCTACAAAATAGATGATGAAAATAAGCTGATTAAGATCGCAGAAGCTGGGTCGCATAAAGTCTACTAGTACTTAATCTTCCAGGGCTTGACGCCTTTTCTTTCGGCTTCTTTAAACTCTTTAAGAGCTGTCAACGTATCCGGATGCCGGAGAAACTGCTCTTCTTCCGTAAGTCTTTCGGTTTTCTTTTTTGGCAGGTGAATGGCTTCTTGTTTCATGGGAAGGAGTAAGTGATAGAACTTTTTAAATCTTTGTTTTAACTAACTGGTACAAATCTACCATCTTCTATTTTTTCCAAGATGGGTTGTTTGTTGGTGGGATGGTTCTGCTCTCCTAAATAGATGCGCCCCGAAGCACCTTGGAAATCAAGAGTGCGCAGTCCTTCAATGATTTGATCTACGTTCTCTCCAGAGCTTTCCATGGCTTTTTTCAAAGCATAGACGATATCGTAAGCGATGTCTCCCACAAAAACAGGGGATTCCCTGTATTCTTGTTTGAATTTAGCAACAAACGCTTCTGTAGGTTGACTAAAGCCAAACACATATATCCCTTCTGCATTAGAAGCATCCAACCGTCCTGATTTAACATGTTCGGCAAAATTTTCATGCGCTAAGATGGAGCTTTGCAAACCAAGTTCTTTTCTCTTTTTTCCAAGCATAAGAAAATCGTTAAAATTAAGTGCAGCAAAGACTCCATCCAGTTTCTGATGTTGAAAACGAGTAAGCTCTGTGCTGATATCATTGTTGTCAAAGCTAGGCAAGCTTCTTTCTTCAATCAAGGTCATTCCAGTTTTCTGAGCAGCTTTTTTGAAAGTCTCTAAGTGGGCAAGTCCCCAAGGATTTTGAATGACAATCGCCCCAACCCTTTTCCCAGGGAGCGTCTTAAGCCATTTCTCAAAGAGTTCCTGGTTCGAAGAGACTGGGCTGTGAAAGACAAAGAAATAAGGGCTTTTTTGAGTAACCGTATCAGGCAAGGCAGAGGGTGACAAGAGAAGCACTTTTTCCTGATCGATGATAGGAATGTCCGCATTCGCTAAAAAATCCCATACGCCTCCGATGATCACCTGCACGCCATCCACATCAATGAGTTTATGGACGGCCGTAACACTCTTTGCAGCTTCCGTGCCATCATCTTCGTATATCACTTGGATGGGTTTGCCGTTGACGCCCCCGGCTGCATTGATTTCTTTCACAGCCAAATCAATTCCATGCTGGGCATTCTCACCGTAGACGGCAGCACTTCCGGTTAAAGGCAACACAGCACCGATCTGGATGGTTTCTGTATTTTTTGAGGAACAGCCGATAAACAGGACTAGAACAAGCAGCAGAAAGAATTCAATTTTCATTTAGCAAGAGAAGGGATTAGATTATATAAATGTTAGGAAGTTTATGTGGCATAATACTTCCGATACCATTCCACAAACTTCTTCACCCCTTCCGGAACCTGAACCATAGGTTCCCATCCAAGTAACTTCTTTGCTTTCGTTATATCCGCCGATGTGTCAGCCACATCGCCGGGTTGCATAGGTAAATAGTTGATCTGGGCTTTCTTCCCAAGTTCTTTTTCTATGGTTCGAATAAAATCCATTAATTGAACGGGGTTTCCGCAGCCGAGGTTGATGATTTGAAAGCCTAGAGGTCTTTGTGTCGCGCGGTAAAATCCATCCACAATGTCGGTAACATACGTAAAATCGCGTTTCATATCCCCGTTGTTGTACACATCGATGGGTTCTCCAGCAAGAATGGCTTTAGTGAATTTAAAGAGCGCCATGTCTGGGCGGCCATAGGTTCCATACACGGTGAAAAACCGCAAGCAGGTCACATTCAACTTGAACAAGTGGTGATAGCTAAACGCAAGCAATTCACAGGCTCGTTTGCTGGCAGAGTAGATGCTAATCGGTGTATCCACGCGATCCTCTTCAGAAAAGGGCATTTTTTCATTGAGACCGTAGATGGAGGAGGTAGACGCAAACACAATGTCTTTAATACCATATCGTTTGGCTAATTCCAGCACATTGAGTGTCCCGACGTAATTGGAGTCGGCATATACAAATGGGTTCTCTAAGGAATACCGAACGCCGGCCTGCGCAGCGAGGTGGCAGATCTTGTCAAACTTGCCTTCTTTGAAAACCGTTTCCAGTTGGTCTTTATGCGCAATATCTACTTGATAAAACTTGATCTTGTCTTTGAATCGTTCCAATCGTGCTTTTTTCAAGGCAGGGTCATAGTAGTCATTGAGGTTGTCGACGCAGATGACGTCGTGCTTTTCATCCAGCAATCGTTGGATCAAGTGGCTCCCAATGAATCCGGCTCCGCCTGTAACTAAATACTTCATGAGTGCACTTCCTTTGTTTTGAATGCCATGAGTTCTCGCGGTAGCTTGAACGTCACTTTTTCTTCTAGAAGAGTTAGCTCTTCTTTCTTAGCGCCTTGTTTCACGAAATACTCAACGAGTTCCTGTACCAGATGATCAGGTGCACTTGCACCAGAAGCGATTCCTACAATAGAAATATTTTTCAGCCAAGCAGGATTGAATCCATTTAAGTCATCAATAAGATAGGCCTTGGTTCCGAGGGTTCGCGCCGTTTCCACAAGCCGGTTTGAATTGGAAGAACTTTTAGATCCGATGACGAGGATGAGTTGGGCGTATTTGGTAAGTTCTTTGACAGCGGCTTGTCGATTGGTCGTGGCATAGCAAATGTCTTCTCCAGGCGGGTCCATCGTTTGGGGGTATTTCTTCTTGATAGCAGCAATCACTTGTTTTGTGTCATCCACGCTCAAAGTGGTTTGTGTTAAATAAACAAGTTTAGTAGGATGGCCAATTTCCAATTTTTCTACATCTTCAACCGTTTCCACAAGAGCAATGCGTTCGGGAAGTTCACCTAAAATGCCTAAGGCTTCAGCGTGTCCTTTGTGTCCTATATAGATGATTTGGTAGCCTTCCTGGGCAAAGCGGTGAACTTCAATATGTACGCGGGTGACAAGGGGGCATGTGGCATCAATAATGCGAATTCCTTTCTTTCGAGCAAGTTCATAGTGTTCTGGGGGTGAACCATGGGCTGAAAATACAGCAACCATTCCAGAAGGGATTTCAGACACATTCTCTACGGTGATAGCGCCTTTTTGGGTGAGTCGTTCAACGACATGTTTGTTATGAACAATTTCATGTTTGACATAAACGGGCTTTCCAAAGATTTCTAAACATTCTTCAACAACCTGTATGGCTCTTTCTACGCCGGCGCAGAATCCTCTGGGTTTGGCAAGGATTACTTTTTGGATGGGCATAAATGTAGAGAAGAAAACACATTTTAATACTTTGAGTAAGTCTTAAATAGCCCCCTCAAGAATCCCACTCCATAAAACACATGATGTCCTATAAGCAAAATGGGTGAAAGCAATGCCGTTATTCTTCCAGTCAAAATAACGGCTTCGCACATCGTCAATACAATCACGATCAGGTACAGCAAAAGTCCAATATAGAATAGGGGTATAAAGACCGTATCCAATGCGCCGCTCAGCCAAGAGAGTAAGGCCAACAGGCTACCCACCACCAAAACAATCGGTGGCAACGCATACCATCGCACCAGTAAGATTCCAGGGTGTTTCTTGGCAATTTCACCAGTCGCTTTTCCGTAACGGTACATTTGATAAAAAAAGTTCCAGAATACATTGCGCACAGTCGTGTGGCTGAAGTGTTCTCGATGATGCCAGATCTTGGCGTTTGGAATCAATAAAAATCGGTAGCCTCTTTTAGACAATCGATAATTGAATTCTCCGTCCTGCCCAACCATGAAGCTTTCGTCTTGTTTCTCTTGTTGCCAGGCCTTTTTCTTATAGAGGGCATTACAGTTGGGCAGCGAAGAAACATATCGTTGTTTTCCTTTCTGGGCGGTTTGTCCACTCACTCCCCCACCAAGTGTGGTTTGTTGAAGGGCACCAATGACTTGAGCGACTTTGCTTTCTGTTTTCGGCGTTAGGTTAACCCCGCCCACACAAACTACATTTTCAGGTGCGTCTTCCATGGCACGCACCAATTCCTTCAGCCATTCCTTGTCAGCATAGCAGTCCGCATCGGTAAAGGCATAATACACTGCTTTCTTGCTCGCTTTCTGAACACCTAAATTCCGGTTTGCGGCACTGCCTCGCCTCGTATTTCGGTAAACCTTGAAGGGATATTTCCTAAGAATTTTTTTTTCTTCCTTGCCACAGGCGACGTCCAGAATAAACAGCACTTCGTATTGACTTTTAGGATAGTCTAAGTTCTTCAACGATTCAGCAAGAGCCGCAAGGGTGTCCTTAGCCTGATAAACAGGAATAAGAATGCTGACAAAAGGGAGTTTCATAGGAATAAAAAGAAGAGGCAGATTTAAAAGGTTTGCCTCATCCACAGCTTGGATGGATAAGGTTTTGGAAGGGTATCGCAGGGCACATGAATCTTTTAGGGGGGAGAGTTTAGAAGAGTGCTCATTGGACCAGCCAGTTATGATTGAGTATTTGGATGCTTTAGCGTCTTTGAGTAAGAAGGTATGGCGAGTGGTCCCAATAGGGCAGGATCGCCGGGCGCAGGTTCTTTCAGCAAAGGGTTGGCTTGAGTTTCGAAAGGAGTTTCCAGAAGAAGCAGCCTATTTAGTGGGTTATCGGGAGGAGTGTAGGAGTAAGTTGCGCTCATTGAGACGTACTCTGTTAAATAGGTTTTCGGAACGGTTTGATGAGGCTCCTTTTTCAGAGGAAAGTGTGGATGTATTAGTAGAGAGGGGGCTAAGAGTTAGCATAACACCATTGGAAGATGATTTTTGCTTGATAGTGGGAGCTCAGGATTATTCAATTCATATAGATCCTAAGATAAGGATAGAAGACCAAAGGTGTCTTTTAGCAAGGAGTTTGGTCGGGCTTTATTATAACGTGGATGATTGGGAGGTCATAATTCCTGAAGTAGGTGCGTTGCATACCCAGGCAGGTTTGCTTCCGACTCCGTTGGAAAAAGAGCTGCGTTACCTCGCAAGGGATGTGTTAGATGGGCATTCCAATTTATTGAATCGTTGGATTCCAAATGATTAGCTTTATAAGTTTCTCTTCGCTTCCATGTATATGCCATCACTCGATACCGTACGATCTCTGCCTTTGATTGGCGGGTTCATCAGCCGGTTGGGGCGTTCAGCTTACGCGCGAGCCCACACAGGTTTCTTGGAAGAGAGCCAAAGATCCTTGACTGAGGTTGAGTGGCAAAGAGTTTTGCAGTATCAGGCAGCAGAAGCAGCGTTGGATGATCGGATTCGATTGTCGCTTCATCAGGATCGAGAAGTGAGGTATTCCCCGGATTTTCGAACTTTTATAAAGTTATACACACTTTCCAACAACCAGCACATCCACGTTCTTTCGTTTCCAGCTTCGTATCGCATCCGTAGGTGAGCAAATAATGGGTTCTTCGTGAGTGGTACACGGAAGTTATGAGGTACGCCTAAGAGTGGGCTCTGGGGTAAAAAGGTAAGTCTAAAGGAAAAAATACGGAAAGTTTATATATTGGTTATTACTTATAATTACTGATTATATGCACGTAGAGATTAGCCGGCATGCCAAGGAGAAGATGGACCTGGAGGGCATTGATGAGGAGCAGGTCAAACTGGCTCTGAAGCGGGGCTCCATTTCAAGGCAAACCGATGGTTATTTGGCTTCATATACCTATTTTACGGTTGCTTACAAAAAGAGGGGAGAGGTTTACAGGGTAAAAACGGTGTTTACAAACAAGTAAGATGAAATCCGATGATCAGTGCTGGGATTGTGGAAAGAAGATGGTTCGGAAGACAGTTCCTTATTCTTTATATGGTATTGAGATAGGAAAATTTCCTGCCAAGGCCTGTCCGGCGTGTGATGAGCCTTTCTTCAGTGAAGAAACCTCGAAGAGGATCACGCAGCTGGTGAAAAAAAAGAATCTGTGGGGCTTGCAGGCGAAGACAAAGGTGGGCCAGGCGGGAAAAACCCTGGATATTCGGCTGCCAAAGAGGATTGTTGAGTTCATAGAGTTGAAGAAGGGGACAGAAGTGACCATCACGCCAGAGAGCAAGAATCGGCTCACGATCAGCGTGTAAAGATTAGAATTCATGCCAAAAGGTTCTATCGTTAAAAAGTTTCAGTCTCCAATCATCCATTTCCTCACAACAAGCACACCCACGTTCTTTCGCTTCCAGCTTCGTAATAATTGATAGAGGACTTTGAATAACCGTATTTTCATGGATGATTCAAAGTACTCTATTAGGGTTTTGAACAAATGAGAGGGGTTATTCAAAACCCTCGATATTTAACTATAGAATCTATTTCTTAACAAGTTTTTTGAGTGTGCTCTCGCTTTTCAGCTGTTGTTCGGGGTTGGCTCCGAGGTGGGTGCCGTGTTTCTCGGCAAGGCGGTAGATGTCTTGGACAGGGATTTTTAGGATTTCTGCGCCCAGGCTGACTGAGAGGCGTCCTTTTTGGATGAGGGTTAGGAGGTATTCTTCTGCGCCGAGGTGGAGGAGCTGGCGGAGTGCCGTGGTTTGGTCGATGTATTCGTCTTTGGCGCGGAGCTTGGCGAGGTGGATGATCTCGATTGGGATTCGTAAAGGGTAAGGGGTTGTTTCCATAGTTATTCACCTCTGAGGGTTTGTCTTGTTTTAAGGTAGGCTTCTTTGCGGATGATGGGTTCTATTTGATGTAGGGCTTCGAGCCCTTTGTCAGCGCTTATTTTGTTGCGCTTCACGAGCCATAGGATGGCATCGGTAGGTATAAGGAAGGGGATGTGTTCTTTTTCAAGGTGGGTGAGGAATTTCGTGTCATCGCTGATAACCGCATCGGCCTTTTGGTTTTGTAAGGCGGTGAGGACGGATCGCTCTCCGGCTCCGAGTCCTTCTCGTTTCATATCGGGTGCAGGGATCATTTTGATTTTGCCTCTTTTCACCAGCTTTTCAATTTGGAAGGCGTCTTCGTACATGCCTTCTTTTCCTTTGAGTATTTCTTGGTACACGGCTTTTGGGATGAGGCACTTGGCGGCCTGTGCGAGCCTTTCCAGGATGCCGGCTTTAGCGAGCTTGATAGCGCCGTCAGCGTCCAGTAGGAATATAACCATTACTCTACAAATGTATATGTTTGTAGATTATAAAGTTTTCGGTTCATATTATTTTTACTATTTTATAGTTATAAAAATAGAAAGATTTAAAAAGAAGTTCGTTATCACTACTGTTATGTCAGATCCAGTTCCTTTCAGTTTGGAAGAGCAAATGTTTATTCCAGTTCAGATTGGAAATCAGTCTCAGCATCTGTATCTTTCCTTACATTTGTTAGAGCCTAAAACTTTAGAAGGGCATGTTAAGCATGCGCAAGAAGCAGTGCGTGGGGGTAATTTTAGGGCTGCTTCTGCTCCTGAGGTTTATGCGATGGGTGAGGCTTTGTACGATCGTCGGGATGCCCCTGAGCATAAGGGTTCTATAGAAAGAGTTAGAGATTTCTTAGGCGGCGTGCTTAAGAGAAATTGGATTGGCACGCTTTCAAGGGTTGATTATGCTTCTGAAGGTAAGGATAGGGTTGTTCATAATGTTGGTTTGCTAAGTGAATATGGTGTGGATGCTGATATAGTGGGCTCTGACGGTTGGCTTAAGGATTTACAAGGAAGTGATGGTTTATGCGGTGCATTGTTGGGTTCTTCAGATGCTGAAAAGGTGCGAGCCGTTAGTCAGTGGATTACAGGTAGGGATGTTCACGCTTGGAGATTGAATAATAGGCTTTATAGAAAAGAGAGTCGGCCTGTGTCGCTTGGCAACGGCTACATCAGCAGCGGGTTCAACATCATTGCCATCGACAACATCAACAGCAGTAGGCTTGCTCTCGGGGTACGTATCGTCGATTAAAAGTCCTAGTCCCCCACCACATACTTCCCAACCACCAGCACATCCACATTCTTTCGTTTCCAACTCCGAATCGCATCCGTAGGAGAGCAAATAATAGGTTCCTCATGGGCATTGAATGAGGTGTTCACAAAGAGCGGCAGTCCAGTCAATTTCTTGTACTCCTTCAAAACCTTATAATAGGAAGGGTTCTGTTCCGAATCCACAACCTGCGGTCGCGCGGTATTGTCCACATGGTTTACCGCCGATATCTTATTCTGCCAAGCCTTCTTCACGTTAAACGTGATCGTCATGAATTTAGCCGCATAGGCGGCATCTTTGTAGTCATCAAAAATCTTGCCAGCATCATCCACTAAACAGCTAGGCGCAAACGGCATGAACTCGCTTCTATGTAGCCTTTTATTCAACCAGTCATTAATGCTGTGATCGGTTGGGCTCGCAAGAATGCTTCGGTTTCCCAGTGCCCGTGGCCCGTATTCCATGCGGCCATTCATTCTTCCAACAATCTTTCTCTGAGCGACAAGTTCAGCCGTATATTTCTCAACATCCTTAATTCGTTCAGCATGCACGCCCTCGCTTTTGAGGGCGCTTTGAACTTGTTCTTCGTCGTATCCAGGGCCGAAGTAAACATCATTCAATTGCACGGCTTTGGGTTTGCGTCCATGCGCTCGTTCCATTTGTGACCATAAATAGTAAGCTGCTCCCAGTCCCAATCCGCCGTCGCCCATGTGGGGGTGAATGAACACGCTGTCTACTTCAGGGAGTTCATAGATGGCTTGGTTGATGCGCACGTTGGCAAAGAATCCTCCAGCCAGCACAACTTTCTTCTTTCCAGTCTTCTTCACCCAATATCGAACATAGTCTCGTGCCACTTTCTCAGAGAGTTTCTGTACGGCATAGGCAATGTTCTCTCGTGTCTTTCCTTTGAAAAATCCAAATTCTCGTCGAGGAATCAGGCCATAAGTGAAGCTCTTCAACGCAATGCTTCCATAGTATTTCAAGGCAGATTGTCCTTCTTTCAATTCTTTGATCATGGTACCATAACTGTAAACTGAGCGTAGTCTCCGTACAAAAGGAGAGTGCAAGCTGCCATCTTTCACCGTCACCAAGTCTTTGATCTCTTGGTACAGTTTCTCACTGTTCGGATCTTTGTTTCCATACGCCGCTAACCCTGTAACTTTTCCTTCATGTCGGTTCTTCATAAATCCTAAGTATTCAGTCGTCTCGCCATATAGATAGGCTGGGCTGTGGTAGTCTCGTGCTTCATGAATACTCCTTAAGTTCCCATCTTCCACCACACAAACGCGAGAACATAAAAAGTCGCCCGTGGCGTCAATCGTAACAACAAGAGTGTCCTCTTCTTTCCATCCTGAAGTAAAAAAAGCAGAAGCTGCATGGGCATAGTGATGGTCTACATATTTAATAGGAATCTTATCCAGTCCTAATTTCTTCAAGTTTTTCTGTACTTTCCACATACGGTAGCTCAGAAGGGGAACGCCTTTGGCAAAGCCAATGCCTCTTCCAAATTTAGTAAGAAGGTTCATTTCAGGGAATTCTTGGGCAAAGCACTGCAAGCCTCGTTGGAAGAATTGTTGAACAGGCAACCCGGCCCAGGCGATGTGGTCGATATCCTCAACGTCAAGTCCGCATTCTTTGAGCGTCATGGCGATGCTTTGGGTGGGAAATCGTCCATCAAGCTTGACCCGAGTAAGGCGTTCTTCATTGACAGCAAACTTGACCTTGCCGTCTTCAATCAACGCAACACCGGTATCTCCGGCATGGTGACTCGCTTGAATGCCTAGGATGCGCATGGTATTAGGGAACAATAGTTGTTTTTAAAGTTGTTGTCTACTAAAATCGATCTGTATTTCAAAAACTATATATAGTGCAAAAGGTTTCATCGCTTTATGTCCAATCGTAGTCTCCTTTTAATTTTATCTTTAATCATCTTAGTGTTGGTATTGGCGGGTTGCGGAAGTGAGACTCCTCCTCCCGTTCCAGCCGCAAACTGTTCAGATAGCGCTCAAAATCAGAACGAGACCAGTACGGATTGTGGGGGTCCTTGTAGCCCTTGTGAAAATGGTAAGAGTTGCTTAACAAGTAAGGATTGCTTGAGCAGTAACTGCATAGGGAGTTTGTGTAAAGCCATAGAGAGTTGTACGGATAAAATAAAGAATCAGGACGAATCAGATACGGATTGTGGCGGTAAATGCAGTCCTTGTACTAAAGGTAAGAAGTGCAGTTTAGACAAGGATTGTGATGGTGTTTCGTGCTTGAGCGGTATCTGCAATACGCCTCCAGTCGCTTCTTGCACCGATGGGTTGAAGAATCAGGATGAGTCGGGCGCAGATTGTGGCGGCTCTAAGTGTGGGAAGTGCAGTCTGGGGGGAAGCTGTTTATCAGATACAGATTGCGGAGAGGGTTCTTGTATAGAAGGGTCGTGTCAGGTGCCTTCAGGAGATTGTTCAAATAGAAAATTGGATGGTTCAGAGACAGACATTGATTGTGGGGGTTCTTGTCCTAAAAAGTGCGTAAACGGAAGATATTGTTCTTCCAATGCTGATTGTGCAAGTAATCTGTGTGTGGATAAGAAGTGTGGGGCTGGTGTAAGCTGTAAGGATAAAGTGTTGAATCAGGACGAGTCCGATACTGATTGTGGTGGTAAATGTCCTAAGTGCATATTAGGTAAGGATTGTAAGGAAAACAGCGATTGCCAGTCCGATTACTGCTCGGCCGAAAAGTGTCAAACCATGCCTCCAGCCGATTGTACAAACCGAATGAAGGATCGGGACGAGACTGATGTGGACTGTGGCGGAACTAAGTGTAGTTCTTGTGCAGCAAACAGGACCTGTAGGATAGGTGTGGACTGTCAGAGCAGCACTTGTTCCAATGGGATCTGCCTGCCTTAAATGAAAAACTTTTTATAGGGGTATTTTTAAAGTAAGGTGATGAGTAAAGGTCCTATTGTGCACCACCCAGGCATTGTGATGTTAGTGATGATTCTTTCGATGGCGATTATTGCAGGCATGGTGCATTCACCAGGTGGTTCCATTACTGGGGAAGTAGCCGTTAGGTCGCAGTGTTCGGATCGGATGGATAATGATAAGGATGGGTATTGTGATTTTGGGACTCAGGGATATAAATGTAGAGATGGTTCTAAACGAGGAGATCGAGAATGCACAGGTAGGTTAGATAATCGAGAGGCTCCAGATGTAGTGGTCGAGCAGGTGAAATGCATCTTTAAGGGTTCTACAACAAAGCAATCTTGCTATTCAAGTAAGGGTTCTTGTGAGGGGGTTGATACGTGTGGGGTGGAAGTAAGGGGGGTAATGGGTGAGCAAGTGACTTGGAAGAGTTCATGTGGGGATTATGCATATACGAAAATGGACGGTCAGAGTGAGTATGCGGAATTCTCTTGCGCACCCGTTTGTGGGAATAGTCAATGTGAATCAGGCGAGTCGTGTTCTTCTTGTTCGTCTGATTGTGGTGTTTGTGCTCCGCTGTGCGGAAATGGTAAGTGTGAAGCCAACGAGTCTTGTTCTTCGTGTTCGTTGGATTGTGGTGCCTGCGCTCCTCTCTGTGGGAATAGGATCTGCGAATTCTCTGAAAGTTGCTCTAGTTGTAGTGTTGATTGCGGACCCTGCCCACTCATTTGTGGAAACGGCAAGTGCGAGGGGAACGAGACGTGCAGCACGTGCTCCAATGACTGTGGATCCTGCCCGCCTGTCTGTGGAAATGGAAAATGCGAGTCAAATGAAACATGTAAAACCTGCTCGGCAGACTGTGGGACGTGCAATACCTGCGTTGATTCTGACGGAGAAAACATCTATGTAAAAGGCGTCGTCACGTATAATGGTTATCCTTATACTGATGCTTGTTCAAGCGAGAGCAGTGTGAACGAGCAGATCTGCCGACTCTGGAGCGATGGCAGCTACGTGCTTGGGAACAAGGTTTTCAGCTGTCCGTACGGCTGCCAAAGCGGGGCTTGTCTAAGTTCGTCTCCTGTTTACTGTGGGAATGGTAAGTGCGATACAAACGAGACCTGCTCTTCTTGTTCCGCAGATTGCGGAATATGTCCTACCAATTCGACGAATAGCACGAGTTTCTGTCAGGACAAGGATGAGAAGGACCCAAACCGCTTGTTTGTGACGAGCAGTTGTCTAGATGCGCAAGGAGAGCATTACGATTATTGTGAAAGCAGTACCACATTGCGAGATTGGTATTGCACAGGGACATGGGATGGGACGAGCTGGTCAAATCGACACTGTGCACCGGGTGGGTATGTCTGTCCGAATGGTTGCTCCAGTGGGGCCTGTGTCACTCCGATTTGTGGGAATAGTAAATGTGAGTGGGGAGAGTCATGTTCTTCTTGTACAGCTGACTGTGGTTTATGTCCCTCCAATTCTACAAACTCTACGAACAGCACGAATCTAGCAGGCAGTGCAGTTCGCTCAAAATGTGGCAATGGCCGGTGCGACCGCGGAGAAACTTGCAGTTCATGTTCAAAGGATTGCGGCATCTGTCCTCCTGTGTGTGGGAACGGAAGATGTGAATCCGGAGAGTCCTGTTCTTCTTGCTCCTTTGATTGCGGTGTTTGTCAGAATTCCTCAAACCTAACTAACATGGGTGGCATGGCCGTTCACCAGTCTAGGTATTATTATCGATAATTTCGCTAATTGAATGATATAATTTGGCGAAATTATTGGGATGTAATCAGTAATGGAAATAAATAGATACCAATAGTTTCCATTACTGTACATGAGAAATGATGTCGATTGTATGATAAAGTGTCATTTCTCATGAATAATTGCGTCACTAGTATCTTGATTAACGCAATTATCCATACATGAATTAAATTCGTATTCGACCAGTTTCTTTACGATGTTGGTAGTGGCTGATTCCCCATTCTCTTAAGAAGGATTGGTCTCGATCAAAATTGACTCCTTCCGCTATAAAGAGCTTTCCAGCGGTGGCACACACTCCAGCGAGTTCTTGTACTCGTTGGCGGGCAAGTCTATTATACATTCCGTCTCGATTGCCTAAAGCGGGTTGCATGATCTCCCATCCTACTTTTACGCCGTTTAAGAATCCTAAGCTGTTGCGGATGGAGGTGGTAGAGCGGTAAGGGGTTAAACAATCATCGAGAAAGATGGGAATGCCGGCTTCATGAAGTTGGAAAAGGATTCTTCGTTGAGGTTGGGTAAGGCGAGGTTCTTCAGTTATTTCAACGCCTACCAATCCTTTGTGAGGGGAATCTTTTTCGAGTTCTAATAAGAGTTGAGGTAAACTTCTATGTAACGGTCTTCTTCTGGAAGTCAGGCCTTGAGGGGGAATATTAAATTGATAGACGGTGTGGGGAGGAATATTCGTGGCAGGGTCTTCTTCATTATCGGAACGAGCTGAAGCTCCTTGGTTGCTGCATTGGTAAGCGGTTTGGGCTAAAGCTTGGTTAAGCAAAGGCATGGCATTACATCGTTGAAATTTAGATAAAATTCGAGAAGTTGAGGGTTCTTGGGCATGTCGGACAAGGAGTTCATAAGCATGGACTTCTCCGTTTACAGCATTCACAGGTCTGATGGCTTGTAAAGCTACCTGCATGCCCTCTGATAAGTGTAATAAATCTGCGTTAGAACATTCTAAAGTTTCCAGTACCGCTGTGGTCATCTTGCATCCAAACCTTACTCTGTAATCCGTGCACCTTAGATAGGTAAGGCAGTAGTATTTAAAAAGCTGCTCGCTTTAGAGGGGGCATGCGTAAGCGAATCATGATTGTGAAGAAGGAAAGGTGCAATCCTATAGGCTGTGGAGGCTACCTGTGTATCCGAGTCTGTCCTAGCAATAGGGCTGGAAACCCTTGTATCGTAGAAGACACAGATGGTAAGGTAAAAGTCAATGAAGAATTTGTCATCGAAGCCTGTTCCATCGATGTGAAAAAGTGCCCTTACAATGCGTTACAACTCCTCAATCTTCCTCAGGCGTTGGATGAGGATCCGATTCATAGATACCTTCCGAATGGGTTTGCTTTATTTAATCTTCCAATGCCTACGTTTGGCAAAGTGACTGGTATCATGGGCCGAAACGGTATTGGGAAGAGCACCGCCCTAAAAATATTGGCCGGTCTCCTGCGCCCGAACATGGGTAAGGAAGGTAAAGAAGCAACAGATGAGGAGCTCATCGCTTATTTCAAGGGAACAGCAGGGCATAATTTTTTTGAGAAGAAAAAAAATGGCGAGATTAAAGTGGCCTATAAGCCGCAGCAAGTGGATGTCATTCCGAAGCAGTTTAAGGGAAAAGTCTCTGAGTTGCTCAAATCCGTAGATGAAAAAGGGGAGTTAGAAAAACTCATCCCTCTACTCGATTTGGACATCATCTTGGACCGCAACGTGGATCAAGTTTCTGGCGGAGAGTTGCAGCGCGTCGCAATTGCCGCAACGGCATTAAAGAAAGCGAACGTCTATTTCTTTGACGAACCTACATCCTACTTAGACATCAAGCAGCGTATCAAAATATCTCGGTTCATAAGAAACCTTGCCACTCCCGACACGGCCGTTCTCGTCGTCGAGCACGACATCATCATCTTAGACTATCTCGCCGATCAAGTCCATGTGATGTATGGAGAGGAAGGGGCGTACGGTATCGTTTCTGGCATCAAGGCAGCTAAGGTGGGGATGAACAGTTACTTGGAGGGGTACCTGAAAGAGGAAAACACTCGTTTCAGGAATCATCCAATCAAGTTCTTCACCCGTCCAGAGACTTCAGGGTCTAGCCGAGACATTTTGGCGAGTTGGTCTTCTTTTGAACATGCCTTAGGTTCGTTCAAGCTCTCATCACAGAAGGGTGAGCTGCATGCAAAAGAGATCGTCGGGATTGTGGGAGAGAACGGGATCGGTAAGACAACGTTTGTAAAGATCATCGCTGGAGAAATCCCCATTCTTCAGAACATGGAGGGTTTGCGCATCAGTTACAAGCCGCAGTACTTGGACGCCTCGGATGCCGTCGTGCATGAGTTCCTGGCAGAGGCTTTTTCCAAGTATGAGAATCAACTCATTACGCCATTGAGGATCGAGGATCTCAAGGAGCAGCGTCTGAACGAGCTTTCCGGCGGAGAGTTGCAGCGTGTCATGATTGCGAAGTGCCTCGGCCAGGAAGCGGATGTATATCTGTTGGACGAGCCCTCTGCGTATCTTGACGTAGAGCAGCGTCTGCAACTCTCAAAAATCATTCGGGACTTGTTGGAATTCAGGGAGAAGTCTGCTATCATAGTCGATCACGACTTGTTGTTCGTGGATTACTTGAGCGATAAACTTCTCGTCTTCGACGGAAGGCCAGCCATCGAAGGTGTCGTAGAAGGCCCGTTTAAGATCGCAGAGGGCATGAATCAGTTCTTGGGTGATCTCCAAATAACCATGCGCCGGGATCCGGAGAACAACCGTCCCAGAATCAACAAGATAGATAGTCAACTGGACCGAGAGCAGAAATCAAGCGGCAAATTATATACGGGTTAAAATGAAACCAAATTTTATCGATCATATCGTCGTCTGGGTTAAAGATGTAGAACGCACTGCAATATTTTATTCTACATTCCTAGGCACTCCTATTCAGAAGGAGAAGGAAGTAGTGGCTTGGAAGATTGGAGATACAAAAGTATTTTTCGGCCTGCCATACGAAGAAAAGGAGAACTGCGTAGCATTTGACAAAGAAAACATAGGCCTCAATCACTTGGCCTTCGGCGTTCGAACATTGGAGGAGCTAAAACAATGGGAGCAAACTCTTAATAATGCCCACATCAAACATAGTGGGATCAAAATCTGTCCGTATAGTAAGAAAGAGTTTATCTGGTTCGATGATCCGGATGGAATACGGTTGGAATTCTATTTAAGACCGAAAGATTGACATTAATGGCATAAGACTTTCGCTCTGCTCGTATAATTATCGGAATAATCGAAAAATATTCGAAAATTGCTAGATAATCTTTATGAACTTGAGCTAGAAACTTTCACGCATGCATATTGTCTACACAAGTCATGCTCTAAAGAGGATAAACGAGTGAAGATTAACTACTTTATGGGTTGAAGAAACTATAAAATATCCTGACGAAACAAGATGTCGGGGAGTAAAATATACAGCAATAAAAAGACTTAATGGTTTCAAGCTAAAAGTGATTTATGAAAGGAGAAACTATATAAAAGTTATTACCATACGCTTCCTAAAATGAGAATAACCTATGATCCAGATGCGGATGCGATGTATATTTATTTGAAAGAGGGCACCGTAGACAAAACTCAAGAAATGGGCGAGAATACAAACATAGACTTGGACAAGAAGGGAGAAGTTTTAGGTGTTGAGATCCTCTTCGTAAAAGAGCGTAGTCTTCTCAACGACTTTAAAATTGAGAATCTAGTCTCTTCAAAGAAAGTATCGTTGGATTTGACGTTTCTAAATAATCCAGGAAATAAAAATAAGGCGATAGAAATAGAGTAAATTTACTTCTCCGGCATGATCATGGCGCAGATAAAGTACGCTACAATGCCAAATACAATTCCGGTAAGAATGGTCAACAGTACCCAGGCAATGCGGATCACGGTTGGATCGACTTTAAGGTATTCTGCAATGCCGCTACATACACCAAGGAGCATTTTGTTCTTGCCGCGGTAAAGCTTTTTCATGGACGATTTCAAGACGATTGAATTTATAAATATATAGCTCTAGTGGGGTGTTATGAAAGGGAAGAGTGGGTGGTTGGTCATTTTTTTGGTGGTGTTTGTCTGGCTCACAGCTTTATTTTCCATGTATGCAAAGGATTCTTTTTATGACAAGGCTTTTGAGGAGGCTGGAGTGCTAGGTAAGTTGGGGAATGAAACAGTTCACAGTTTCCACTCTGCAATTCTAAGTTTCTTGTCAACCCATCGCTTCGATTACAATCTTCCACCATTCTTGGAGGAGCAGTTGAGTGAGAGTGAAAAATCGCACCTGATTGACGTAAAGCACATACTGGATGTTCTTCAGGTCCTATATTACCTTGCCCTGGGCCTCTCTTTAGCTTGGGTGGGGTGGTTGCTGAAAAAGAAACAGTTTAAGATTTTAGCAGAGGCCATGGAGTATGCTGGTTCGATCTGCATGGGTTTATTAGCCTTGGCCTTTGTCGGAAGTTTTTTCTTCTCGTCCTTTTTCATGGTATTCCATTGGATTTTCTTTCCCATGGGAAATTATGCGTTTCCAGCTACTTCCTTACTCATCCAGCTTTATCCAGAAGGTTTATTCTTGAAGGGATTTGAGATCATCCTCGGCATGGTACTCATGCAGAGTATTATTTTGCTCATGTTTGGGTACTTATTAAAGAAGGACGGTTAGGGTTTAGCTTGGTTCCATAAGTATTCAAAGAAGACTTTGTAGTCTTTGGCAAAGGTAGGGTCCTTGATCAGCAGTCCATAAGGTTCTATGTTATAGGTAGTCAAGAAGAAGTAGGGTCCGATGGTTCCAAATTCTGTTTTTGTTTTAAGGTTAAGATAGCGTACTTTAGAGAGGGATAGTTTGGATCGTTTCAGACCGTATCTTCTACTGTCTTGGTTGATGATGATGCGAAACTTGACTCGGTCTTTGACACGCTGCTTATGCATGGTGTTCGTGAAAAAGCCTTCAAGGGTCTTGAAGCTTTCCAAAGGAGAGGAGGCGATGCAGAGTTCCTGCCCTCGTTTCCAGTTTTGGATCAGTTCGGTGCAGAGGGTGTTTATATTGTCGCGTTAAATTTCCAGAATGCTCGGATTGTTAAGCAGTTCAGACAGCTCTATCCTGAGCTTCCTATTTTTGGTCAGTTCGAGTTGGAAGATCCTGCTTTCTTGGATGCGGCAGGAGGGTTTGCGGATGGAGTGATCTATGTTTATCCGAAGGTAGATACGTTTAGTCCAGAAGTGCAGCAATTCATTACAGAGTTCAAGACAAAATATGGATCCGATCCAAATTATTATGTGTATGTCGGCTACGACGCTTTAAATCTGTACGATTGGGGCGTAGGTGTTTGTGGTTTGGATCCAAAGTGTGTCATCTCAAAAATCTTGTCGTTGAAGAATTACCTTGGGATAGGAGGTTCCATATCCTTTGCAGACGATAAGAGCATTCTTAAAGAATTTGAGATTCGTATGTTTAAGAACGGAAAGCCTGTTCTATATTTATCTTGATACGATCCGCGACTCAAAATCCATAAACTTTAAATATAAGATTAATCTTATTATCAAGATTATGGAAGAAATGGTCGAAATTGGGAAAATAAGCGCACGAGGACAAGTGGCGATTCCAGCTGAGATCCGGGAAAGGATGCACTTAAAAGAAGGTCAGAAAGTGCTCTTTTTCTTGGCAGGAGATTCTTTACTCATGAAGCGGGTGGAGAATCTTTCATGGGAGGAAGTCACAAGGCCGCTACGTCGAGCAGCGAAGAAGATTAAGGAGGAAGATGTGCCGAAACTGGTGCACCGAGTACGCAGAAAAGGAGCATGATTCGCGTTGTATTGGATACGAATGTTCTTCTTTCAGGGACATTCTGGACAGGAGCATCTTATCGTATTCTCGAATGGGTTGATAAAGGGAAAATAGTTCTTATCCTTTCTGATTCTATTTTTGAGGAATACAATCGCATTGTGCGGAGTGATGAAATCTTAGATAAGAAAGCCTATAATCCAGAGCGCGTGGAGTCCATAATAAAGCTACTTCAGAAGGCATTGTTTGTGCAACCTGAAGAAAAGTTAAAAGTAGTGAAAGAGGACCCTGATGACGATAAGTTCCTAGAAGCGGCTATCGCCGGAAGAGCAGATTTCATTATTAGCAGAGATAATCACCTTCTTAAGCTTCAAAGATATAAAAAAATAAAGATCCTTACTCCAGATGAATTTTTGTCATTAAGAAAATGATCTTTTTTTGCCGAGTAGTTTCGCTTTTTCAATCACCAACTTCCCAATACACTCATTCTCCATTTCAACGTGACTCTTTACCACTTCAATGCGTTCTTTGAAGATCGGCCCATCAAAGACTAGTGTTTCATACTCTCCACCTTCGCCACCTATATGTAGTCCTATCTCTTTGTGGCGTTCTGTCAATTTTTCATAGTCGTCTAAAGTAAGTTTTTTCCCAAGCCAGTTCTTATCCAATCCCTCCGCCGCAATGCTCACCATGCGGATGTCAAATCCGCTTTGGATAAGGTCTTTCAAGAGCATGCCTTGGTTTTTATGCCATAAAGGAGCATAGCATTTTAGGTCGAGTTCGTGGCAGATGCGGTTGACGCGTTCTTGTTGATAGTCGCTCGCAAGCGCCCCGACGGCCACCCCATCTAGTTTATACTCCTTCTTAGCTCGTTGCAATGCTTTTTTCAGATCAAGGAGTTCTTCTTCTTTTTCTCCTTGGGTCTCTTGCGTGATTAGGGGAAAGCCCAGAGCTTTGGCTTGTAATTTTGTAATTGCCAAGTCCGGTGCTTGGAACATCCAACTCTCTGTATTCTTAGGAATCAAGCTAATCAAACAGGCCACATCCCAAGCTTGTTCTAAGTAATAAGCTAAGGTAAAGGTGCTGTCTTTTCCACCGGAAAACAATATGCCGATGCGCATAGTGCTAAGAAGAGAGTAGGGTTATAAATAGGCTTGGATCAGAGCCCTGCATAAATCGTGCTTCACAGAAATGCTGCGCATTTCTGGCACAGAGAAGTTTTTAACTTCTCGTGCGAGGAATGTTCCATTCCTCTGCACCAGAAATCTCACGATTTCTGTGTTCCTTTATCTAAATTCGCAGCATCCAGAATCTGTTGGACCACTTCTTCAGGCGTTTGATAACTCGTGTCAATCACAAGGTCATATTGTTTCAAGTCGCAGGGGTTTAAGCCGTAAACGCGTTGGAATCGTTCAATTTCATCATTTTTTCTTTGCTCCATGTCTTCCATGGCTTTTTCCAGGGTAGGATATTTTTTTTCTTCACCGCGTACGGTGCTTTGTTTTTTTTGATCAAATACTCGTTTGGCACCAATCTCTGAATTTACAGATAAGAACACTTTCAGGGCTTGTTTTTCGTGCGGAACCCAGGAAAAAGCCAATCGTCCTTCCAGGATGAGGCGGTCTTTTTTCCGTGCAGTATCTTTCATGTCTTCTTCAATTTCTTGGTCTTGTTTTGGGGTTAATTGGGCAAGCCACTGTTGTAAATCAAGTTTTTTAGGATTATGCATAGAATCATTGCATCGGTCCCTTTGTATATATCCGGCGTTGAGTCGGGTAAACCCTGTTTTCAAGGCAAGAGCCAAGGCTACTGTGCTCTTCCCAGAGCCGGCGTCACCGCCAATGGTGATGATGCTTACTTCGGGCATGGGAGTCAGAAAAGAGCAGGCTTTTTATGTTTTTAGGTGGATGCGTCCTTGTTCGATTTCTTCTTTCAAGTTCTGCATATTGGCAGATAGTTTGTGTTGTCCAAGTTCATTTATAGGCACGTACTTGCAATGGCTGAACGTATCCGGTTCTCCGAGTTTCGGTTCTTGTCCGTCTGAAAGGTTGGCAAGGAACCAGTGATAAGTCCAAGTAAGTTCTGCGTTATGAAACTCCTTAACTCCCAACTTTCGAAGGATGTTTACTAACAAAAATTTCGTGGTCTAAAGCCTCGTGCTTTAGCACGAAATTTTTGGAAGTTCCAAAAATCCGCCTGCCAAGGCGAGGAGCGTAAAGCCTCGCACTTTAGTGCGAGGATAGCTCCGAGCGGCGGATTTTTGTTACATCGCACAGGAGTTCTTCTTTGAGTTCCCGCACAGCCGTTTCTTGTGGGGTTTCTCCTTCATCCACTTTGCCGCCAGGTAGTTCGTATTCGTCTTTGCTGATGCGGTGAAGGAGCAGGATGCTATTTTCTTTCAGGATGACGCATCCAGCAAGTTCTTTCTTACCCATGAAGGCAAGTTTTTTACAAGGCCATATAAAGTTTGCGAAGAAAAGCTTAAAAAGCGTGGAAAGTTCGTAATCTTATGAAATGCTTCTGGCTGGTTTTCTTGTTGTTATCCATAAATGTCTTAGCGCAATCTCCAGTAGAGCCGTTGATAGAGTATCCTTCGATTTACATCTACCCGTTGTATTGGACTCTTCCGATTGAAAGCAACCCCAGTCCAGTCATTCAAGAAAGTACTCCTTCCATCGAGGACATCTGTGCAGAGCTTATAGAGGAGCCTTCCCTTCCAGCAATCGCCTTTTAGGGGTTTGTGTAAAAAGTCTTAGAAATGGTTGACTTTATACCTAGATGGGAGTTTTTACACACACTTCTGACACATTTTTAAATGCGGTTTGTTTCCTGATTCGTATGAAAATAAGCTCAGAGCGCCTTAATATGGCTGTATGGAACTTTCTTCGAGTTACAGAAGAAATGGGGATTCGAACTACTGCTGACTTAGAGGCTCATTTAGGTCAGCGCTTGAATGTTGGGGAATGTGATCACATAGACTTTTCTAGGAGACCTAGTAATGCTGGTACGACTGCATTAACAGCAAGTTATTTTATTGAGGGATCTGGAATTCCTATCGAAGTTAGGTGCAATTCAGCTTTAGGGTATAGCAAGGTTGTTGTTAAGACAGAGAAGAACGTTATAGGTTACACCCCTTTTGCCGTTGATCCTTTTGGTAATCAAGCTCAAGACGCAACTCTTGAAACAAGCGAGTTTTCAAATGTTTGTGAACTCTTACGAAAACAGTTCCCATATGTTCATTAAGCTTTTTTTCAGTTGTAAGATTTCTTTTTTTCAGTTGTAAGATTTAATGGGTTTAGTTTATAAAATAAGGCGAGTTTCTAAGGGTTATGGGTTGTGTAATTCAGTTGGATGAAGTTCGCCAGAGACGAGTTATTGAAAAACTGATTGGACAGATGGGAATGCAGTTCGAGCATTCCAGATCAGTGGCTGATGAGTTTATTGCACTAGCAACACAGAACCCAGAACAAGCAGTGGAACAGCTTGGAAGCTTCATGGCTAGAGCAAGAGATCATGGTCCTGACTCAGCTTTTGGAGAGGCCATGGGGGGTGGTCCTTGTGAATATGATACTGCTCCTTTCTTAGATATTATAGGTGATTTGTACCCTGCACTTGAGAAACCAGTTAGGGTTAAGGCCTTTAAGAAGGCGCTTTCTTTTCTGGACGGATTAAATTATTTGTATTTGTTTAGCTAATTGAACCTATATTTTCTAGAACAGAAAAAAATATAGCCTAGTGATATTAAGATTTAGAGACTTGTTGCGTGGTGGTTGCGGAGCAACCCCAAT
>Ga0209542_10006351_pt1 | contig 23042 bp, 23 predicted proteins | sample RifCSPhighO2_01_FD_184028 | JGI IMG/M metagenome (GOLD analysis project Ga0209542, IMG submission 184028) | Soil microbial communities from Rifle, Colorado - Rifle CSP2_plank highO2_0.1 (SPAdes) (version 2) | ecosystem: Environmental > Terrestrial > Deep subsurface > Rock core/Sediment ... | reverse complement strand
CAATCACAGAAGATGTAAAAGAGAAATTACGACAAGAACACGCAAAATTAAATCCGTTGATTTTAAAAAAAGAAATGGAAAAAAGATTAAAGAAAGTATATGATATTCAAAGACGATTCGGTAACAAGAGAGATTAACTTCTTGGTAACAGTTTATTATGAGCTATAGCGTCTCTAAGGCATCTTCCACATCAAGTCCAGTATCGTCAATAACTTCTTGAAGTTGCTCTGCTTCTTCAAAGCTTAAATCATTTTCTTTTGCTACTTCAAATGTTTCTTCATCCATGTTGTTTTTCAAAAAATATAAAATTATTTTATTAAATATTCCAATTATTGTGATATTCTTCAAATACACCGAACTGTGGTTTATCAAATGCTCTTATTGGATTGTCTTTATGGGCTTGCCCTTTGCTCCCTGGCGTAACTAACCATTTTTTATGACGCCTTGCGATCCACTTTGCAAATATATTGTGGGGAATTAAATAATAATCTGGTTTTTCGTCTATTCCTACCAAATCCACAAAGGCAATATAAAAATTATTAACTGAAAAAATCTTTTCTATCCCTTTATTCAAAATCCAACCTTGTCTATTCCAAATTGACCTAGTTTTAACCTGAATGTTCAGAGTTCTTTTTCCATCTGGGGTTGTTGCGATTGCATCTATGTTTGGAGTGTTTTTCAATGTCAAAGTAGTAATCCAACCACGTCTTGAAAGTTCAGCAGCAACAAAGTATTCTCCCGCAACCCCTGTAATATTATAGGTAGATCTATGATTTTCTTTTTTGTTTTGTTTATTCATATATAAAATTATTTATTAAACTTTTTAAAATCTTTTGGTGAGTATTCTGTTACTTTACCATTATCATCTACAGAAAAGATACTAATACATAAATGTCTCGCAACTTGCCAGGGAATTCTACGTAAGGCGATTGTTGCGCTTTCTTTTGGTAAGGCTAGCCCATATTTATAGGCATGCTTTGCAATAACTTTCATCCTGGAAACCAGTTGCCCTAGCCCATACAGCATATTTGTGTCAGCTATGGATTTTGCATGTTTAGAATACGATCTACCTTTACATTCTATAAAAAACCTTCTTGCTTTATATTTATTATTTCCATCAGACACAACAATATCACATCCATGCTCATGTAAGCCTTTGGATTTTAAATTATGATTCCACCCTTTATTAAACAAATATTTTTCTACTTGTTTCTGGACATAATCTTCTGTTAATTTAATTTCTTTTTTCATAAATTTATTTTTTAATAAACGATGGCTGACCTTATTCCTTTTATATTTTTAATCGTAATATTTAATAAAAATTAACTCCACTTTTTTTTAATTCATTTCTAATTTCTAAATAATCAGGCATACTGGCCCGGACCCCAAAATTCTTTAAGAATTTCAAGACTTTCTTTACGCGCGAATTCACGAAGCTCAAAAAGTTGAGCTTCAATACTCATGACCTGCTTATCGTCATCTTCCGTTGATTTTCGTGCGTAAAGAAAATATTTTTGTTTGTTCATAAATTAAGGTTTCGTAGCTTCTTTACACATATCACTATTTGCAACCATAGCCAGAAATTCGCTAGCATCTTTGTTGCCATTGACTGAACCATGATACAAATCAGCAGATGCTTCCACACATTGTCCTAGATTAAAATAAGCATATCCCCTGTGTACCCACCCTTCAGTATCTTCAGGGTAAAGCGACACATATTCTTTTGCTAATAATAAAGCTTTGTCAAACTCTTCAGATTGATTGAAATAAATAATAGCTTCCTTCATTTCCTGCTGTGAGTAGTTTTGTGTTTCTTGAGTTGCTTCCTCATTATTTATTTTGTAATCATTATTTTCATACACCCCGAAGGCAAAAATAAAAGGAATTATTATCAGCACCTACCAGCTATATTTTATAATTTTATCCAATTTTGTCATTTGATTTTATAATAATTTAAATTTATTTAAATATTTTTCTGGCATACGTGAACCACGATAAGAAGGATGTGGTCCAATATATATATATCCAGTAAACAGAGAATCTTTAGAAAAACAACTTACTACATTTTGTCCACTTTTAGCGCATTTGTTTCTATGTAAAGTTCGTTCATTACGCCAAGTCATACGCCTCTGCATTCTACATTCAGGACAAAAAGTTGGTGGAGGAACTTTAATTTTTTCATAAAATCCAAAATCATCCGGTTCAACAATAAATCCCTTTTTGCAATTTTGACATATTTTATTTTCCGATTTCATGCTGTCATTATAGCACTTTTTTAGTATTCAAATATTCGCTTGACTTATGGCAACCGCTTGCTATACTAGAGATACAAATGGACATTAGTCCAACCGAGAAGCCCCCGCAAGGGGGCTTCGTTCGTTTTATGGCTTTTTTATGAAATTTACCAATTTATTCTGTATTAGCTCAAACTGGTGCGGAGAAATTTTTCTCACGAATCGACGGAATCTTTTAACACTTGTTAAGCGTAGTTGAGAGAGAATAACAGTAAATACTTTTCCCTCATGTTCTAAATTATGATAATAGATTCCGTCTTTCGGTTTGGTGCTCATCGGCAAAACCCAAGCCACTTTATTATTAAACTTTTTCAAAATTAACACTGGCCTTTCAAACAATTTATTCTTCCCGTCTTGTTCATCACCAAGGTTTATACCGATTGAGCACCACCAAATTTCTCGCTCGTGAAAAACGAGAATGTCGTGACCGACATTCTCTAAACTTTTCTTTTCCTTGTTCCAAGAGTCAAAATCTTTCATAGAAAGATTTTACCATTTTTGTATTTCTTTTGCGAAAGGAAGCCCCCACCCGAATTTCGCCAAAACCATTTACCGAAATGCTTGACTTTTTCACATAGCGGATCTTCCGCGCGGGCGAGTCCGCATTTAGCACCCCGCCTCATTTACCCCAGACATTTTGTGGCGGGGTGCGGGATTTTGTTCGAAAAAAGTTCGTGCAAAGTGTATAATTAGGTCACCAAAACCATACTTTTATGAAAATCTTGAGCATTGAAACAAGTTGTGACGACACGGGAATAAGCATAATGGAAGTTCACCCCGCCCATTCAGACGGGGCAAGGGAGAGCGCGACAAATGCTTCTTTTAAAGTTTTAGCAAACAATGTATCTTCACAGATTAGTATTCATATCCCCCATGGCGGAGTTTTCCCAGCGTTGGCAAAAAGAGAACATATAAAAAATTTGCCCATTATTTTAGAAAAAACACTTAAAGAAGCAGAACTTGAAAAAGAAAAAAATCCTATTGATCTCATAACTGTAACTTGTGGTCCCGGACTGGAACCAACACTTTGGACAGGAATTACTTTTGCGCAAGAATTATCAAAACAATGGAAAGTGCCCATCATGTCCGTGAACCACATGGAAGGACATATATTTTCTGTTTTTATAAAAGATAAAAAAAAATTTGAGATTCCGGAGATAAAATATCCGATTCTTTCTTTGCTGGTGTCCGGCGGTCACACAGAATTGGTTCTTATAAAAAAATGGATGGATTATAAAATCATCGGAGAAACTTTAGATGATGCGGTCGGTGAAGCATTTGATAAAGTCGCACGAATGTTAGGTCTTCCCTATCCAGGCGGACCACAAATTTCTGCTTTAGCAGAAAGCATACGGATGAACTCTGATAAAAAACTGATAAAAACTGATAATCAGCGTAGATCAGAAATAGACCAGGGTGGATCAGTGATCAAGCTCCCTCGCCCGATGTTGCATAGTAAAAATTTTGATTTTTCTTTTTCTGGATTAAAAACAGCAGTTCTTTATTTAATTAGAGATATAAATTTAATAAAAAAACTTGACCAAAAAACAAAAGCACAAATAGCGCTCGAATTTGAAAACGCCGCCATAGAATGCCTCGTTCACAAAACGGCTAAGGCAATTGAAAAATATAAAATCAAAACCCTTATCGTCGCCGGAGGGGTTTCGGCAAACAAACATCTGAAAAATGAAATCAAAAAAATAACCACCGCCAAGGCGGGGCAAGCCGGCAGTAAAATAAAACTTTTATTCCCGCCCAAAGAATTAACTGGAGACAACTCCTTGATGATTGGCGTTGCTGGGTATTTAAATTATATAAAAAATAAAAAAAAAGTCCCGGAAATGGATAGCGTAAAAGCAGTTGGTAATTTGAGGCTTTAGCCTCGCCAGAGGACGGGTAAATATGATATTATTGAGGCATGGATGAGAAATTGCTGAAACCCTATGACCCTAAAACAACAGAAAACAGAATCTATAAGCTCTGGGAAGAAAGTGGCTTCTTTAATCCTGACAACCTGCCTGACGACAGAAAAGAAACATTTACCATAATGATGCCTCCGCCTAATGCTACCGGAACATTACACATGGGACATGCGCTTTTTTTAACGATTGAAGATATTATGATTCGTTATAAACGCATGCGGGGCTTCAAAACTCTATGGTTACCCGGCACCGACCACGCCGCTATAGCGACTCAGTCAAAAGTTGAAAAGGAAATATACAAAAAAGAGGGAAAATCCAGATATGACTTGGGTCGCGAGGAACTATTGAAACGAATTGATGAATTTGTGGAAAAGAACAAAAATATCATGACATCCCAGATGAGAGTAATGGGTGCGTCGTGCGATTGGTCTCGGGAGGCCTTTACCCTAGATGAGAAAAGAAATTTGGCGGTGAACACGATATTTAAAAAAATGTATGATGACGGCTTGATTTACCGCGGAAACAGAATTGTGAACTGGGATCCAAAAGGACAAACTACAATCTCCGATGATGAGATAGTCTACGAAGAATACTTTTAAATATAGCAAGGACTTTCCTATTTCTATTTCAACCAGCAGGCCTGAGACAAAAATTGGAGATGTGGCCGTGGCAATTCACCCTGATGACAAGAGATATGAGCAGTTTGTCGGCAAAGAATATGATGTGATATTTTGCGGAGTGCCTTTGCATATAAAAATTATCGCCGATAAAGAAGTGGATCCGGAATTCGGCACCGGCGCGCTCGGCGTCACTCCGGCACACTCCATAATTGACTGGGAAATGGCTGATAGACATAGTCTTCCTAGGCCTCAAGTTATAAATGAATACGCCAAAATGTCTATCGGCGGAGAAAATTTACTGGGTAAAAAGACTACAGAAGCGCGAGAAATTATTGTAAGTTGGCTTCGCAGTGAAAATCTTTTAGAAAAAGAGGAGGAGGTGAAGCAAAATATCTCTACCGCAGAACGAACTGGTGGAATAATAGAACCATTACCAAAACTCCAATGGTTTATCGATGTTAATAAACCAATTAAAGAACGCGACAATAAAACATTAAAAGATCTAATGCGTGAACCGTTTGAAAAAGAAAAAATCAAGATTATTCCTGATTATTTTTCAAAAACGTATTTCCATTGGGTAGAAAACCTGCGTGATTGGTGTATTTCACGTCAGATTTGGTACGGACATCGAGTACCAGTGTGGTATCGTTCGACCACACTCACGGCTGGTAAAGAAGAAATTTATGTTGGAATGAAGACTCCGGGTAACGATAATTGGAAACAAGATGAAGATACCTTGGACACATGGTTTTCCTCCAGTCTGTGGACTTTCTCTACCCTTGGCTGGCCAGAAAAGACAAAAGATTTGGAAACATTCCATCCAACAGATGTTTTAGAAACAGGATATGAAATACTTTTCTTCTGGGTGGCCAGAATGGTTTTAATGTCGCAATACGCTCTGGGCGAAATACCTTTTAGAAAGGTATTTTTGCACGGCACCGTCCGCGACATTAAGGGACGCAAGATGTCCAAATCTTTAAACAACGGCATTGACCCGCTTGACATAGCGGACAAGTTCGGCGCCGATGCGGGGCGTATGGCGCTTGTTGTCGGCACGGCCCCGGGCACGGATTCAAAAATTTCGGAGGATAAAATCAGAGGTTATAAAAATTTTGCGAATAAAATCTGGAATATTACCCGTTTCATTTCGGACAATGTTGATGAAAACGATTTTGAAAGCAGTATTCAAAATAAACTTACAAAAGAGTTTTATGAAATTGCGGAAGAGATAACGGCGGATATGGAAAACTATCGTTTTCACTTGGCTTCGGAAAAAATTTACCAATATGTTTGGCATAGGTTTGCTGACGAAATAATAGAAGAAAGCAAAAAAATTATAAAAAATGGAGGGAAGAAAGCGGAGGAGAGAAAAATTGCTTTAGCTTTAATTTGGGCTGAATGTCTAAAGATTCTCCACCCCTTTATGCCGTTTGTCACGGAAGAGATTTGGTCGATGTTACCTTTAAAAGAAAAAAGTCTTCTAATGGTTGAAAAATGGCCGTCTTAGCAAGTAACCCAAAAATTTTAATTCTGGCATTTCTAGGCGGAATTATTCCTTCCTTTTTGTGGCTGTGGTTTTGGATGAAAGAAGAGGAAAATCCCGAACCCAAAGGATTGCTTGCTATCGTATTTATTATGGGCATGCTGGCGGTTGCAATCGTTTTGCCAGTTCAAAAATTAATACAATCCTATGTAGGCTCGCAGGGAATAGAGCTCATTCTCTGGGCCAGCGCGGAAGAGATACTGAAATATCTGGCCGTTTTAATCATTCTTTATAAAACAAACTACGCAGACGAACCGGTAGATTGGCCGATTTATCTCATTACCGCGGCTTTAGGTTTTGCCGCGCTGGAAAACGCTTTTTTTTTAATCAAACCATTCTTCGCAAATGAAACGACGAGTTTGGTTGCCATTGCTTCGCTCGGACAACTTAGATTTCTCGGCTCCACTCTTTTGCACACTGTTTCAAGCGGAACAATAGGTATTGCCATGGGGCTTTCGTTTTATATGGAAAAATGGAAGAAAAAATGGTATCTTTTTATTGGTTTTTTAGTTGCCATCGCCTTGCATAGCGTTTTTAATTTTTTTATAATAAAGAATAATGGAAATGATTTTTTGAAAGTGTTCGCGTTCTTGTGGGTCGTTACAATTATTATTATGCTGCTTTTTGAAAAAGTCAGAAGAATGAGCGAGTAATTATTAATATTAATTAACTAAAAAATTTATGGAAAATAAAAAAAGAAGTTTTTTTGAGAGATTAACCGGAAGTATGGGCATGGAAGAAGAGCACGGGGAACCCAAAAAGGATTACCTGTTAAAAGGAGTGAAGGGGGATAAAAAAAACGGGAATAATTGGATTGAGGAAGAAAACGACGAGGCGGAATTATCCATTGATGTTTTTCAAACGCCGACCGATATCATTATTCAGACAATGGTCGCCGGAGTTAAGCCGGAAGATTTGGAACTATCGGTCTCTCGAGACATGATTACCATTCGTGGCAAGCGCGAAGAATCCAGAACGATTGACGAAGATAATTATTTTGCCAAAGAGCTTTATTGGGGAAAATTTTCCCGTACCATATCGCTTCCCGCGGAAGTGGAACCGGAAGAAGTTGAAGCAACCGAGCGCCACGGTCTGCTCACTATCAAAATCAAAAAGGTGGACAAAGAAAAGAGAAATAACGTAAGAGTCAAATCAATCTAAGAAACACTTTTGGTCACAAGTATTTTTTTGCTAAAAAATCTCGCGACCCCACCTCGCGCCGTCGCGCTCCGGCTCACAAAAACTTCGTTTTTGTGCCTGGGGGCAGGATCGCACTGCCGACCCTTCCCTCTTCAGGGGAATGCTCTACTAACTGAGCTACCCAGGCAATTTTAATTTTGAAATTTTCTCAACAAAGAACCGATGTTATCAAGGTTGCTTTTTGCGTCGCTATAAGCACCCATCAATTGCTCCAAGTATGGCTGAATAAAATAAAAAGCCCCGACAGAAATACCAATTATAAGTACCCAATATAAAGTACTCGTAATACGTGACCAAAGCATTGAGCGCCTTATGGCGCGTAGCATTTTATTATTTTCCTCCGCTAAAGAATAAGTCTCCTCTAGCAATTTTTTGGATTCAGGATCCATCCCGTTAGAAATTAATGCTAATAATGTTAAAACAATCGACACTTTAAGGAACATGTATCACGTCATTTCTAACGGGATCCATGAATATAATTTAGCATAAATTTTAAAAAATACCAATTCCAAATGTAGCTTTTATGTGTCCTCGCCGGGAGTCGAACCTGGATCAGCTCGTTAGGAGTGAGCCGTTCTATCCATTGAACTACGAGGACAAAAACTAAAGAGCCAATAAACCAACAATTCTCGGCTTATCAAATCCTACGGTAAGCTCACCATCAATTACTATTACCGGCACGCCCATTTGGCCGCTTTTTTCTATCATTTCTTTTCTTTTTTCAAGGTCGCTTGCTACGTTGTATTCAGTAAAAGGAATACTGTTCGCAGTAAAAAAATCCTTCGCCATATGGCAAAAGTGACAAGTCGGAGTTGAATAAATTGTTACGTTTTTCATAATGTTTTTTAAAATTAATTTCTAATATCTTTATTATAGCACGCTTGTCAAGCAGACAAAATAACGATATATTCTATATATGCGGGATTAGTTTAGTGGTAGAATGAGTATTTCTAAGTCTGCACAGATAGTTTGAAAAAAATAATGCGGGATTAGTTTAGTGGTAGAATGAGTCCTTCCCAAGGATTAGACGGGGTTTCGATTACCCCATCCAGCACAAAAAAACTCTATCTTGTCTTTTTACCAATATTTAGTAATATGCAAGTGGAGGTGAAACATGGTTAATATTAAAATACTGGCAGTGCCTCCGGGGGAAGCACCCCTGGAGGTCCGGAAACAGTGGGTGGGGCTCACCTTGCCCGCAGAAAGGCTTCCCAACAACTTCCCTTTGGCAGGGGTAGTTACAGGCAACCCGGTAAAAGAAACCGGGGGCTATGCTGTGGTACCGTCAGTAGCAATCAAAGAACTCGAGCGGAATAACCTTCCTGCCGCCGAGTGGTGGAAAATCCATCTATCGAGGCGGGCGAAACACCTGGTTTTCGATGGCTCGGTCTGCGAGCCAATCTACTGACCTAGAAAGTTTGAAGCATCAGCGCGGAGGGGGTTTACGTGACCCCCTCCTCCGCATTTTCATTTATTTCTTTTCCCCTAGTGCCATTATAATCTTAATAACAGTATCAGGATTAAGTGACATACTTTCTATGCCCTCGTCTACGAGAAATTGCGCGAATTCAGGATAGTCAGACGGTGCCTGACCACAGATGCCGATATACTTCCCTTTTTCTTTGCATTTTTGGATAATTTGGGCTACGAGCTTTTTAACTGAAGGATTATTTTCGTTGGCAATATGTGTGACAATTCCAGAATCACGATCAAGCCCCATCACAAGCTGGGTCAGGTCATTGGACCCGATAGACATACCGTCAAAAATTTCAAGAAATTCATCAGCGAGAAGAATGTTCGATGGAATTTCACACATTACATAAATTTTAAGTTCTTTATCTGCCTCCCTGTTTAAACCGTTTTCTTTCATTACAGAGATAACCTGTTTCCCCTCTTCTGGAGTTCGACAAAATGGAATCATTGGAATTACATTTGAAAGTCCCATATCTTCGCGCACAATTTTCATCGCTTTGCATTCAAGGCCGAAGGCAGTTTTGAATTTTGGATCATAATATCGCGAAGCCCCGCGCCAACCGAGCATTGGATTCTCCTCATGCGGTTCATATAATTCACCGCCAATAAGAGTGCGGTATTCGTTGGTTTTGAAATCAGAAAAACGAATGATAACTTTTTCCGGAAAGAAAGCGGCGCCGATCTTTGCAATGCCTAACGCCAGCTCGTTCACATAAAATTGAGTTTTATCTTTATATTGATAAGTTAAACTATCTATCTCTTTAAGCAGTTTTGTAATTGCTGGAGTTTTTTTACCAGATTTCAGCTTTTTGTAATCAATTAGCGCGTTCGGATGCAGGCGAATATGCGAAGCGATAATGAATTCCAATCTTCCCAAACCGACTCCTTGCGCCGGAAGATGGTAATTCTTAAACGCTTCGTCGGGAGAACCGATATTTAGCATAATTTTTGTCGCTATTTTGGGTATTTTGTCCAGACGATGTTCCTCTATCTCAAACGGAATAATGCCCTCATACACATTACCCACTTGCCCCCCTGAAGCATCCACAGTCACGCTCCTGCCGTTTTTTAACGCTTTAGTCGCGTTATTTGACCCGACAATGCAAGGAATACCAAGCTCACGGGACACAATAGCGGCGTGAGAAGTGCGTCCCCCTTTGTCTGTCACGATGGCACTCGCGATTTTCATAATTGGCTCCCAGTCCGGATCGGTAATCTCGGTTACCAGCACTTCTTCTTTTTTGAAGGCATTGATATTCTTTGCACTGTGCAAAACACGAACTTTTCCTGCCCCGATTTTTGACCCGACAGCTATGCCGCTTACTAATATCTTGCTTGTTTTTTGTAATTTATATTCTTTTAATACATTTTTGTCTTCTCCGGAAATAACCGTCTCGGGACGCGCCTGCACGATAAAAAGCTCGCCCGTTTTTCCGTCTTTCGCCCACTCAATATCCATTGGCTGATAGCGATTGTGCTTTTGGGAAAAGTATTTTTCTATTTGATAACACCATTTTGCCAATTTTATAGCTTCCGTGTCGGCAAGAGAAAATTTTTGCTGGTCTAGCAAGGAAACTTTTTTTTGTTTTGTTCCATCTTTGGCATAAATGAGCTTGATATTTTTTTTGCCAATTTTTTTGCCGATAATAGGATTCTTGCTCTGATTATCCAGTGCTGGTTTAAAAATTATAAATTCATCAGGAATAACTTTTCCCTGCACGATAAATTCACCAAGGCCATATGTGCCGTTAATTACAACAACTTTATCAAAACCTGTTTCTGTGTCTATGGTAAATGCCACGCCGGAAGACGAAAGATCGGAACGCACCATTATTTGAATCCCGACGGAAAGAGCGGCATCAAAATGCGAAAATCCCTTATCCGCGCGGTAAGAAATAGCTCGGTCGGTAAAAAGTGAAGCTATGCATTTTTTTGTAGAGATGAGCACATTCTCAATACCATGCACATTTAGATAAGTCTCCTGCTGGCCGGCAAAAGAAGCGCCGGGAAGGTCTTCGGCTGTCGCGGACGAACGAACCGCCACGTCGCTATTTTTACCATATTTCTCTCCCAATTTTTCGTATGATTTTGCGATTACATCTTGCAAATCTTGCGGTAGAATTTCTTTCAAAATCGCTTCGCGAACTTTTTTCCCACGAATTTGCAGATTGCGAATATCCTTCGTATCAAGGTCAGAGAGAGTTTGTTTTATCTTTTCGTCTAGACCTGTTTGCTTAAAAAAATGCCTGTATGCATCTGCCGTCAGAGCGAACCCGTCCGGCACATTCACCCCAAGCGGCACAAGATTGGAATACATTTCTCCCAACGCGGCATTTTTACCTCCCACGATAGGAACATCCGCAATACCCACCTCGCTAAACCATTTTACAAAATCCATAATTATGTTTTGCTAATTTCTATTAATCTTTTATATTTTACCATTCTTTCCGGTTTTGCGGGAGCGCCGGCTTTTAATCCGAAACAGCCAAAAGCAAAAGCGAGATCGGCGATAAAATCATCATCTGTTTCCCCGCTTCGGTGGCTCACAATGAGTTCTATGTTGTTTTCTCTCGCCAATTTCATTGTCTCTAAAGTTTCCGTTAATGTGCCAATTTGATTTGGTTTGATAATTATTGCATTGATGCTGTTTTTTTCTATCGCTTCTTTAAGAAGAATTTTATTGGTAACAGTTAAATCATCTCCAACTATCACTAATTCGCTGTTACCTTCTTTTAATTTTCTAAAACTATCAAAATCTTCCTGTTCGAACGGATCTTCGATGGAAAATAAATTAAATTCTTGAATCAAAGAATTATAAATATTTGAGAGTTCTTCTTTGGAAACGTCTTTGCCGTCAACCTTGTACACTCCGTTTTTATAAAAAGAAGTGGCCGCAGTGTCGAGAGCGAGATGCGCCTTGCCTTCTAAATCATTTTGCTTTATCGCCTCTCGCAAATAAAAAATCGGAGTTTTTATATCGCTTATTTGAGGCGCGAAACCTCCTTCATCGCCTAACAACACAGATTCTTCACCTAAATCTTTTAAAATTATTTCTTTGAGAGTATTTTGTATTATTGTTCCTATCTCTACCGCTTCCCCCACATCTTCCGTCTCTGGAACAATATGATATTCTTGAAAAACTAAATCATTTTTTGCATGTTTGCCACCATTTATCAAATTCATATAAAGATATGGGATTTTTCTAGATGGCCTTATCTCAGCCAATATTCGCAAATATTCAAAAACCTCTTTACCAGAAATTTTGGCGGCCGTTTTTACGCAAGCAATACTGACACCGATCATAGAATTACCGCCTAGATTATCTTTATTGGAAGTGCCGTCTAGTTCAATCATAATTTTATCTATTTCTTTCTGATTTAAAACATTTTGTCCAACCAAAGCTGGCATAATAATCTTATTTACATTTTTAATTGCTTCAGAAACCGGCAAAACGCGCGCCTCGTGCGCGCCCGTAGATGCCCCGGAGGGCACAGCAAAACTGCCGAATTTGTCCCCGCAAAAAACTGTTACTTTTATAGTCGGATTTCCTCGTGAATCTTTAATTTCTTCCGCCAAAATTTTAGTAATTTTATTTTCCATTTTTTGTCAAAAGAATCATAAGGTCTGAAACATTGGCGCCAGTAGGACCAGTTATAATCATCCCTCCTATTTTTTGAAAGAAAGAATATGAATCAAAACGACTCAAATAATCATCAACATTTAAGAGTAATTTATCTGCTTTTTCTATTGTATTTTTATCAACCACAGCACCAGCGACGTCACTATTGTCCATGCCATCAGATGCAAATGATATAAAAACAGAATTTTGAGAATCATTTTTATTAATCATTTTATTTTTTATGGCCAGAAGCCCAAGATGAAGATTTCTACCTCCTCTTCCTCCATCTTTAGGAACCAAAATACGGGGTTCACCAGCAGCAAAAACAACAGTATTGTCACCTCCTGCAGAAAATATTTTTTTAATCGCCACATCAACTTCGTCATATAATTCTGTTGAAACTATTTTTGCGGATAAATTTAATTCTCGTGCTTTTTTTGCCATTGCTTCTATCGCTGTTTTATTTGAAACTAAAACAAAATTATGAACTTTATCAAAATACTTATCTTCTTTGGGTGTTTCTAATAAATTAAAATCTCCCAAATTGTTTTCTGTTATTATTTTTTTTGCGTCTTCTATGGTAGTTTCATCTTTATAGGTCGGACCAGAAGCAACACTTTTAAAATCATCTCCCGGGATGTCGGAAAAAATCAGTCCGATAACGGTCGCCGGAAAGGCGATTTTGGCCAAACCGCCACCTTTCAAAATAGATAAATGTTTTCTAATCGTATTGATTTCTGTTATGGTTTTCCCGGATTTTAAAAATGCATCATAAAGTCTTATTCCTTGTTCGCACTCACTTTCGGTAGAGCACAATAAGGCCGAGCCTCCGCCGGAAATAAGAACAATAATCAAATCATCCTCTTTAGAATTTTTTATTATTTCATATATCTTTTTGCTAGCTTCTGTGTTTATTTTAGAAGGCCTGGGGTGAGTACCAGAAAAAGTTTCAATATATTCACAAGTTGTAACATTGAGCCCTATAACAGCTCCTTCGTTTATTTTAGATCCTAAAATTTTTTCCAACGCCAAAGCTGCCTCACAAGAAGACTTACCGAAACCAACTACTTTTATATTTCTAAATTTTGCTAAATTGAATTCTTTTCCTTCTATTACTAAAATATTTCCAATTAGAGATACAGAAGACTCAATAACTTTTTCTGTGTTAATAGCGCTCAAGCCCGATTCCATTATTTCTAATGTGATTTTACGATTTTCTGTGGTTGCCAATTCTTCAAAATTCTTAATCCAGCTTTGTTGCATATCTTATTTGATTAAATTTTGCATATTTCCTAAAATAAATCCATTTATATTTTCTATCGTTGTTTTAATAATTTCTCCTTCAGCCTCTTTTGAATAAAAAGCGATGTGTGGAGTAACTATTACCTGTGGCATATCAATTAAAATCTGGTCTTCAACTATTATTTTATAATCTATTTGCGGGGAGTCGCCAGAGCTTACAATCTCATTTTCTATTTTTAAATCTCTTTCTCCCTCTAAAACATCAAGACCAGCACCAGCGATGATTCCCTCATTGATTCCCCAGATTAAGGCTTCAGTATCAATCAAGGCCCCGCGCGCCGTGTTTACAACGTATACGCCCTTTTTCATTTTAGAAATATTTTCTTTATTTATTAAGTGGTAATTTTCTTTAGTATACGGAGTATGAATTGTAACAATATCAGATTCTCCAAGAACCTCTAGTAAACTTTTATAGGTAAAATTATTTTCCGTGGCAAATTTTGCGTCAGGAAATATGTCATAAGCTACGACATTCATTCCGAAACCTTTTGCTATCTTTACAACATTTTTACCAATTTTCCCAGTACCAACAACACCAAGTGTTTTACCAAATAAATCAAAACCTTTTAAAGAAGAATAAAAGTTAAAATCCATCGTATTTCGCAAGTGGTTGTTCGCATTTATAACGTTTCTGGAGAGATTTAAAATCAAAGAAAAAGCAAACTCTGCCACGGTGTGCGGTCCATAAGCGGGCACGTTAGAAACCTTAATACCTTTCGTTGCGCAATATTCCAAATCAATGTGTTCAAAACCGGTTGAACGGGTAGCAATAAATTTTAAATTTGGCAATAAATCAATAATGTTTTTACTGATTATAGAATTAATAAAAATAGAAATAATTTCCGCATCTTTTGCTTTATCAATATTTTTTTCATTCAACTTTTCCTCAAAAAAGGAAATCTCCGTCTCGCCAAAAGAGGGCGAAAAAAAGGACTGTTCTGCTTTTGGTACTTCAAAAAATACTATTTTCATACTTTTATTATATCACACAATTTACCTAAACAAGTTTTTTAAAAAAGAAAAAAATCCAGAAGAAACATTCTCTTCTATTCTGGAAGAATTTTTATCCTCCACCACCACAATCACATCTTCTCCCTCCTTCGCCAAACCGAAATTTTCCCTGAAAATTTTTTCTTTGCCTTCGTCTGTATTCAAACTATTTATGTCGGATAAAAGTTTTTCCTTTTGCTGTTTTAGTTCAACAATTTTATTCTCGGCTATTTTTTTGTTTTTACTTGTTTCTCTCATTTTATTCCAAAAACCCAAGACGTTCCAAGCAAAAATCAATATTATAATTCCCAAAAGCGCCAAAATAGGTTTTGACTGCATTATATTTCTCCACGCTTTTTTTTGCCTTAAATCTCGCATAATAAATAAAATATGTTACACTCTTAAGTATATGCTTTTCAATAAAAAACATCAAAAGAAAATACAAGTCGCGTGGGCCGTGGTCAGCGTATTGATTATCGTCAGCATGATATTGCTCTACTCTCCGATTTTCCGCTAGTCGCCAGAGCGCATCATTTTCAAAAATACGTCTTGGGGAATATTCACCCGGCCTCTTTCTTTCATCTTTTTCTTCCCCTTTTTCTGTTTTTCGCGGAGTTTCATCTTACGAGTGATGTCCCCTCCGTACATATGCTGGGTTACGTCTTTTTTCATTCCGGAAAGAGTGCGCGAAGATATTATGCGTCCGAGCGCGCGGCCCTGAATTTTCAAAGTGAACATTTGACGAGGCAGTAGGCCTGCGAGTTTTTCCACCATCGCCTCCGCTTCTTCTTCCGCCCTTCTTTTAGAGATAACCTTGGAAAAAGCCGGCACAATTTCATCGGCGACTAAAAGGTCAAGCCTGGTAACATTCGCCTCCCGCATTTCGCCTATTTCATAAGAGATAGAACCGTAACCGGATGAAATACTTTTTAATTCATCAAAAAAATTTCGCATAAGTTCGCGAAGGGGCATTTTGACGGATAAAGTTCCCCTGTTGTCTCCGAAATTTTCCATCTCTCCGACTTCCGCTTCGTGGTCAAAAAGAAGTTGCATAATGTTGCCGATATATTCTACCGGCGCGATGATTTTCAATTTTACCCATGGCTCAAACACTGTCTCTATATCGCCGTCGTTCGGGAAAAAATACGGGGAATAAATTTTTTCCCTTTTTTTATTTTTCATTAAAACTTCATAGGTAATAGAGGGCGTAGTAATAACCAATTTCAAATCAAATTCGCGCTTTAACCTCTCGGTGATAATTTCCAAATGAAGCATGCCCAAGAATCCGCAACGAAAACCTTTGCCCAAGGACCCTGAAGCCTCTTCTTCGTAAGAGAATGCGGAATCGGAAAGTTTTAATTTTCCCAAGGCAAGCTTTAATTCCGTAAAATCGTCCGCGTCTTCCGGAAACACGCTCGCCCATACCACCGGCAATGGTTGCATATACCCCGGGAAAGCCGGCAAGGGATTTTTAAACATCGTAACAGTATCTCCGACCGACGCTATGCCGGGTTTTTTTATGCCGGTAACAATATAGCCCGTTTCTCCTCTTTCAAGATAATCTTTTGGGGTTTCTTCGGGCGAAAAAGTGCCAACTTCAAGCGCGGTAAATTTTTCCCCGGAAACGGCAAAAAGCAAAATGTCGCCTTTTGCGACTCTGCCGTCCAATACCCGCACGAAAACTATCACTCCCCGATGATTAGAATATTTAAAATCAAAAACTAACGCGCGTAAAACATTCTCTCCAATATACGTTTCTTTTGGTTCCGGAATGCGCGCTATAACTTCTTTTAAAAGATTTTCCACCCCCTCTCCGGTACGTCCGGAAACCAACAATATCTCTTCTGGAGAACAATTTAAAAGCTTTACAACCTCTTCTTTTACCTCTGTAATCATGGAAAGCGGTGAGTCAATCTTAGACAGAACGGGAATAATTTTAAGGCCTCCCTCGCGTGCCATAGCAAGCGTGGTAAGAGTTTGAGCCTGCACTCCTTGGGTTGAGTCAATAAGTAAAATAGAGCCTTCCACGGCTTTTAAAGCCCTGGAAACCTCGTAAGAGAAATCTATATGCCCAGGAGTGTCAATTAGATTCAAAATGTATTTTTCGCCCCCCCAAACGTGTTCCATGCGTACTGGTTGCATTTTGATAGTTATCCCCCTTTCTCGCTCCAAATCCATGGAATCCAGCACTTGGTCGCGCATTTTACGCGTTTCTATAGTACGCGTAATCTCAAGCATCCTGTCCGCCAAAGTGCTCTTGCCGTGGTCAATATGCGCGATAATGGAAAAATTTCTGATATGTTTCAAATCCATAATTAAATTCTATTTCTAAATCCTCCCGCCTGAAGATCCCATAATTTTTTGTACAATCCGCTTTTTTTATTCGTGAGTTCTTCGTGCGCTCCATCTTCAACAATCTTACCTTTTTCCAAGACGATAATTCTGTCCATTTCTCGAATGGTGGAAAGCCGGTGAGCGATAACAATTGTCGTCTTGCCTTGAATAAGTTTGTGAAGCGCATCTTGAATCAAAAATTCAGAATGAGAATCAAGAGAAGACGTTGCTTCGTCCAGGATAAGAATTGGAGCATTTTTAAGAATTGCCCGCGCGATAGCGACCCGCTGACGTTCCCCTCCCGAAAGTTTTATCCCGCGTTCGCCTACATATGTGTTATATCTATTTGGCAATACATTTATAAATTCGTCGCAGTGGGCTAGGTGCGCAGCAACTAGTACTTCATCGTCTGTGGCATTTCGTCTGCCATAACGAATATTCTCCATAAGGGTGCGGTGAAAAAGAATCGGATCTTGCGGCACAAAAGAAATTTTTTCGCGAAGATTTTTTTGAGTGATATTTTTAATATCAATACTGTCAATCATAATTTTTCCGGAAGTAAGATTGAATAACCTCATCAGAAGACGGACAAAAGTTGTTTTTCCCGCCCCCGAAGAACCAACAATGGCGACTTTCTGTCCGGCGGGAATTGTCAAAGAAAAATCGTCCAAAATTTTGGAATTATTATTTTCATAAATATATGTCACATTATCAAAACTAACTTCACCTTCGATATCGCTTAAAACTTGCGTTCCATTATCCACAATTTCGTAGGGTGTGTTTAAAACAATCGTCATTTCATAAGCATCAGCAAAACTTTCATAGTAGGCGCGCACAATGGCGCCAAAACTCCATAAACTATCAACCAGGCGGACAAAATAACTTTGCAATAAAACGATTACAGGTAAAGTAACAAGTCCTAGTTTCCAGTCATTTAAAATTATCCAAAAAATAATAAACTCGGTACAAAATGTATAGAAAAGTTGTATAGTTCCAAGCCCTTCCCACAAATACCAATTAAATACAACCTTATTTTTTTGATCTTGAACAATTTCTCCGACACGCTCTTTTTCGTATTCATGACCAGTAAATAATTGGATTGATGAATGATTGCTGATTGAATCTGATAAAACACCGGTAGTTTTTGAATCAGCTTCTGAGGCGATAACATCATATTTTAATTTGAAACGAATATAAATGAAAGCGGTAATTAAAAACACGGCACAGAAAACTCCCAGAATATACGAATATCTGGGAACTAATGTGTAAAAAGCAACCAATATTCCTACTCCGCGAACAACGAGTGGTAAACCATCAGAAGCCATTCTGTCGGTTAATTTTTCAAAAGCTCTGGCATATTTATTTATTCTTTGAGTTAGGGACCCGCCAAAGTTATTCGCAAAAAAGGAATGGGAGTGGCCTATCATATAAGAAAATGCCTGTTTGCGAAGACCAGCCATAGTGTTCGCTTCGAAATACACAAGAGAAAATGCTGAAACTCTGCGGATTGCCCAACGAATTAAATTTAATATTAAAACTAAAATAATTATTGACTTGGCAATCGAAACAACGGTAAAATCATTCGTGCTTAAAACATTCCAGAGTTTTAAATATTGGAATGGTATATAGACATCAAGACCCGAGCCAATTATTGTAAAAATAATAACTGTAAAAAATGACAGTTTATACTGCCTGATTATTTGCCAAAAATATTTAAGCACCAATCCTCGGCGCAAATTTGAATAGTCTCTCTCCACAAAAAAAGGACAAATTTTTGTCCTTTTTTTACTATAACACAAAAAATTCAAATAAGTATATTCTACGTTCTATGGGGCTAGTTCGGCGGTTAGAATCGGCTCTGGTTCCGGTTCTGGGGCAGAAGGGGGTTCCGGGACGGGTTCAGGAGTTGGAGTGGGTTCCGGTTCCGGGGTTGGTTCGGGGATTGGAATCAGCTCTGGAGAAATCGGACGAGCGATTAAGAGCAACGCTTTTATGTCATCTTTTGTCAAGCATTCCCCGTCAACGCAAATTTTTTCTTTTGCATTGAAAGCGTTTGCAAAAACATCTCCTATTTCATTCCTCGCGTCCGCAAGCCAAGCAGAGAGTTTGCCAAAGAAGGCTGTCATAAAAGATTCTGAGGGAGACTCAGGTAAAGGAATGGTTGCGCCGGTAATCGCATCTAAATTCAAATTCATTTCCTGGATAGCTTTAACTGTCTCGGCAAGAATAGCATTCGTATCCAATCCATACGGTTTTCCTTCTTTATCATAAGTGGCAAATTCTGAAGCCACGGCGGCTACTTCTTCTGAAATAAATCCGAAACGAGTTCTGCTTCCCATATTCATTTCCGGTTTGAAAGTGTAGACAACGGGGCGAAGAGCAAGAATATCAGAGAGTCCACTGTTCAAGTCAACAATGTTGTTTTTGAACTGTTCCCTAGACGGAGTGCAGATTATGTTGCCGGAAGCGTCCGCGTCAAGCCCGCCAGCTGTGGTACATCCCGCTTGCTGAACAACTCCCGTATTCGTTACACTAAACTTACTTGCACCGCCTACCTGCGCGTCTATCAAAAGTTGCGCTCCGCTACCCACTGCTGTTTCCGTCCGGTTGATTAGCAAGTCGGTAGCTGAAGCAGTTCCTGTTTGGTTATAGGTTGGTGCAATCTTTACCGAGATAGCGGCATTCCCTGTCGCAGTAGTCCAAGTTCCCGTAGTGAGAGTTAGCATCGTAGCAGATGAAGTTCCGATATTGCTGTCCATAACAGTCAATGCTTGTCCTGCCGCGTTAGTAGATATTAAACCTCCTGCTACTCTAAGATTTCCAGCAACAGTTACTAGCCCCGCATTCGTTACACTAAACTTACTTGTCGCCCCCACCCCAGCCCATAATAAATAACTCGTCCCGGGGCTTGCCGTGTCAGTCTGCACAATCTTCAAACCATAGTCATCACCACTCGTGAGTTTATTCGTGGTGTAGTTCAGCGTAAAAGCCGTTTCATCGCCCGTAGCGGCATTAAGCAGTCCATTGAAGGTTGAGTAATAAGAGGTGGCCTCCGTGAACTGAGCAATTTCTATTCCACCCGCTATTAAAGACATGATGTCTGCTCCAGCAGAGCCGATACCTGTATCCGCATCTCCATTATTCGCGTTAATACTTGGAACTGTCGCGGTTGGAGTTGTTCTTAACAAGGCTGGCTGAGTGCTGTTAGAACTCGCTATTTTAGTCGCGGTCAAATCCCAATATTTCGCTCCCGCAAAGGCAAGAGCGAGGTTGTCATCAGATACCTCAAAGAACCCTGTGTCCCCATCCCCAAAAGCAAGCGTGGGGGTAACTGCGTCATTTGAGGAAGGAAGAATTAACTGGGCAGTCGCAACGCTGAGAGTTAAATTTCCACTTTTATCCAATGACATCTGAAGAACGTCATTCATTGCCCATTGGGTATGTAAAGCTCCACCGCCAGAAAGGGTATTTTTTGTATTAAAATTATATGCGACTGCAGCTACATCATTGGCAACATCGGGAGTCAAAGACATATCCGAACTTGACCCGCCTGTAAAAGACAGAGCGGAAACATCATTATTCCCCATTGCCAAATTGGTGGTAGCTCCTGTGTAGGGGACATAAGTCGCCGGCACAGTCGTTCCGATAAAAGTATCTATCTGCGCGTGAGTATTAGTTCCTATATCGGTTAACGCTGTGTGCGAACGAGTTGTTATGTCCGCGATAGAAGAAGTCGTTTTGTCTATATTCGCCCAAGTCGGTTGAGCTTTTGAAAAAGCTCCCGTTGTTGAATTGTAAGCAGTTAAAAAGTTATTAGCCGCGCCCAAATCATTTGAAGGAACCACCTGGTCGCCAGTGTTGGTGCCGGAAGTATTTCCTATCACCACAAGTTGAGCGTCCGTAACATAATTATCGTCCGCTCCAAGCGCTGGAGCTTTGTTATTAAAAGTATCCCAATCGGTGTCGGATAATGCGCCGGTGGTGGAGGTAGAAGCCAAAGCCAAACTCAACACTTGAGTCGCGAGAGAAAGACCATTTGCTGTTCCCAGAGTAATAGGGTTATGATTGCTTGCCACTAAAATTTCTATTTGATCTCTTATCGCATTTTTAGAAGGCGCAATCGTCGTCACGCCATTCCATGTTGTCGCATCATAAGCCGTATCGCTTATGTTGACGGAAGTAAGAGGCGAACGGACATCGCAATCCGTATCTGTCGGCGAACATTCCGGATTTAACGTATCTCCCGGATCGTAAAAGGTGCCGTTCCAAACCGCAAAAACTGTTTTTGAAAAGAAAATGGCGAGAACGATAGCCGTAAATAAAACGATTCCTTTTTTGGTTGACATCAATTTCATTGTCTTTAAAAATTATTTTTTAAAAAATCCTCTTACTTCTGTATCTTAGTAACCAAAATTCCCAAAAGTTTCTTTACGCTATTTTGCGCATCCGCTTCTGTCTTGCTCGCGGTAAAATTATTCCACTCCGACATTATTTCATTGTCTTCCAAATTACGAATCGCGTTTTCAAGAGAAAGTCTCGTTTCAAAATTAACTTCTTTGTCCGCCTGTAATACCTTTTTGATAAACATTGAGGCAAAGTTAATCACTTTTTGGTTCAGCTCAACTTTCGCCTGCGCGGATTTTATTGCCTGCAGTTCTTTGGAAGTGGCAAAGTAATTATAGGCGAAAAAAACATTGCCGACGATAAGCACTCCGATGAGTATAACAATAATGCGATTTTTATTTTCCATCATGTTTGAAAATTTTTGATAATTTATCCTTGAATAAATTATACACTAATAATAGCAATACAACAATCAAAAGAGCGGTTTTCCAATCAAAACCCGCGAGCCATCCCCCAACGGGCTTTAATTCTATATTTTGATGAATGCCGCTCCCCTCCGTAACGACAAATACCTTCCCTTCGTGGGAATTATAACCGGGCGCCTCAACCGAGAAATAATAAGACCCTTCCGGCACCAGGAACGAATATGTTCCCCTGATATCGGTTGTTTGCGGATTCTCTTGTTGGTAATCTTTTGCCACCCAAAGTTCGTATTTTTTTGTGGAATTATTTAGCGCATAAAGCGAGATTATGGCACTGGGTATACGGGTTTCTTTGTCGCCATTTTTTTCAAAAACATATCCTTCCGGATCAATAACGGTTATCATTCTCATTTGACGAGTGCCAAGCACCGGATCTATATAATCAATGACCGTAATAACTTCATATTCGCCCGGCACCGCGGGAGAAACCACATCCGCCGTATATATTCCATCACGGTCGGGGTCCGTGTATTCAAAAGAAGAAAGCACTAATTTATTTTCTACCGAAACAGGCTTAGAGGTTTTTTCAACCAAACCGTCCATAGAAAAAAGAACGGAAGCGGCAAGCGATGAACGGGAAATTTCAATTTCTGACACTTTCGGAGTGGTTGCCCTAAAAACAATATAGCCGGTCACGCTTCGCGCTTTGCTAATTGGTTTTACCACCAACCGTAATGTCTTGCCGGGCAAGGAAGATATTTTTTGTAAAACTTCACCTTTGTCGCCAATAGACATAGCAACATTTAAATCAACCAATTCTCCGCTTGCTCGAGCGAACACGAATTCCGCCGGCAAATTTTTCTTTTCAATCAGGTTGGACAACTCGGTAAGCCCGGGAAGATTAAGAGTTACTCCGCTTAACTTGCTCATATCCGTCAACCTTTCCACTCCGACGCTTTTGAGGGTTCTATTGAGAAGA
>Ga0209542_10006349_pt1 | contig 23045 bp, 29 predicted proteins | sample RifCSPhighO2_01_FD_184028 | JGI IMG/M metagenome (GOLD analysis project Ga0209542, IMG submission 184028) | Soil microbial communities from Rifle, Colorado - Rifle CSP2_plank highO2_0.1 (SPAdes) (version 2) | ecosystem: Environmental > Terrestrial > Deep subsurface > Rock core/Sediment ... | reverse complement strand
ATATTCTTGAGCTTTTGAAATGCGCTTTCCAAATCAACAAGCAGCCAGGGGTTCGCTCTTGCTTGGTTGATTGCTTTGTCGATAATCATATCCCACATTATGTCTTTCTCAATCTTTACGATGTCGGTTATATCCTCATAGTCCCTTTCCCTTCCAGTTATAGCTTTGAGCAGGATGAGCTCTTCCTTAGAAACAACATAGACAACCAACTCTTTCCTGCCGATGAAGTCGTGGCGTTCGGTCATTACCTCTTGATTCCAGGAAAGCTTGTAACCAAAAACGGTATTGACGAAGAGGTCAAAGCGCTCATCGCCTCTCGTGTACATCTGAGGTTTAGCAGGATGCTGTTTTCTCTGCTCATCGTAGATATGCATAAGCGCATGCTGCTTATATCCCAGCTGTTCTATCGCTTTTACGAAGGCTTTTCGGTCCGCCTCTTTTGAAAATACCAAATCAATATCTTTTGTGGCTGTCTTATACCCTGCAAACATCATTGCGGTTCCACCTATGGCGATGCAGGAAATGTCCTTCTCCAGATAGTCTGCTATAAGCCTGAACAGCTGTTCCTGATCTTGTGTATTAATCATGCGTACCTCTGAGGCATCTTCCTGACCTTTATCCGGTTTCGCGCCTCCTTGTAGAGCTGTTTTACCTTGCTTGTCGCTCCTCTTTTTTTAGCTAGGTCAAACAATCGTCTCCAATTCTTCACCTGGTTGAAGAGATACTGAGTTGCAGCAAGCGCCCGCGCATCTCCTATCCGTATACCATCTATGATTGCTTGTTCGGTTGTGTACCTACCTATAACCCTGTGCTTGAACTGAGGAACCAATTTTTCAGGGCTGTACCTATTGACTACGTCATAAAATCCATTAGATGGCAGCTGGGGATTTGCATATACGGTGTAGATGCGCTTCTGCCTTCCCCCACCGCTCACTGAGATGAATCCTTGTCTCTTGAGCTTTGAGAGCAGGTTGAGAGCTGATTGCTTTGTGAGATGCACATTTTTCGCAAACGTCTCTATAGTATATTTTCCTGGTTCCATGTATGTTATCCATACAGACTATTATTTAAATGTTTCTATAATTCTATTATCTTTATAAGATATTCTTTGAGGAAGGTCGTTGCCTTCAAATCTTATGGCACATGCCACAAAAAAGTAACCCCTTCGTTAAGAAATCTTCTGTATCTCAGAAGGCACTTTTATGGGCTTCATGTCCTTATCAACAAACACATTTACCGTATAGCCTTCTGCAACCAAGACATCTTTGCAGAACACTTTATAGTCAAACCTTACACTTGAATTTCCAATCTTTCCAATTGAAGTTTCAATCACAAGCATCTGATCATAATGCACTGGCTTGAGGAAGTTTGCCTTTACTTCCACCACCGGCGCAAACATCCCTTTTTTCTCAAGTTCAGCATATGTAATACCTTTTTCCCGTAATATTTCCGTCCTGCCTGCTTCAAACCATTCGAGGTACCTACTATAGTATACGACGCCAAAATGGTCTGTATCGGCATACCTTACTCGATGCTCAATTCTGCTCATGGAAAAAACGAAGCATCATCTCTATTTATTTCTTTTGTACAATCAGCCACAAACTATAAAACAGACCACAATAATCTTTAAATACCCTCTTCCATTCCCGTAATTGCATGCGATCATTGAAAAATGGGTCATTATGGGGAAGAATGATTGACCTGGTAACTACCATGTTGCTCATCGTCATCCTCAGTTCTTTGGTCGGACTTATCCTCGCATTTCCAGTCATGTGGCTTTGGAATTTCATTTTTGAGCGCATGAGCAATTCTCTTCACATCGATGTTTTTCAGGCATGGGCATTGACGGTATTGGCAAGCATTCTGTTCGGCAGCAGCAGGGGGGCCTCGAATAATGAAGGAAGAACTTGATGAATTAAGAGATCTGCTTACCTCTTTTGAGGAGAAAGCGCTGATTGAAGAAGGCAAGAAGATGTCAAAGCTTCTCATGAAGCATGGCATTAAGATACGGGAACACCAATATACTGAATTAGAAGCTTCCTAAGACAATCAAGATTTCGTCCTTTTCCACACTCTGATTTTTCTTAACTCGTATTTCCTTTACTACCCCATTTTTTTCTGCAATAATGTCGTTCTCCATTTTCATCGCTACCAACTTTACCACAGAATCACCATCGCTGACCTTTGCACCCACTTTGGTATTTATGGCTACCACCGTCCCCGGTAAAGGAGCTTTGATGAAATCCTTGCCAGAAGCACCGCTATTTTGAGAAACGACCTCATCTACAATTTCCTGTTCAGACTGATTTTTTGTTTCGACATCGTAGCTCTTGCCGTCAAAATGGACCCTTAATTTCTTGCTGCCGATTTCCTCGACCTGAACTTTGTATTCCTTGCCATCAAGCTTTACGCTGATATCTTCCATTTTTACAGCGGCATGTTGCCGTGCTTTTTGGCAGGCCCCTTTTCCCGCTTATTAGAAATCATCTCAAGGGTTTTTATCAATGTAGACCTTGTTTCTTTCGGTTCTATGATCATGTCTACCTTAGACTGGGATGCTGCAACATACGGATTGAGGAACTTCTCGCCATATTCCTGGATTTTCTCATTCTTCAGCTTTTTTGGATCCTTGCTTGCTGCAAGCTCTTTTCGATATAACAGGTTGACAGCCTGCTCATCTCCCATGACTGCGATCTGCGCATAGGGCCATGCTATGACTTTATCATAGCCCATAGATTTTGAGACTAAGGCAATATAGGCTCCGCCATACGCTTTTCTCATAACGAGGCTTATTTTAGGAACCGTGGCTTCAGCATATGCATAGAGGATCTTTGCGCCATGCCTGATGATGCCATTATGCTCCTGGTTGGTTCCGGGCAAATAGCCGGTTACGTCAACCAAGTTAATCAAGGGGATGTTAAAGGCATCACAGAATCTGACAAAGCGGGCAATCTTATCTGAAGAATTGATGTCGAGACAGCCTGCCAAGATTTTAGGCTGGTTGGCTACGATTCCAACAACCCTGCCATCAAGACGCCCGAACCCGATGACTGCATTAGGAGCATATAATGGCTGAACTTCACAGAAGGAATTCTTGTCAAACACTTCCTTGATAACCAGGATCACATCATAGCTTTTCTTGGAATCCAGAGGCACAATCTTGTCAAGCGCATCATTTTTTCTTTCAGGATTATCATCTGGTGTCTGTGTCGGGGGGCTTTCAAGATTGTTGGATGGCAGATAACTCAGCAGTCTTTTGATCTGAAGCATGCAGTCTTTTTCGTTATGGGCTGTGAAGTGAGCGACACCGCTCTTAGCTGCATGGACATGGGAACCACCCAAGTCTTCGAAGCTTACGTTTTCATTTGTCACGCTCTTTATGACTTCAGGGCCGGTGATGAACATATGGCTTAGCTTATCGACCATAAATACAAAGTCTGTCAGGCTGGGGCTGTAGACTGCAATGCCTGCGCAAGGCCCTACAATTATCGATATCTGAGGGATGACACCTGATGCCTGGGTATTTTTCAGGAAAATTGAACCGCCGCCATCTAGGGAATTAATGCCTTCCTGGATCCTTGCGCCTCCAGAATCAAGCAATCCTATGATAGGCCTTCCATTTTTCATGGCAAGATCATATACCTCTGCAATCTTCTTGTTGTGGATCTCTCCCATGGAGCCGCCTGCAAAGGTGAAGTCCTGGGCATATACATAGATAGGCTTTCCCAAGACAGTGCCATATCCGGTAATGACGCCATCGCCAAGCTTTCTCTTTTCATAAGCAATGTTTTCGGCGAATGCTCCCAGCTCGACAAATGAGTTTTCATCAAGCAGAAGATTAAGGCGTTCCCTAGCAGTCAATTTACCTTTCTGATGCTGTGTCTTGATTCCTTCTTTATCTACCAATAGCTCTTTCTTCGCTTTGAATTCCTTGTAGTTGGTCATCTTATAGACCATAGAAAAATGCAGGGAGGTTTAAAAAGATTGTTGTTGTTTTACCCTTTTCTTCTAAACTGGCTTTTTTTGAAAACAAAATCTTTAAATAATAGTATGACATTTCATACTAAAATGGAAGAGAAGATAAAATGGCTGTTCTTCAATGAAACATTACGGCGATGGCATTTTGAAGATATTGTTGTAGAATCGGGCATGAGCAGGGAACGGGTTAATTATTTCTTGAAATCTTTGACAAAGTTAAAATTAATCCTTAGGATACTGCCCAAAGGAAAGATGCCTTACTATATCGCCAACAAGGATTCGGCAAAATTCAGATATGAAAAAAGGATATATGGTCTTCACTATCTTGAGAAGGCAGGATTTTTTGAATTGGTCGGGACTCAGGGATGGGTGCAGATTGCCATCTTATTCGGAAGTTTTGCCATGGGCACATGGAATAAGGATAGTGATATAGATCTTTTTGTCTATGGAAAAGGACGCTTTGATCTGGCTCCGGTTGAGCATAAACTCAATCGGGATATCTCTCTCTTTAGATATGATACCCCCTCTGCTTTATCAAGGGAACTTGATCCTAATCTGATACCAAACATTATTAAAGGATTTCATATTAAGGGCAATCCGTTTGGGGTGTTGATACATGCGTGATCCTAAGCAGGTCTATGAAACTTTAAGCGATGAGGGAGAATTTCAGGAATGCAGTTTTGATAAGGATGAAGTTGCTAAGATAGCTGATTTGGCATTCAAATCCTATGAGTATGGCAAAAGATTGCGGAAGGATTCTAAAGCTGACTGGAGAGTCATATTCAATATCCATTATGATGCCCTAAGAGAGTTGTGTTCAGCACTGATGCGTTTTAAGGAGCAGAAGATCAGCAACCATCAAGGACTATTTGCATTTATTGTTCTTAATTTTCCTAAGTTTGGTTTTGATTGGGGTTTCTTTGAAGAAATTAGGTCCTATAGAAATAAAAGTAAATACATGGGCGTCGATATACAGAAGGAACAATGGAAGGGAATAGAACTACAAGTCGATTTATACATTTCTGCCCTTAATGAAGAAATCCAGAAAAGATTGGGAGAACTAAAATGATAGTAGGTGTTGTGGGAAAAGCAAATGTCGGAAAGAGCACCTTTTTCAAGGCTGCTACATTAGCAGAAGTTGAGATAGCTAACTATCCATTTGCTACTATCAAACCCAATTCTGGTGTAGGATATGTTAAAGTAGATGATCCTGCTGCGCAGTTCGGCAAGGTCTCTAATCCCCGGGAAGGTTTTGTTCTTGGCAAAAAAAGATTCATACCCATACAGCTCATTGATGTGGCGGGCTTAGTGCCTGGCGCACATGAGGGCAAGGGCATGGGCAACCAATTCCTGGATGATTTACGACAAGCCAGCGTCCTTATCCATGTGGTTGACATGGCAGGGACTACCAATGAGCGTGGAGAGAGCATAGAACCAGGCAGCTATGATCCTGCCAATGATGTCAGGTTTCTTGAGGAAGAACTCGATTTTTGGTATGCGGGCATATTACAGAAAGGCTGGGAAAAATTTGCCAGGGAAGTGCAGCAAACCCACAAGAACGTCACTAAGGCATTGGGCAAGCAGCTGTCTGGACTGGGTGTTACCGAGGAGATGATTGACGAATTATTGCCCAAGATAGGCCTTGAGAAGCAGGTTACCGACTGGACTCAGGATGATCTGTTCAGGATAGCGCAGGAACTGAGGAAGATCACCAAGCCGATGATCATCGCTTCGAACAAGATTGATGTGCCTGGTGCTCTTGATAATCTTAACCGGGTCAAAGAACTGTTCCCTGAGCATTTGTTTATCCCTTGTTCAGCTGAGTCTGAGCTGGCCTTGCGGGAGGCAGCCAAGCATGGCCTTATATCCTATGTTCCTGGCGAAAAGGAATTTACCTTGAAAGAAGGCATTGCTCTCAATGACAGGCAAAAAAAAGCTTTAGACTTCATCCAGAAGAACATATTAACTCCCCTCGGGACTACCGGTGTGCAAGAGGTCCTTGACAAAGCTGTTTTTGAGGTGTTACACTATATCCCCCTGTTTCCTGGTGGAGCAAACAAGCTGGAGGATTCAGACGGCAATGTAATTCCTGACTGTTTCCTCATGCCCCCTGGAACAACTGCCCTGGATTTTGCCTATAGGCTGCATACTGATTTCGGCGAGAAATTCATACGGGCAATTGATGTGAAAACAAAAAGAACTGTAGGAAAAGAGCATGTCCTGAAAGCAGGGGATATTGTAGAGATTGTGGCGAACAAATAATTATTTCTGAGCTCTTTTAGAAATCTTCCATAGCACATTAAATTGTTTTTTATATGAGTCGGCTAAATTTTTGTTATTGATAATTATAGCATGATTGGGATTTCCCCAAATAATCAAGGTTAATTTGCTGCCATAGGTATACATGGGGCTTGGGCTGAATGATTCCTCAGGCACCCACCGATACTTAGTTTGGGACCCCTTCACCACATAGGTATCTCCCTCCTTAATAAGGACCCTTTCAGAGCATCTCATTTTCTGCAGTCTTTTGAGGTGCTGCAACAAGGCAATCTTGTCTTCATCGATGAATTTTTTTTCATCAACACCGGATATTAAGACCTCTCCTGGTTTATTCTCGAATTCCTTGATTATGTCCCGATATACTGTCCTAACAATATTTTTCCCTTTATAGGATTCAACAAAGGTGTCTTCTCTCGGCAGCTTAGTCAAGTGTATCAATTCAGGCAGAATTGACTTGAATTTGTCCTCTTTTTCTTTTAAATATTCCAGTATTTTTTCGGGACTGATACCCTGAAAATATTTTTTACTGTTTTTTAAGACAAAATTGACAAATCCTTTTTCTAAAAGCCTGTCTAAAGCGTCATACACAGCCTGCCTATGCAATCCGGATTTTTCAGCAATACCATTTACTGAAATGGAGCCTGTTTTTAAGAGTGTTACATATACCTCAATTTCATTGTTTGTCAATCCCAGCTCTTTGAGGATTTCTTTGTCCATATCTCCCCCTAATCCAGGATTCTATTTAAAAGTTTCGTAAAAGTTTTTACTACAATTGTTTAAAAATACTTACTAATTATTCATCAGTGGTAAAATGACATCCAGAATCATTTCATTCAGCGATATCGTTCTTAGTAGTGTTAATGCCGTAGGCATGGGACTAAGTTCGTACCTATCTTTTGAACAGACTAGTTATGCCCCAAATCCCGAATTTTACAGAAATATTGGTTATGCTTGTACTTCTGTTGCTTTGTTATGGGGAGTACGTTCTGGATTATCAATTTTTGAATTCTATAGTCACAGCCGCAATTTTCTTGAAAAAAGATTACTGAAAGAAAATGAAGCAATTACTCCAATTACTGTTGATGATTATGCATTATTCCACCAATTTGGAAATGGATATAAAAATACACTAACCTATAATGCGCAGGCAGTAAATGGGCGGAATCCAAAAGGCAGAAGCAATAACCGGTTGGGGTTGAAATACTATGATGGGAACAATTTATTGACTATCGGTTATTTTCAAAGGAATGGAACCGGGCATTTCCACTTAATTCCCTGTGAGGCCTCTTTAGGAAAAATTACTGATCTGGCAGCTTTGTTGTACCAAACCTCAAAATCTCCGGTGTACATCAAGAAAATAAGCCAGGAACAACTGGATGCTTTATTACCTAATCCTGATTTTGTTGCCGTTGATGCAAGAAATGGATGGTATGAAACTGCGCCTTTGGAGGATGATACCTACCCAGAACGGATTATTGATTTAGAGACAACTTTGGGTTTATTGAATCTTGATTGTGATGTTAGACGCAAACACAGAAGAGCCCGTAGAGAATATTCCGGAAGATTAGGGATTGAGGATTATGATCCTGAAAAACACAGTCAAGATGTGTTGGATATCGTAAAGGGTTTCTTTGGTATACAAGAAGAAAGAGATATGCATTTTTCATTACCAGAAGACTATTTTAATATCATAAATGTAAAACCAGTTGGTGTTGATTATTTCAGCTCACTATTTTATGTTGATGACCGACCTGCTGCTTTTTACTTTGCTGAAAGAGCAGGAGAAACCATACATGTCTATGCCAATTTAGCATTGAGAGATAAATTTAGGTTCTTATCAGAATTCATATTGATCCATCTATTTCAGGCAGCATTCGAAAAGGGCGTAAAGCGAGCCAATTTAGGTGGATCTGAGACAAAGGGGTTAGATACTTTTAAACTAAAATTCAAACCCGTAGAACAAAGACAGATGCATTGGTTATTGTATGATCCTCGGATAATCAGAACAGCCCATTCTTCAATATGACCCCCCAAGATTGACTATGGTGTTGCTGAGGGGTAGCTTCGTTTATTTCTTTCCTTTTGCCTGGTCAGTAAATTTCTTGAAGCTTTCGGCGATATCGACCATGTATTTCCCTTCTGCAAGCTTGAATATCAACGGCTCTCCTTTGAACAAACTTACTAGATCAAGCTCATATTTTCCCGGCCCGGCAATCCTAATTGACTCCAAGTCCAATACCACCGGCTCGTCTTTCTCATAATCTGATCCGACGATTTCGAAGACATCCTTTTCCATCTGTTGCTTCTCAGAAACAGAGAGATGGACACTCTCCTGCGCCTTTTTGGCTTCTTCTATCTTCTCTTTCTTGACGTAGAAAAAGAGCCGGGCTCCACATTTGCACCCTTTCAGAATTTCAGTAGCGCCATCATCATAGAACGTACCGCATCTGACGCATTGGTGTGGCATTTTATTTTCTTTTTTCCTTGGTGAACAGCTCGATCTTGTCAGGATCCTTCTTGATTTCCTTGACAATCGAAGCTGGCCCTATGATTGTGAATCCCTGCCTGTCCCCCAGAAGCATGTTGACAACCAGTGATTTGACTTTCCGCAGGAAGACCTGGTTCTTTTTTTGTGGATTTACCACTGCCAATTCAATGCCCTTGAACTTCCGGTTGATCTCTTCCATGGCAATGGCTATGAGGTCAGTCTCTTCCTCCTTCTTCAATCTCCCTTCCAGCAAGACAATCTTGTTTTCTTTAGCGATATCTACAATCTTCTTGACCCTTCGCGCAGAGCCAAGCTCCTCTATCTCACTGTAGGGTATGAACTGTAATGTTAACATTTTTTACCTCAGGCTGTTATGTCAAACAATTTCTCGTAAAACTGATCAATGTTCTTTCCATATTTTGCTGATATGCCTATAACCTCATACTGGGGGAAGGCTGCCTGCACTTTCTTGATCTTGGCCTTCTTGAGGTCTATCTTATTGGCAACAATCATGACCGGTATATGCCTGGCTTCCAGGTTTCCAATGATAGTGATATTGACTTGGCTGTAGGGATCTTTTGTACCATCCAGAACTACAACGACTGTATCCATCTCATCCAACCATTTTATAGAATCAATAACGCCTTTGGTTGCTTCCTTTGCCCGCACCTTGGCCTCTTTTTCCTTCATGCCAACTTTCATAAAGTCTTCATAGTCAATCTTGGTAGCAATACCGGGCGTGTCAACCAGATTAAAGCTTAATTCCCTGCCATTGGCTGATTTGATGTTTACCTGTTCCTTTATCTGGATCTCCCTAGTTTCATGGGCGATATTGCTGACGCTGCCCATGTCCTCTCCGAGCCAGTCCTGGCAAATCTTGTTTGCGAGCGTTGTCTTGCCACCATTTGGCGGACCATAGAGACCAAGTTTGATATGCTTCTTCTTCCTGAAGAGATTTCTCACAAGCTTATTCAGAATCCTTTTTATCAGATGAATCATCAAACCACCAGAGTTTAATCGGAAGGACTGTTGTTTATATAGTTTTCTATTCTGAAGAAATACGGTTATATGATGCAGTTGAAACAGATACCTTTAAATAATTATAAATCTAAAATAGGGGTCATGAATGACATAATCAGAGAAGATATTCTGAAGTGCCTTTCACGACTTAAGGAAATATTTCTTATACCGGAAGAGAAAGATATCCCCGAGATTAAAGAGCTGAGCGACCATACCATCCACAATTCCAGTATCTTCCAGGATGAGGATTCAATCTCAGTGGCAATCCTTATCTATTCTCTGTCAAAGATCCTTGAGCGCAATCCAGGCATCCAGTACAAACCGTTCCTTGATAAGCTTACTCAGGCGCTTGAATATCTCGAAAGCAAGGATACTGAAGGATATAGGCACAGCATCAAGGGCTTATTCAAGATCATCCATGCACTGGATTCTAAAGTAAAGATGTACATTGAAGAATTGATCACCCAGAGCCAGGTCAGGAAAGCAGGTAAGATCTATGCGCATGGGATATCAGTAGGAAGAGCTTCTGAGATATTGGGCATATCCCAGTGGGAATTGTTAAGCTACATAGGCAAAACAACCTACTCTGAGCTTCCTGAAGAGATTGTTAATGTCCGGGAAAGGCTTAAGTTGGCTCGGAGGCTTTTCTTATGAAGATGCTTTTCTTTGATTCAGGACCACTGATAAGCCTTACCCTGAATAATCTGTTGTGGCTCATTGAGCCATTGAAGAATAAGTTCAAGGGAAGTTTCTGTATAACAAAAGATGTCAAGACAGAGCTGGTTGACACCCCCCTCAGGATAAGACGGTTTGAGTTTGAGGCCTTACAGAACATACATTACATCGATTCGGGGGTTCTTGAGGTGGTTGACAGCCAGAGAATCGATGATAAAACCAAACAATTGTGCGAGCTGGCTAACTCCTGCTTTCGGGCAAAGAGCAATTGGATGACGCTTGTGCATACCGGAGAAGTGAGCACTATCGCAGCGTGTCTTGAGTTAGGGGCAGATGTATTAGTCCTTGATGAGAGGACTGCTCGGCTTTTGATAGAGGACCCTCTTAAGCTGCGCAATATAATGCAGCATAAGCTTCATACCAGGATAGATGCCCATAAGGAAAATCTGAAGAAATTCAGGAATCTCACCAAAAACATAAAATTAATAAGGTCTTCTGAATTAGTCAGCATAGCGTTTGAACTCGGGTTGTTAGATAGGTTTAAACCAAACCTGCCTGATGGCAGACGCACGTTGCTCGAGTCTGTGCTTTGGGGGGTCAAGCTGGATGGTTGTTCGATCTCCACTCGGGAAATTGAGCAGCTTTTGAGAATTGAAAAGGTGTAATTTTTTGAAAGGCCAGATAGTTTCAGGAGAATACGGCAGACTAATTGCCAGAGAGAAGTCTAACCAGAAACTGGAGCTGGGAGAACTGGTCATCGCAGAAACTTCTGATGGGAAAATCCTCTTGCAGGTCTTTGACCTGCTTTTCGGGAGCCAGATTAGCCAGCAGAATCTTGAGCTCATTTCCGGCATGGCTATGGAAGACAATACTGACATAGAGTTCATGAATAAGGAGGTCAGGAATTATAACTTAGCCTTGCTGAAGAGCTTGATAATGATTAAGGGCAAGAATGCTGCCATCTGCAAATCCCTTCCTGATTTCTTTTCTCCCATACGGGAAGTTACTGAGGCTGATCTGCAATTTCTGACCAGGCCTCCAAATCCCCTACTTATCGGAAACCTGCGCAGCGGCAGCAAGACCCTTTCTGTTCCCATTTATCTTGATGCAGTCAAGGCATTCTCGCATCATGTGCTGATTCCGGCTACGACGGGAAAAGGAAAATCAAACCTGATGACCTGCATGCTGTGGGACAGCATGGACAAGGATTATTGCGGTATCTTGGTCCTGGATCCCCATGATGAATATTATGAGCGGCTTCAGCATCATCCTTCCCAGAAGAGCTTAGTGTATTACACTCCTCGAGATGCGCCGCCTGGCACGAAGACACTAAAGATCAATCTCAAACGGATCAGGCCAGGTCATTTCAATGGTGTGGTGGAATGGAGCCAGGCGCAACGAGAGGCATTGTCAACCTATTATACCCAGTATGGTGAATCCTGGATAGAGGCGATTGTCCTGGGAAAACCGGTCCAGAATTTCAAGGAGGATACTTTAGGCGTACTGAAGCGAAGAGTATTACGGCTGCTTGACCTTGATTTTGTCAACAATCAATTGTTCTGTAATGGTGTTTTTGAACTTAGTGCCGGAGAGTCAACTATTGGGGATATATGCGCAGAACTGGAAGCAGGCAAGACCGTCATTGTAAACACGTCTGGTTTTTCCAGCGAGGTAGAGATATTAATTGGAAGTCTAGTCAGCAGCGAGGTATTTCGTAAATATAAAAGTTACAAGGTAAAAGGGGCACTAAGGGACAAGCCAGTCATATCCATCGTGCTTGAGGAAGCACCCCGAGTTCTGGGCAAAGAAGTATTGGAAAAAGGGCCTAATATTTTTTCCACTATCGCACGTGAAGGTCGTAAATTTAAGGTAGGGCTAACCGCTATCACGCAGCTGCCTTCTTTGATACCGAGGGAAATCCTGGCTAACATGAATACCAAGATAATCTTGGGCATTGAGATGAAGCCTGAGCGCCAGGCAATCATTGAATCTGCAGCCCAGGATTTAGGGGAAGATGATAGGACCATAGCATCGTTGGATACCGGGGAAGCGATCATCAGCTCTAACTTCTCGAAGTTTGCGATACCGATTAAGATACCATTCTTCGAGGATATAGAAATGAATGCGAAGAAACAGCGGAAGGCATTCTCTGGGGTGCATCTTTCATGAAGTTTGCCCATCTGGCAGATTGCCATATTGGCAGCTGGAGAGATCCGAAGCTAAGCAATCTCAGCACCGAAGCATTCGAAAAAGCGATTGACTTATGTATAGCACGGAAAGTTGATTTTGTGGTAATTGCCGGAGATCTATTCAACACTTCAGTTCCTGGAATTGACAAACTCAAAGAGACAACCCGCAAGCTGAAGTCATTACAGGATTCTGGCATACGCTGTTATCTTATTCCAGGCTCCCATGATTTTTCCCCATCAGGCAAGACCATGTTGGATGTGCTGGAGCATGCCGGTCTTTGCGTTAACGTATGCAAAGGCACTGAAGCAGACGGCAAACTTAGGCTTTCCTTCACTGTAGACCCGAAGACAGGCGTGAAAATAACCGGCATGTTAGGACGGAGAGCAAGCCTTGATAAAAGCTATTATGAAGATTTGGATAGAAGCATTGAGAGAGAAGAAGGCTTTAAGATATTCCTTTTTCATGCCCTATTGTCTGAGCTAAAGCCAAACGGATTGGCTGAAGTTGATTCCCATCCTGTCAGCCTGCTTCCTAAGAATTTCAATTATTATGCAGGCGGGCATCCTCATTTTGTGACCCATCAGCACATAGAAGGATATGGGCTTATAGCTTATCCAGGCCCTCTTTTCCCCAATAATTTCAAGGAACTGGAGGAATTGAAGGGAGGTGGCTTCTACATCTATCAAGATGGTGTTCTGACCTGGGAGCCGATACAAATCCATAATGTTTCTCCAATAGCTGTTGACTGCGATCATCTCACCCCGGACCAAGCCTACCAGAAGATCATGGAAGAGATTCGAGGCAAGGAGTTCATTGATTCAATCATCACCCTTAGGATTTCAGGCACCTTAGCATCAGGCAGACCAACTGATATACCTTTTAAGGACATCATACACGCATTAGAAGAGAAGGGCGCTTATTTTGTCATGAAAAACACTGCTGCGTTAGTCAGCAGAGAGTTTGAGGAGATTAAAATCGATGCTGCGAATGCCGAACAGGTTGAAGAAAAGCTTATCAAGGAGCATTTGAGCCAAAATTCTCCTTTCAGCGATGAAACACGCGTATTGAGAGAGGTTATGCTGATGCTGTCTACCTCGAAAATGGAAGGAGAGACTGTAGCGACATTTGAGAAAAGGGTTATTGATGATATCTCTAAAATCTTATTGAATTAGCCTTTTTAAAATCCCATTCACTTCTTGCGGAGAAGCCTTTCCTTTTGTTTTCTTCATGACAATCCCTACAAGGAAATTTAATGCTTTTTCTTTTCCTGCTTTGAATTCTGCCACTGCCTGCGGTGCTTCAGTGATGGCTTCTCTGCAGAATTTTTCCAACTCTCCTGAATCGGAAACAGCTTCCAAACCTTCTTTCTTGACATATGCATTTACATCAAATGGTTTTTCTACCAGTTTTTCTAATATTTTTTGGCCTACTGTTTCTGTTATTCTTTTGGTTTCAATCAACTTCAGCAGATCAATCAGTTCTTTTTCCGATAACTCAACTTCTGAGAATTTTTTCTTGTTGTAGTTCAGAACTCTTGGCAGCTCTCTTCTGATCCATTTAGAAGCCAGGTCTGGATTTACGTGTGCAGCAACCTTTTCGAAAATAGTGGCTAATTCCTTATCCTTGGACAATATTTTGGCTGTATCTGCTGCAATCTTGTGCTTGTCGGTGAATTTCGCCAGTTTTTCATCTGCTAATTCCGGCATTGTCTTTTTTATTCTTTCAATCCATTCTTGCGTAAGGTCAATAGGTACCAAATCCGGGTCAGTGATGTACCCATATTCTTCTTCCACTTCTTTGGTTCTTAAAGAAAAAGAATAGCCCTTTTCTGCATTCCAAGAACGGGTTTCCTGCTTTAATTTCTTTCCTTCAGCAACATCTTTTTTCTGCCTCTGGGTCTCATATTTCAATGCTCTTTCAATCTCTTTGAAGCCGGTAATGTTCTTGACCTCAGCTCTTACATAACCTGACTCTTTTATCGAGATATTTGCGTCTGCTTTAATGATGCATGAATCAACATCAAAAATCTCCAAATATTCTAAGATAGTGATCAACTGCTTCATGAAGTCTCTTGCTTCTTCCGGAGATGTCATCTCGGGCTTGGTTACTATCTCACACAATGGGTCTCCGCTTCTGTTGTAATCAACCAGAACATACGGCGAGTTTTCCATACCTGCTGGATGGACTAATGCTGCAGGATCTTCTTCAATGTGAATCCTGGTCAAACCAATCTCTTTTCCTGATTCAAGCTTCACTTTACCATCGGTTGCTAAGGGAATCTCATATTGGGTGATCTGGTAATTCTTTGCCATGTCAGGGTAGAAATATGATTTTCGTGAGAAAATGAGCTGGTTTGCAATCTTTGATTTAGTTGCCAATGCTAATTTAATAGCATATTCAACCGCTTTCTTATTCAAGACTGGTTTTGAACCTGGATGACCTATGCAAATGGGACAGCATCTTGAGTTTGGAGCTTCTTCATTTTCTCCTGCTCTTTTGCAGCCGCAGAATAGCTTGGAATCTGTCTTGATTTCTACGTGAATTTCCAAACCGATGACAATATCTGATTTAAAGTTCATTTTTTACTTCCAAATTGAATCAAATTCTCTTCCTTAAAATGGTCTGCAATCATCATCAAGCCAATTGGCATCTTATCCTTGAAGCCAACGGGAATGGTCAAATGAGGCAGGCCTGCAAGATTTGGCCCCACTGTCAGAATATCCATCATGTAATTCTGCAACGGCGTTAATTTCTTGACTTCAGAGAATTTCGGCGCTACAATCGGCATTGTGGGAGATATCAATATATCGCATTTCTTGAACGCTGCCTTGTATTCCTCAATAATTCTTGTTCTTACTTTCAAAGCTTTAAGGTAGTACGCATCCCTGTATCCAGCCATTCTGGCGAAGGTGCCTATCATAATTCGTCTCTTGCTCTCTTCGTTGAAATTCCTGCTTCTTACTCTGGAAAAATATTTATTGAAGTTGCCCTCTACTTTTTCATGAGCCCCATACCGCATGCCGCAGTATTTTGCCAAGTTTGTAGAAGCTTCTGCCATAGCAATCAGATAGTAACAGGCTACGCCGTATTTCTCTGTCAAGGGTAAGGAGATTTCTTCTGTCTTGGCGCCTTTTTTCTCCAATTCTTTTATGGTTGCAAGGACTTTTTCTTTTACTTCTTTGTCAACACCAGGACCGAATCCTTCCTTGATGATGCCTATCTTCTTGTTTTTGATATCTTTTTTTATAAAATCAGAATAGTTTGGTATGGGGGCATCAACTGAAGTGCTATCTTTGTGATCATAGCCGGCAATTATTCCTAATATAACTGCAATCTCTTCAATTGTCTTTGCCATGGGGCCTATCTTGTCCAAACTGTTGGCATAATCCATAAGGCCATATCTTGAGACTCTTCCATATGTTGGACATAGCCCATACACTCCACAGAATGAAGCTGGCGCTACTATGCTGCCTCCGGTACTTTCACCAAGCGCAATATGATTAAAGGGAGCTTTTTGGGTGAAACCAGCAGCGCCACCTGAAGAGCCTCCGCATGATCTTTCTTTGTCAAAAGGATTTAAAGGAATTTTCATGCCAATGCCCACATTGGTGGAGAATGATCCAAAACCAAATGCATCCTGGGCAGTCTTCCCGATTATGATGCCGCCTTCTTTCTTTACTTTTTCAATGACTGTCGCATCGAAGACTGGCCCATATCCTTCAAGGATTTTGGAGCCGGCTCTTGATTCCATATCCTTGACGCAGATGCAGTCTTTGACTGAGATGACAACATCTTTCAGTTTTCCAGAACCTTTTTCCTCTATTTTATCAGCAATTACATTAAAGAAATGGTATTCCTTGTCTATTTCCTTGGTTTGTTCAATTATGTTTTGCATTTTTCAGATTTTTTTTGAAAGATTTTATCTCCGAATCCTCAGCTTCAGGGAAGATGCCTTCATTATCGCACTTTCTACAGTGATCTCTGATAGGCATACCTCCATCAAGCCCACCCATGGGGAGACCAATGTCGGTGCTTCCACATTGGGGACAAACTTTGATGAACTGTTTTTTCATTTCACATACACCTTTGTTATGATTACTGGATTTGCTGGCACGTCTTGGAACATATCTTCTGAAGTGGTGGGAACTGCCTCAATCTTATCAATCGTATCAGTCCCCGAGATAACTTTTCCAAAAACCGCATAGCCAAAATCCCTTGCACCGTTGTTGAGGAATACATTTTCAGCGGTGTTTATGAAAAACTGGGATGTGGCTGAGTCAACTACATTTGTCCGTGCCATGGCAATCGTATATTTTTCATTCTTCAATCCATTATCAGCTTCGTTCTTGATAGGGTCTTTGGTATCTTTCTCATTCATATCTTTATCAAATCCGCCACCCTGTACCATGAATCCCTCGATGACTCTGTGGAATATCAGGCCATCATAAAAGCCATCATTAACATAACTGAGGAAGTTCTCTGTGCTGATCGGCGCTGCTTCCTTGTTAAGTTCAATCTCGAAATTTCCTAGATTTGTTTCAAATACTATTATTGGGTTTTCTGGCATTATGTCCTCCTCATTATTCTTTATTTGTGTAGATGCATCTTCACTATTTTGGTCCACATTACTCTTAGATATGGTGATCTCATTCTTTAAACAACCAGTTAACATCAAAATTAAGAATACTATCATTATTCTCTTCATCTTTATACCGCCTTCGGTCCTTTGAAATAGCCGTCTTTAACATTCTTAGAATTCTTTAGAGCAATCTCCTGCGATAACGATTCTTGGATTTTATCTTCCCTAAGGGCATTCTTGATCTCAACCGGATGGAAGCTTGGTTTCGTATCTTTGGTATCGACTTCATCCAGTTTTGAAAAAGCGTCCAGAATCTCTTCAAATTGCGGAACAAATCTTGTTTTCTCCTGCTCAGTCAATTCCAGCCTGGCCAGGGAAGCCACTTTCTCTATCAATACCTTGTCAACTTTCATGGTTGTTTAAAATCTTGGTTTGTTTAAATAGTTTACTGGGACATAGTCTATTTTCGAGATTTTTTCCACAGGATGTCAAAATATTCTCTGTAAGATTGATAGATTTCTTTATTTATGATTCTAATACCTGCAAATTCCGTTAATGGGAGGAATAGCATTAGCCTATCTTTTCCATATATTATGGTAGAGGTTTTGGCATCCTGAATTGCTTCTTTAGACAAAATCCTGAGTTTAGTTAAAGGGTACTTTAAAGCTTCCATGTTTTCATTTCCTTTATGGATCAACAAATATCTGCAAATCTTATTCTTAATTCTTCGATTATTCCAATGTGCATACCAATACTTTGCGATGTCCGGCCCCTTTCCAGTATAGCCAATGATATAATAGGGTTTTTTGTCCCTTATTAAATCCTCCATAATGGTCTTAAATCCCTCTTTTCCCCTAAATACCTCGACAGAAAGTGGTTGCTCAGTTGGTTTTTTCAGTTTTATGAGCTCAGGGATTAACTCATCCAAAGAGGCTTCTTTTTCTATCAATAAATCTTTTAATTTTTCAGGCTCTGCAGCAGAGAAGTATTTTCTATTTTCTCTCACCACGTAACTTACAATCCCCTTTCTAATCAACTTTTCAAGAATATGGTACGTTACTGCCCTTTCAACCTTTGATTTTTGTGATAATTTTGAAGCTAAACTTGGTCCCAATTCCAGTAAATGTATATATATTTTAATCTCCGCGTTGGTTAATCCTACCTCTTGTAATATATCAGTATTCATAGCACATATGAATGAATGGAGATTTTTAAAACTTTCTATTGTTGTTATTTATTATAATAACAAATGCTTAAATATCTTATGCTTATTAGTACTAAACACATAAAATTTTTGGGGTGAAGTACAATGCTAGAAAAAATAGTTAATTTTGTAAGAATAAGTCCTAAGAGCGTAATAACCTGTAGTCTGGGAGTGGGGGTATTTGCTTTATCGTCAATTGATGGGGTCCAAGCAAGAGATATTTTTCCCTATGTAGGTGGTAGTATCGCTACAATTTTGGGTATACATAATGGTATGATGGAATATAAGCTCTATAGAGAGGTGGCTTATAGGTTACAACATGGTATTCGTGTTGACACTTCAAATGAAAATATCAAAAGATATGCGCGGATATATTCAAAATAGCTTCTCATGAAAATAGAGAATGATGAAGTCATTAAGTTATGCATGACCTTAAAAAAGTTCTAGGAGGTCGCGAGAAGGTATCGTTTAGAAATCACTACAGTAAGGCTACCCTTTCCATGCTTTTTCGAATGCTTTGACCATCTCTTCTTCCCGGTCTACTAAAATGATCTCTTCGATCGATTCAGGCTCAAAGTTTACTATAATCTCCAGCATCGCTTTGGCTGCTTTGTCTTTAGGTACTCCACCAATGCCCGTTCCTAGGCCTGGCATCGCAATTTTCTTCAATCCATTCTCATCGGCACACTGCAATGCAGCCATGGTCGCTTCTTTCACATTGTTGATATCAATGAGAGATCCTGGTTGTTCCATGGTCGGAGAATGAATAACATGTTTGCAGTGCAATCTTCCTGCTGAAGTCAGGACCGCATGGCCCAATGGTATAGGCGCATAGCTTACCGCTTCTAATTCAATGTCTTGGCCGCCTTTTTTCTTGATTGCTGCTGCGACTCCCCCACCCATGTACCCATAAGAATTTGCTGGATTTACGATAGCATCTGCAAAAATCTCTGTAAGGTCATCCTGTTTTATTGTAATCTTAATCATGGTATTCTTTGCAATTATTCAGGAACTTAACCAGCTTTAAGACAGCCATGCGCCTGAACTTCTTTTTCTCTTCTGGAAAATCCATCTCCCCATAGGTTTTTCCGCTATTTTGAGGGATGAATATTGGATCATGACCAAAACCGTTCTTGCCCCTCACTGCTGCAGCGATCTTTCCTTTTTCAATACCCAAGAAGCTCAAAGGCTCTTTTCCCGGCATACAGAATCCGACTGCTGATTTATAGTATGCAGCCCTATTTCTGGCTCCTTTCATAAGATCCAGGATGCCTCTCAACCCTATCCTTTTATGGATATACGCAGAACAGGTTCCGGGAAACTCATTCAAAGCTGTTATGAACAACCCAGAATCCTCAACCACAATCGGCTTGCCGATTATATCCGCAAGCTGCTTTGCGGCGAGCTCTGCAATTTCTCTCGGATCGTCAGAGCGCATCTCAGGATAGCTCATCTCAATGTGCTCTACTTTTATTTTTGGTTCAAGGATCTGCTTGAATTCCTTGACCTTCCCTTTGTTGCTGGTGATGAGGCAGATTTTCATACCAATTTGGAAGAACCCATTGTTTAAATACCTTTTGTGGTAATCAGCAGAAACTCACACTGAAAAAGAAATAGAAATTGGCAGTCAAGAGAATTATCAATGTTGCTGAGAGCATCAATTGCCATATCTTCAGCTTATGCCGTAATAGAATTATGCCACAGATAAGACCTATCCCAACAAGTATTATTGCGATACCCCCCACTGTTCCACCTGCGCACATTACTTATCACTCTTTATGGTGTCCAACTTGATGTTCAATTCCTTCAACTGTTTGTCTGCTACTGTAGAGGGAGAGCCCTCCATCAGCGATTCAGCTGCTTTGGTCTTGGGGAACGCAATCACTTCCCTTATGGATTCATTACCTGTCAGTATTGCAGTAATTCTATCAATGCCGAAGGCGATGCCACCGTGAGGAGGCGCCCCATACTTGAAGGCCTCCAGCAAGAAACCGAACTTGTCTTCAGCTTCTTTTTCAGATATCCCCAATAGCCTGAAGATTCTCTGCTGCACATCCCTTCTATGAATTCTTATGGAGCCGCCGCCAATCTCCACACCATTGAGGGTGCAGTCATACGCTTTTGCCCTGGCTTTCCCTGGTTCAGATTCCAGGAGCTGGATATCTTCTTCTTTTGGCGAAGTGAATGGATGGTGGACTGCTACATGGCGTTGTTCATCCTCATCAAATTCAACGAGCGGAAAGTCAGTGACCCATAGGAATGAATAGGTTTCTGGCTTGATAAGATTCAGTTTTTTTGCCAAGTGATTCCGTAGACTACCTAATGCGACATTCACGACGAAATGCTTGTGGTCTGAGACAAATAAAAGCAGGTCTCCTGTCTGAGCTTTTGTTGCCTCAGCAAGCTCTTTTTGAACTTTTTCATTGAAAAACTTAACTACGGAAGATTCCATGCCTTTGTCTGTCACCTTGATCCAGGCAAGACCCTTCGCTTCATATATCTTCACAAATTCGGTGAGCTCATCGATATCCTTTCTTGATAAGGGGGAATTTTTGACATTGATAACCTTTACCACTCCACCAGATTTTATATTGTCAGTAAAAACCTTGAAGTCTGACTTTTGGACAATGGAGGTAACATCAATAAGCTCTAAACCGAAACGTATATCTGGCTTGTCTGAGCCATACCTGTCCATAGCTTTCTGGTATGTCATCCTGGGAAAAGGAATACTTATCTCTTTGTTCAGGAGGTCCTTCCAGACTTTTTTGAGAAGCTTTTCATGAAGCGCATATATATCCTCTTCATCAATGAAGCTCATCTCCACATCCAATTGGGTGAATTCTGGCTGCCTGTCTGCCCTTAAGTCTTCATCCCTGAAGCATCGGGCAATCTGGAAATATCTATCGCATCCGGAAACCATCAATAGCTGCTTGAACAGCTGGGGGGACTGCGGCAGTGCATAGAACTTGCCGGGGTGCACCCGCGAAGGCACTAAGTAATCTCGCGCTCCTTCAGGAGTTGATTTGGCAAGCATCGGAGTCTCAATCTCGAGGAAATGCTCACTATCATAGAAATCCCGGATGGTCTTGTTCAACTTGTGACGTACTGCAAGATTCTTCTGCATGGTAGGTTTCCTCAGATCCAAGTAACGGTATTTAAGCCTCATATCCTCATTGGTATCGGCTCTTTCATCAATCTCTAATGGAGGGATTTCAGCCTTGTTTAGAATTACTAGCTTGTCAACAATAACCTCGATCTGGCCTGTCTTTAATTTCGGATTTTCCAGTCCTTTGCCTCTGGGCCTGACTGTTCCTGAAACCTCCAACACATCTTCCCTGCTCAGACGTTCTGCATCAGCATGGGTCTGCTGATTATGTCTAGGGTCAAAAACTACTTGCGTAAGGCCCTGCCTATCCCGCAAGTCAACAAAAATGATTCCGCCATGGTCTCTGCGCGCATGCATCCATCCATCGAGAACTACCTTTTTCTTGTCGTCATGGATGGTCAATTCACCGCAGGTATGGGTTCGTTTCATTATGGGCTGATAGTTCATATATCATTTATAAAGGTTTGCTCAGAAGGACTCTATTTAATCTTCGACATATTTATATATAAGCTCATCTCTAAAAGTTTAGAGGTGAGAACTTATGTCAATAAGATGCATCTTCTGCAAGAATTTCGCCGATATTGTTAAAGCAGGATTTCGGTATAACAAATCTGGCAAGAAACAAAAATACAAATGCAATAAATGCAAGAGCCTTTTTGTTCCAAATGACGGATTCTGGAAAATGAAGCACAAACCAGAAGTTATTGCTGAAGCAATAAGTTGCCGAAAAAGAGGTATGCCTTACAACCAAGTGAGCAAACATTTCAAAGAATATGACAGAGCAAATATTTGCTCTGCAACAGCATATAACTGGGTAAAGAAATATGGAAAAGTTCTCAGAAATTTTAGCATGAATCAAATCCCAGAATTAAGCGGAAAAATTAACATAGACGAATTTGTCAGCAAAATAAAAAAAAATAAAGCTCTATAGGTGGGTAAGCAAAGACAGAAAAAGAAAATTCAGGATTAATGCTTTCTCATCGAGAAAACGCAGCTACGAGAAAGGCTCAAAGAAAGTTTACTCTAATATAAAGAAGCGCTGTTATGACCAATTTCTGCAAGCAAAAGAGAAAGGCAGGGAATTTAATTTCACATCTGATAAGCTTGAGCACAATAGGAAAGGATTCAAAAAATTCTTTGGCAATGTTGCGACATTAACTTTCGGCGTTCCAATTAAATGCAAAAAATATGGGTTGAAAAGAAATAATAATTGCATTGAAAGAGACCACCAATACAGCAGAACTCTGGAAAAAAATTCCAGAGGACATAAAAGTTTTGACGGAGTTTCTGCATTGTTGGATATTGGTGATGTTTACTACAACTACATTGACAAGCAAAGACTAATGAGAAAATCAAAGAAAGATAAAAAATGGATATACAAAGAAAAAAGATGGAGAACTCCTGCGGAAAGGGTCAAGATAAAACTGGACTTAGGCAGTAAATACCAATTGTTAAACCTTATAAAGTTGGTATATGTCGAAGATTAAACAGTATCCTATATCCTTTCCTAGAAATGCGTGTGCTG
>Ga0209542_10006348_pt1 | contig 23046 bp, 29 predicted proteins | sample RifCSPhighO2_01_FD_184028 | JGI IMG/M metagenome (GOLD analysis project Ga0209542, IMG submission 184028) | Soil microbial communities from Rifle, Colorado - Rifle CSP2_plank highO2_0.1 (SPAdes) (version 2) | ecosystem: Environmental > Terrestrial > Deep subsurface > Rock core/Sediment ... | reverse complement strand
CCATGGGATAGGTTTTTACATAATTGCGGCTTACCTGATTGCGTACTGATACGGATGGTCCAATGGGACACCGACGGACCCTTATTAAATCTTCCGAATCCTCCGCTCAAATTCGACTCAGTTACTGGTCTGTATAATTATTCAACCGGGGTAGATACAATATTTAGGCGCAGAATAATAATCGAAGATGCTAATTTGGCAAATCCAGATACAGATATGCGGGTAATAAGCGAAGTATCCTGGATTAACAAAGGAAACATTACTAGAGTTGTTCGGGCCGAGTCACACCTATACAATTGGAAATAAAATGGATAAAAACCCTACTATTAAATTTTTTTCTCGTGGATTTACCCTAATCGAGACGATTGTCTCAATTTTTATTTTTTCCATACTTGCAATTATTGTTACTGGAATTTTTGCTAAGGCGGTTCAGGTTCAAACTGGCTCTTTCAACGCCCAAAGAACCGTGGAAAACTCTCTTATTGTTCTAGAATCGATTGCCAGAGATATTAGGGTCAGTCAGATATGTCCAGCAGGCTCGAACTGCTCCACGACTAGATTGGATATAACCCACCCGGTTCGAGGAACAGTCAGCTACTTTCTTGATACGACCCGTGGCGTATTACAGAAGACAGAAAGCGGCAGTACTGTAGATCTCACATCTTTAGAAACTAATTTTACCAGGTTTAATTTTCTGACAAGCGGTTTGGATATAGATGGTCGTCAACCAAAAGTAACTTTGGTTATTACCGTTCAAAATACTGTCGGTCGGGCTGTAATATTTAATCTCCAAACCACCATTACTTCAAGAGATGTTACACAAGAATTCCAAAATTAGAATAGATCAAAAGGGTTCAGTTTTACTTTTTTCAGTGATGATTTTAGGTTTCATTTTGATTATAACCTTCTCTATTATGACCTTATTGATTCCGCGACTAGACGTTATTCGCGACTCATCGAGTTCAGTAGTCGCGATATATGCTGCTGATAGTGCAATTGAGTGGTGTATATATGAATCAAGATATGCCGGTGATTTAGCGGCGCCATCAATGTCGGAGGTATGGGGAACATCCCCCCCTACTTATACAATTATTGATCTAAACTCTCCTGTGCCCGGAGATACTTGTCCACTTAATGAGCCCCTTAATCATCGGGCGGTAGGTAGTTATAGGGGGGTAACGAGGGCTCTTGAATTATTCTAGCTTTTAAATCATCACCATTCCTTACTTGTATAGGTGGTTTTATTATTGTAAAAATTATATATGGTCATTAAATTATCCAAGCCTGATGTCAAAAAAAGGATAGACAAGCTTAAAGAAACTATTAATTATCACCGCTATCTTTACCACGTCTTAGATAAGCAGGAGATATCAGAAGCGGCCCTCGATTCTTTGAAGAAGGAACTTTTTGATTTAGAGCTGGAATATCCCGAATTAATTACTTCAGACTCGCCGACTCAGCGGATAGGGGGTAAACCGCTTAAAGAATTTAAAAAAGTTAAACATGTTGATTTTGAGGGCCGTGAAGCTCGGATGAACTCGCTTAATGATGTCTTTTCCCCCGATGAATTGATCGAGTGGAGTGAGAGGCTTGAGCGTAATTTAGGCGAATCTGGCCCGGGAGGTTTCTACGGTGATTTAAAGATGGACGGTCTTGCTATCGAGCTGGTTTATGAAGCTGGCCTTATGGTTCAAGCATCAACGCGGGGCGACGGTTTATTCGGCGAAGATGTCACCCAAAATATTAAGACCATAGAAGCTATACCACTTCATCTTAAGTCTGGAAAAACTAGTTTTCCGTCTAAGCTTGTTGTTCGTGGTGAAGCATTTTTGACTAAAAAAGAGTTTGAACGCATTAATGCTAATCAGAAAAAACACGGAGATAAAATTTATGCCAATCCGCGTAATATTGCCGCCGGATCTATCCGTCAATTGGATCCCAAGGTTACGGCTGGTCGTAAATTGAGTTTCTATGCGTATAGTATTGTCGGTCAGGGCAAGGATTATTTTAAAAAATATCCGACTCACGATAGTGAATACCGGGCTCTTAACGAATTTGGAATACCTACTAATCCGGACGGGAAAGTTTGTAAAGATCTTAATGGGGTAGTTGAGTTTTATAAATCTATAGAGCAGAGACGCGATAAACTCACCCACGGGATAGACGGTATTGTTGTGTCTCTTAATAATAATGAAAAATATCATCGGGCTGGTATTGTCGGTAAAGCACCTAGGGGGGCAGTAGCGTTCAAGTTTGCTCCCAACGAATCCGAGACTGTAGTTGAGGATATTATTGTCCAGGTTGGTCGGACGGGAACTCTAACTCCGGTAGCGGTATTACGTCCGGTTAATATTGGGGGCGTGAACGTATCCCGCGCAACTCTTCACAATATAGACGAGATTAAACGTCTTGGATTAAAAATAGGTGACACGGTTATTGTCGGCAGGGCGGGGGATGTAATACCGGACGTAACAAAGGTTCTCAAGGAATTACGGACTGGTAAGGAAAAAGAATTCCATATGCCTAAGAAATGTCCTGTTTGTGACAGTTTGGTCAAGCAAATACTGGGACAAGTGGCATATAAATGTACGAATTTAGATTGCCCGGCCATAAAAAGAGAGGTAATCTATCATTTTGTTTCTCGAAAAGCTCTTGATATACCAGGAATAGGCCCGAAAATAATAGATGCATTAATGAGTGCGGCTTTGATACACGATTCGGCTGACTTGTTTAAATTAAAAAAGGAAGATTTATTAAACTTGGACAGATTTGCCGAAAAGTCTGCCGAGAATGCCATCAATGCAATTCAGTCAAAGAAAAAAGTCCCATTAAATAAATTTGTTTATTCATTGGGCATAGCTAATGTGGGAGAGGAGACGGCATTTGTTTTAGCAAAGAGATTTAAGAAATTAGAAAAAATTCAAAGCGCATCGTTAGAAGAATTACAGAATGTGCCTGATGTCGGACCTATTGTGGCGGAAAGCATATTTAACTGGTTCCAAAAACCGTACAATCAAAAACTTATTGTAAAATTCCATAAAATCGGATTACATGTTGAGGAAGAAAAAGCCTCCAAGGGATCAACTAAATTTGCCGGCAAAACTTTTGTATTAACCGGTTCAATGGAATCAATGGGGCGAGATGAAGCTAAGGACAGAATTAGGGAACTTGGCGGGGAGGTATCTTCTTCAGTATCTAAAAATACGGATTATGTAGTCGCTGGTGCCGAGCCTGGATCTAAGTATGACAGAGCCCAGAAATTAGGAGTTAAGGTAATTAGTGAAAAAGAATTTATAAAAATGATATAATGACTTTATGCTGGATAATAAAGAGATAAAATATGTTGCCCAATTAGCCCGTATTAAAATCACCGAGAAAGAGGAGGAAAAGTTCAAGCAAGAACTCTCCTCGATTTTAGATTATATAAACAAGCTTAATGAAGTGAATACTGAAGGAGTCGAACCTCTCTATCAGACAACCGGACTGGTTAATTCAATGCGACCGGATGAATATCGAAAGGATTTTGAGATGAATGAAGATCTAAATAAGAAACTTATTGAATGGGCTCCAGACCAAGAAGAAAGATTCATTAGGGTTCGTTCGGTTTTAAATAAATAATGCAGAACCATACGATAAAATCAATCCGGGAAGGAATAAAAAATGGCGAGTTTTCTGCTAAAGAGATTTTTGATCACTATACTGCTAAGATCGGCATGGAAAATAAGAGACTAAATGCTTATCTTTCCGTTTTTTCTAACCAAGATTCTAGTGAAAATATTTCATCAGAATCTGATCTTTTTGGTACCCCATGTGCAATAAAAGACAATATGCTTATTGATGGTACTGTTGCGACTGCTGGTTCAAAAATTTTAGAAAACTATGTATCTGCCTATGATGCATCTGTTATTGCTAGGCTCAGAAAATCTGGTGCCCAGTTTTTAGGCAAAACCAACCTCGATGAATTTGCCATGGGTTCATCTACGGAAAATTCAGCCTTCGGTCCGACAAAGAATCCTCATGATATTGAGCGAGTACCAGGTGGTTCATCTGGTGGTTCAGCGGTGGCAGTAGCAGCTGATTTGTGTGTTTTTGCTCTAGGTTCAGATACTGGTGGCTCTATCCGTCAGCCAGCCAGTCTTTGCGGAGTAGTAGGCCTAAAGCCGACTTATGGACGAGTTTCAAGACATGGTCTTATCGCTTTGGCCTCTTCACTTGATCAGATAGGCCCCTTTACTAAAAATGTATATGATTCTGCTCTGGTAATGAACGCTATTTCCGGACAAGATATGTTTGATTCAACAACCGTGCCTACATCAGTTCCCGACTTCACCAAAAACCTAGAGAAGCCAATTAGGGGTTTGAAAATAGGTGTTCCCAAAGAATATTTTGGACAAGGTCTTTCTTTAGAAGTTCGTCAAAGGATTAAGGAGGGGATTTCAAAGTTTGAGGCACTGGGCTGCGATTTAGTTGAGATATCGCTGCCTCATTCCGAATATGCATTGGCAGCTTATTATATTATTCTTCCCTGTGAAGTCTCATCCAATCTTGCTAGGTTGGATGGTATAAGATATGGCCATTCGGCGAAACATGCCAAAACCCTCCTAGATACTTATCTAGAGTCAAGGGCTGAAGGATTTGGTTCGGAATCGAAGCGAAGGATAATGTTGGGAACTTTTGCTCTTTCATCAGGATATTATGATGCCTATTACCTTAAAGCCCAGAAGATAAGGACGCTTATTAAAAAAGATTTTGACGAGGCTTTTAAAAATGTTGATCTTATCGTTGGACCAACAGCGCCAACCACCGCATTTAAGATAGGTGAGAAGTCTTCAGATCCTTTATCTATGTATCTATCCGATATTTACACTGTTCCAGTTAATCTAGCCGGTTTGCCAGCTATTTCAATTCCTTGTGGTAATGGTGCCGATAGTAATATGCCAGTAGGATTTCAGATAATAGGAAATTCATTTGATGAAGAAAATGTTCTTAGGGCAGCTCACCAGCTAGAAGGAGTATTAATATAATAAATTTTTTTTATGATTGATTTTTCAGAAATTATTTGGCGTATTAAGCTGATATCGACTATATTTTCGGTGCTCTTTGGCTTTACTTTTATCTATTTGATGGTGAAGTTTAGGCAGTTAGTTAAGATTAAAATTCAGATGAACAAAGCTTTTCACCTTCCTGTACCGGCATATGGAGGAGCGTTACAGTCGAAGTGGGAAGAAATCATGCATCATTCCGAGTCAAACAGAGAAGCTGAGTGGAAACTTGCGATCATTGAAGCCGATAAACTGGTTGATGATATTCTAAAATCAGCAAGCTATCCCGGTGATTCAATGGGAGAACGTCTCATGAATATTGAAAAAGGCCAGCTTTTAAGCCTGGATGGTCTCTGGGAGGCCCATAAAGTAAGGAATAAATTAGTTCACGACACTAACTACTTTCTTCGCTATGCTGAGGCTAGGCGAGCTATCATGCTTTATGAATCAGCTCTCAAGGAATTGGATGCCCTTAGCTAAACTAAAAAGTGCGAAATTATCGCACTTGAGCTACTAAATTACCAACATATTCCGCAATGGCCATGGATGCACTAAGGCCCGGTGATTCAATAGCAATCAAATTTATCAAAGGCGGTTTGTTGCGGTCAATTCTGATTATAAAATCTTCTTCTTGTCCGTCTTTTCTTAGTTTCGGCCTAATGCCGGCATAAGATGGAATGAGATTTTCTTCCTTAATGTCTGGAAAAAATTTCTGAGCTTCTTTTAGAAAGACCTTTTTGGGTATGCGGTTATCAGTATAATCACTCTTTGAATCTACAAGTTTAGCGCTAGGTCCAATAAGAACCTTACCGTTCATCAATGGCCTGAAATGAATTCCTTTTCCGGGTGAATTTTTGGATACTGTCGGATAAACTAAGCTATTAATATAGTTAGCAGGTAAGCCTACAAGCTGGTAATACTCACCTCGCCAGGGATAAATCGTATATTGATCAATTCCGGCTAATGATGATATTTCATCAGCATAAAGACCGGCTGAGTTAATAAGGCATTCGAATCGGTACTCTTCTTTATCGGTGCAAACAATATAATGATCTTTAGCAACAACTATACGTATAACCCGGCTATTAAATATAAACTCGGCACCGGCGGAAGATGCATCAAGATATAAGGAGTTGGTAATGGCGACCGGATCAATCACTAATACCTGGGGTATAAAAATTCCGCCCAGAGCTTTAATATTCGGTTCTATTTTTCTGATCCCCCGCGGACCCAGAAATTCAAAATTGATCTTTTGTTTTCTGCCCCTTTTTAACAAATGGGCTAGCGATGAAAAATCTTCAAAAATACTTTTGATTCTACCCTGCCAAGAAACAGCGATGAGCATCCCGCAATTTAAGTGATCGGATTCTGGTAAATTTTTCTCTACATAATTCTTCATGAGCTGGCTACCCCGAAAAGCCAGTTTAGCTTTCAACGAATCTGGTTCTTGGTGAAATCCCGAATGATTCACTCCGCTATTAAGGCGGCTTGTCTCCATACAGACATCTAGGTGTTTTTCTAATACTTTAATTTCCATCCTATCTCTATAGTTGCGAGCCAGATATCTGGCGATAGCCGTGCCCACTACACCAGCTCCGATTATTCCGATGTTTGCTTTTTGCAATGTTACACCTACTTTTTAAAGAAGTTAAAAGTTATGTCGTAGATATAGCATGATTTTGAGGGATAGCCAATATTTTATCGCAGAGTCGGGATATAGCCGTAATTTACTGATATTGAGCATCAAAAAGATTTGTGGGTTTTCTTTGATATAAAAACAGAGCCACCTGTGGAGGCGGCTGACAGAAGAAAATACTGATCCCAATGAGTTAAGCACCTCAATGATAATTAGTTGTCGAGTTTGTTCAGGTGCTTATCCATATACTTTTCGGCTTTTATAAGTCCCGCGATGTAACCCAAGCAAACAAGCGTAGGAAGAAATGGGATGTGTCTATTTAGGTCAACATTGCTACTGAAGATAAGATACAGATCGTAGAATATAATCATACAACACTTCTCGTATCTTTACAAGAGTAATCAAAAACAACCATTTCTGACTATTTTCAACGAAGTCTGACTTTCGGGAAATCTGTTGCGGGGGATGAAGAACATTAGAACTGTTTTGGGGCAGATTACTGACTATTCAGGATTTGCCTGCCTGCCGGTAGGCAGGGGTTTGTGAGGGGGTGGTGAGGGTGTTTAATGTAATATCTAGTCGTTTACTAGATATATATGGTAGATTTTAAAAATATTATGAGTAGGTTTTAAAACCTCAAATAATAGCTTAAAGTAAGGCTATTCTGAGGTTTTATGTAATTTAGATGCAAATTGTGAGTAGGTATTGATTATGAGTTTATATTGTGATAATATACATCTGTACTAAAAAGTAATGAATTATGAATACCGCTAATATAGATAAAAGCCTAATATTGCCTATTGGAGAAGCGGCCAAAATGCTTGATATTAGTATCTCTACACTTAGGCGACTAGATGAACGAGGTACTATTGGTTCTGTTAGAAATACTAAAAATGGAAAAAGATTTTTCTTTAAAACGGATTTGTTGAATTTAAAATACGATGATTATAGACTAGCAAAAGAATGGGTTAGGGTAGATCGTAAACCGGATATAAAAAAGTTTAAAGAATTTTACTATCCCGATGAGAGTAGGTTAAATGGTAAAGTTCTTATAGAGGCTAGGCAACAATTAGAGGGCATTACCTCTGAAGAATATATCGGTGTAATTATATCTGCTACTATGGAATTTGTTGGGAATGTTTTTTACCATAACCAAGGACAGTGGCCAGATGTGGAAGGATCCTTTTATGCATTGGATAGGGCAAATCGGCGTATTATTGTTGCAGATAGAGGTGTTGGATTGCTGAAGAATTTAAAACTTGTTAGGAAAGACCTAAGTACCCATGTCGAGGCACTAAGAGTAGGATTTACCGAGCAACTTTCTAGCAGGGGTGTAGACGGCCATCGAGGTTATGGCTTAAAGCATGTAAAAAACTGCATTGGAGTGCTTAAGCGGTTAATATATCAGACTGGTAATGCACGACTTGAGATTAGATCAGGAGATGCTAAATTATATATTAATGAGGTGAGTAATCCCATTCAGGGATGTATGGCAATTATAGAATTTTAAATTATAAAGATTATGTTAATTGAATTAATAAAATTTGGAGAAGATCTACATGGGAGGCCGCAGGGTAAAGATGCATATGATTCTATACTGGCACGCCTAGGTGATATAGGCAAAGATGAGAATATAATCGTTGATTTTAAGGGCGTGAATTCTTTTTCTACCTCCTGGCTGGATGAAGTATTGTCACCGCTACAAGAAAAATATGGTAATAAACTAATTTTAAAGAATGTTACTAATCTTTCAGCTAAGATATCTCTAGATACCCTTAGAGAAGTTGGTGGTAAAAACTTTCGTATTGAGTAATAGTTTAGTCGGTCTAGCATAAATAAAACTGGCTACTACCGTTACAAACCATATCAAAAGAACTCAAGGAGCATCCAATTTGGTTAGAACCTCCCAATAACGCCTTCATAAAAGGAAAAACAGACGTTTTTGCGTCTGCTTCTCCTGCCTTGTTGCGGGGACAATCAATCGTTGGAACCCTTCAACTGCGTTCAGGGCAGGCTACTTTGGCATGTCAAAGATTAGTTGAAAAGGTGTTCAAATACTACATAGAAGAAAAATAAAATAGGCACAATGGCCTATTTAGGAAGAAAGTCTTTTGATGCGAAGGTTGTCTGGACAATTGTAAAGCCATGTATATTGAGGAACTGAGAGGAATAATATACCCTATTAAATACTGCCATATCCTGAGAAACACTAAAACCTATATTGGGAGTTGAGAAAAAAAAGTTATAGCCACTGCCAGTTCTTTCGTGCGGTTCTGGATGTGAGTGGGTAAATCTTACATGATAAACCCATTTACCTTCAGGATATTCTTGTCTTATAAAAGTGACGTACCGAAAACCTGCAAGAAAGGTGTAGATGTTGGCTCGAAAGATATTCTCAATATCATCGAGAATTTTCAGTTCAAAAGGGGCACTGATGTTTTTCCTTTGAGTCCATTGGCCATCTTCATATGGTCTAAGAAAAATATCTTTTCTTTCGGCATATTGTGTTTCTGGTATCTTTACCTCTTGTTTGGCGACTTCAATATCAAATCGTTGTCTGACATTATTGAGCGTTATGCCCAGAGTTTTCATGTCTTTTGTAAAATCATGGACCCTGTCATAAACGAGTTCGGTCATTTCTCCTGAATGGTTGCCGAGTTTAACAACAACCCTATGTTTACCCTCCCAGAAGGGACCATCAAAATATCTGCCAAAATTTTGGGCTTCTGATTTATAGCCCTTTTGTAGATTTTCAATCTCAACTCTTACATAAGGTAGTGTTTGGTAATTAGTATCTACAACCGAAACATCGAGCGGGCCAACTGGCATTCTCTGTGGTCCATAAAATTTAAGTACCAACAGAAATACAACAATAAGGCCAATACTCATAAACCCTAGTACTCTATCTTTCGTTCTTTCTCTCATTTCTCCTACTCTCCTTGTCAAAAATCGAAGTGATAATATCCTATCATATATTTACAATAAGTCCATCAGGCCTGATTTATCAGAACAAAAAAGCCGAGTATTAGTCGGCAATAGTTCCTACTGTTTGGGCCTAGAAGGTCTGGCAATTAAGATTATCTTTGTATAAGTTCGGATAACTTGCTTTCAAAAAATCGAGAAACTGGGTACTAAAAACTTCAATAATTATCGAACTACTCCCGCTATGAGCGCTGAAAGTTTTGTATGGCATTGCTAAACCTACACCACTGATACTATCCCCAAAACTATATCTTATATCCACGGCCGACAATGGAAGTGCTGGATATGAATTAGCCCAGAAACCAATTCTATACTTTTGGTTTTCAAGTTCAACTATGCACTCGTAGTTAGGAAAATCAGATTCCATTGCTGAAAAAGGCATAGATTTATCAAAACTATGAGTTATGCCATCGGAAGTTATCAAACGAAATTCGATAAGTGTAGATTGTGGTTCTGGGGAGGCTTTTGATTCTGGTATAAATATCCAAATAAAACCCCCTATAAGAATACCTATGACTACGGCAGTTCTAGTAGACATATTCCCCCCTTTCAAGGAAACTGATAAATAGAATACTATCTTTATAGAATTTCGTCAATGGCTGAATTTTTCATATTATCAATCAATGTCCCCGATGTCATTCACGACACCTGTCCGTCCGAAGCCTTGGCGAAGGAGGATTCACTAAAGGGGGTTCATTTGATTTTTAAAGTATTTGTGCTATTATGGATCCATGAAACAATACAATTTTCCTATAATTATTGAGCAAGATGATGACGGTTACTTTGCTACCTGCCCAGAACTACAGGGCTGTTATAGTCAGGGCAGTACCTACGAAGAAGCAATGTCTAATATTAAAGACGCGATAAATTTACACTTAATAGATATTAAAATAAAATGTTAAAACAAACTTACAATCAACAGATTATTAATACGTTCCAGCAAGAGCTAAGCATGCTTCGTTCTCTTGTTATCGGTACTGTTGGTAAAGACAAAGAAGGAAGTTATAGTCCTAAATTTGTAAAAAAGATTCTTAAGGCTAGTGAAGAAAAACCAACTTATGTTTTTAAAGATAAGGACTCTTTTCTTAAGCAGTTAGGTTAAAAACATGATTAGAATTGTTTATGGCGGAATTTTTGTTAAGTCAGCACGTAAATTACCTAAAAAGTTAAAAATAAAATTAGCAAGTTTCATTACTCTTCTTCGGGAAAATCCTTTTGATCCATCTCTCCACACTAAATATCTGAGCGGCAAACTTACAGGTTTATTATCTTTCAGAATCACTCGTGATTGGCGAGTAATTTTCAAATTTGTTGAACCAGACTTAATTCAACTTATCGGGGTAGCCAATAGAAAGGATATCTATAGGTAAAAGAAAAACAGGAGATTACTCTCCTGTTTTTCCGTCTCTGTTGCGGGGCCGACCGCTTGTTGGAACTCATTCCAGGCGATTAGTTGAGAAAGTTTTTAGGTATTATTTAAATAAAAAAACGGATTGATATCATCGCACCGCTTCGATTAGCCCTTGAATAGTTGTTCAATTTTATCCAAAGCCTCTACATTAGGAGGGTCAGTTACGAGTTGTCTTGCTTCATCTAGCGTAACCCATCTGATTTCATGGAATTCTTTTGGGTCAACACTGAACCCTGAACCATCAGTCGAAATACGGTACCAAACATCTAAATGCTCCTTGCATGGCTGAACAGGATTACTGATAGGCGTGATAGTAAGTAGGAAAGGTTGAATTTCATTCTTGACCTTATTTTTAACTCCCAATTCTTCTTCTATTTCCCTGTTGAGGGTTTGCATTAGGGTTTCGCCCTTATCTATGTGCCCACCAGGAGATAACCATAGACCAGACTTCTTGTGGTGGACTATGAATACCTTTTTTGTGGCCGTATTATAGGGCAAGAAGTAGACACAGAAGTGACTTTTATCATACTCATCTCTGGTGAATCTCCCTTCTTCTAATCTTTTAAGCCAATGATTGCGGACTGCCTCGCTACAGATTGGCAATCGTAGCATCTCTTTTATTTGTTCTGATAATGTTTTCATGGTTAACTTTTCTCTTGTTAAGTTTACTAGAATAGAGACTATCAAACCAGCCAGGATTATCAATCAATGTCCCCGTTTCAGTATTAGGAATTGCTTTATTGTTTCCCTTGCTCTTCCTCAACTTTCCTATTTCGTTATCCACTGGGTGGCTGTTGATAGGTCTGATGAATCAGACTGACAATTGACTTGAAGCCAGAATCGGGCATTCTAAGTTGTATGTCCTTATTTGATGATATTAAAAGAATTGAAGACCGAGGTGCTACATACAAAGAAGCCCATTATGATTACTTGAATCGGTCTGGAAGACCAGAATTTAAAAATGCCAGGCAAAAAATTGATGAACTATTTTCAAAGTATAAGAGTCTACATCCCGAATCAGCATCAGACCTAGAAAGTCGATTAAAATCTAAAGACAATAGGACTCATCTTGGAGCAATAACAGAACTGTATACACATAACTTGCTCTTAAATAATGATTTTTCTCTAACTCCTCATCCTACAATCCCAAATAGAAGTGAGCATCCTGACTTTTTAGCAAATAAGGATGGCCAGGGAGTATATGTCGAATCTACTTCCCTAGTGGGGAGTAGCGGGGCGTTAAGGACTGCAAAATTTGAAGCAGACATACTTGATGCCGTAAATCAATTACAATCACCAGATTTTTTGATAAGTGTTGATTTCAAGTTTACGAGCGGTCAAGAACAGCCAGCCGTAGGGAAGATAAAAAAGAAACTTCAGTCATTTATCGACTCGCTAGATTATTCTGTTATATGTAAAATGATAGAAAAAGGCTTGTCGGCTCCAATTTTATTATTTGAGAGTAAGGGATGGAGAATCGAATTTATGGCAACTCCTGTAAAAGAAGAGGCACGAGGTAGAAGGGCTGGCAAAGATACCCGTTCTGTGGGAATGATAATGCATCCTGTAAAAACACTGAGGGCACATGAAATGTTAAGGGAAAAAATAAAAGAGAAGCGAAAAAAATATGGAAAACTTGATAAGCCATTACTTCTAGTTGTAAATGCTATATATGATAACTTTTTTATGGATGACTATACCGTTATGACCGCTCTATTCGGAGAAGAAAAATTAACCTTTACTACATACTCTGATGGCACACAAAAAACAACTCATGGAAGAACCATGAATGGGGCATGGATTCAACCTTCAGGGAAAATTCTCAGTGGCGTTAGTGGAGTATTGATTTTGCCAGGGTTATTTGGATGGAATATGAATATAATTAAACCAAAATTGTGGATTCATCCAAAAGCAAATCATTTACTAAAACCAGGGCTTATAAAAATAATGCACAAAGTGCACGATTCCAAAACAGACCGCATGGAAGAAGTTGATTATGGCCAATAAAAAAGCGGATTGATATTATCGCACCGCCTTCTTCAAATTATTTGGTCAAATCCTTGTAAAGTTCGGGTCTTCTCTGGCTAAAATTCTTATCGAGTTTATATTTTTCTGGGTCTAATGTAACCATAACCATCCTGTTTACGTCTCTAACCGATATCAGGCACTCGCCACCTGGTGCATAGGCATAAGCCATGGGAATAGCATCATTAAAATGACTACAACCGACCACAAAAGCATTGTTCTCAGAGGCTCGTGTTTTGGCCACAGCATTCCATTGTTTAAACTGTTCTTCATGCCACATGCCTGTACCTATTGGGTTAAAAATTATCTCGACTCCATTAATTGCCAATGCTCTTGCTACTTCGGGGAAATGAACCTCATAACATATGGCAAACCCAAATTTACCCAATTTAGTATTAATAACTTTAATCGAGTTGCCCCTACTAAATCCATGGTCAACCTCCCATTGAGTTATCGATGTTTTAAAATGTTCTCCAACCAATCTACCATCTGAATCTATAATTATTCCTGCTTCCATCTTCTTAGATTTATCACGCCTATCATCCATCCCAGTCACTATCCATTTCTTATTCTTCTTAGCAATTGCCTGAACTTTTTTGAGATTCTTTGATTGGAGATAACCTTCTGGAAACATTAAAATATCCGCTTCCTCGGTAATATATTTTTCTATTTCTGATATAGAATCCCTTTCTGGTTTGGCAATGACAAGGCCAATCTTAATTTTTTTCATTGTGTTCTTTATATTTCCTTACCGCCAGGTCTAATAAAACTTGGCCTCGTTCACCCCAGCCGAGTTTTGAATTCGCATCCTCAAATTTAACGATTTCAATGTCTATGGCTTTTCCATCGGGGTCTTTGGGTTTACTAACGGGTTTAACATGAGCCCAGTATCTTAACTGGTATTTTACCTTACCGCTTGGGATTTCGGTATCTTTAAAATAACCGATTAGACCGCAATCTAAGACCTTACAACCCGACTCTTCCATCACCTCTCTTTTTAGAGTGTCCTCAAACTTCTCGCCTTCTTCTACTGTGCCTCCTGGGAGTCCGTAATAGCCGTCTATATGCTTAAAAAGGACAATGTGGTCATCATCTATAAACGGGATGGCTTGGCATTGATTAGTGAATCCTAGGTCACTTATATCATCGGCTTCGTATAGTTCCAGGTCATGTAGCGTGCCTTTCCAGTCTAAATTTTGCTTATTGATTAGTTTCTTCATTTCTGGGCTATCAACTGAATCCAATCCGTATTTCCAACTGAAATAATGTCATTATAGATACTCCTCATTCCCAACTCTTCTATGTAGCCATTCAGTTCATCGGACGTATAAAAACTAAAAAATCTCTTATATTCATAACCATAATCACTCTCCTTGATAATCCGTTCTTCTTTTTCTCCTTTTCTTAGCCCTTTAACTGCAATATATAAATATCCATTTGGATTGAGCAGGCTGATGAGGTTGCCAAGGACTTTCTTAATTTCCTTCTTGGGAATATGGAGCAAAACAGCCTGGGCAAATATCCCATCAAATCTATCGACAAGTTCTAATGGCTCGGATATATCTGCTACCAAGAATTTAGCATCTGGCACTTCTCTCTTGGCTATTTTAACCATCTCTTCTGAAAGGTCGATTCCGACCACTTTTAGCCCCTTCTTAATTAAGTATTTTGACTTAACTCCAGCACCACAACCGACATCCAGGACTAGACTACCTGGCTTCAAAAAAGACACAAACTTATCTGTGCCATTAATCCACCAAGTATCTTCTTGATGGTCTTTAAACCAATCTTTGGCTATGTGGTTATAAGTTGATTTTAAATCGTCATTCATTTTTTAATATCTCAATTATCTTAGTAATAAGTAAACGCCTGAGAACATAACTAAAGCACCCACAAATTTCTTAACCAGAGTTCTGCCCGATATGTCCTCCTTTATAATATGCGGGATAAATATTGTCAGAAAAACCCCGATAATAATTGCGTAGAAAGACTGAACTTGCATAACAACCATGACCAATCCCGCAGATGGGGCGACTGCGAGAGCCTTTTTAATACTCATCTGGCCAAAGAAATCTAAAAGATTATTCCAAGAAAACCAGATATATTTACTTGCCACAGCAGTTTTTAAGCCATTAATTACCTGCCTCCGCATAGAGGGGATAATTAGAAGGGTTGGTCCAGCCAATGCTGAACCCAGATTATCAAGTAAAAAGTAATGCCAGAAAGACATTTTTGTTAGTCCATAATCTATAAAAAGGGTCATTATGGACCAAATAATAATGGCTATAAATATCATCCCGAAACCTTTAATAAAGAAATTTTTACTCCTTTCAAGAGACACGATAATTGCTCCCACTAAAATAACAATAAATCCCAGAAACTCATTAGATGATAAGGATTGTCCTAAAAATATAAAAGCCAAAATCACAGTAACTACTGGTATTAGTTTGAAAAGAATTACCAATGTAGAGGTATCGCCTTGTTCGAGAGCCTTACCATAGAAACCGTAGGAATATATTAAAGTCATTCCAGTGAAAATTGGTATCCAAGAGTAAATAGTAAAGTCAGGTAATCCTATAAATGCTAGAAGACAGATAAAGAATACCCAACTAGTAATTGTTGAAAAGAAAAGAAAATCAAAAATTCCCTTTGTATATTTACCTAGAATATATTTATCAACAAAGTTGGAAAACGCCCAAAATAGCGGAGCAAGCAATGAAAGTAAAATCCAGTTTATAGCCATCCATTTTTAGTTAAAAAATTCCTGACTTGAATAAAAATCTTTTCGTGACCATTGGTATTGGGATGAAGACCATCTTCAAAATCCCCACTGTCTAATAAACCGAAAATATCTAAATATGGGATATTGTTTTCTTTACAAATATCTTTCATAACATCATCGTATTTTTTTATTTCAGCATTGACATAGTAAATATCCTTCCAAGATACTGGCATTGTTTTAGATTCATCAACATTCTTGAATCCAATGAAGATTATATTGTTAGTAATATTTTTGGCTCTTCTGATAATTTCTTTTATATTATTGCCAAACTGGTCTACTGGAATTTGATTTGGGCCATTTTCGCCCCTTAAGTAGGAATCATTTCCACCAGATTGAAAAATTAAGCCATCAGCCTCTCTTATTTTGGCTTCTGATTCGAACCTTTTTAGTATGGTTTCGGTTGTTCCTCCAGAGATACTTAAGTTATAGATTTCTGTTTCTCCATCAGTCTTTTCGCCAATATAAAGCCATAGACGATTTACCCATCCGCCCTTTTCCATATCCCAAGCACCCCAGGCGGTGCTATCACCAAATATACAAATTGATTGAATTTTACTCATGACACTCTAAATTAAAGCAAAAATCTGGCTAAGTTGCCAGTCTTTTTGGTGTAATATCGGGTATTTTACGGTTACTAGGGATGCTATTTGGGGTAGTTTTAGACAAGTCCGACCCCCTATACGCACCCTATTTTACCCCTATTCGCCTTTGAGTTTGCAAAATATCTTCTCACCAACCCAAGTGCATGATTCAGCCTCTTTAAGCCAGGTTGGAGCCGATGGGTCTTTTTTTAATTCCTCTAACTCCTGGGGGCTTACTGGTATTGAGGTATTAGCCTGCTGACTCTCAATGACCTGGGCATTATCTGTTTTGGAGAAGTAAAAATAGCCAGCCAAGGCCAGAGTAATAATCACTGCCATATAAATATATCTATTTTTGTTCATCAGATTTAGGTTTTGGAAGGCTAGATATTATAAAGGCGTTTCCTTCTTCTTTCTCTGTCCCGTCAGTAATAGACTCGTGCTCCTGATTGGCCAAGACTTCTTTTTCCACCTTAAAATACTTCTGCACCGCTTCGTACATCTCGTCTGTGAGTTGTTCTTTTGACTTACCCTCTGGGGATATAAGTGCGATTAGTTTTTTCATGGAGTTAATTAAATAGTATTAAATATAATACATACAAAATACCAGATGCCATCCAAATCATAGCAACCATACCAGAAAAATTATTTACCTCTTTATCTTTTTGCTCTTGTACGTCTTGCCAGTTATGGAAGATTTGCTTAGGTTCGTCATGGCCAGACAACCTTTTTACATCATCCTCTAAACTTCTTATTTTGGCTTGCGTGCTGTCTTTACCCAAACGATAAATAAAATAGGCAATCAAAAACCAGGCCAGATAAAATACCAGGTAGGTATAAATACCCACAAGTTTATTGCTTACGCCAATATTAGTATCGGGATGATGTGCCCATTCATCGCCTATCCAAAGATATTGTTCCTGTCTAAAAAATATAGCCCCCAGAAACCAGGGAAAAACAATAAATGCGGATATGCAATAAAAGGCAATCAGGATATCTCGCAAACCTTTTGGTAATTTGTGCCAAATTTTTATTATCATTTAATTTAAGGACGAAAAAACCCACCACCAGGTAGAGTCTTGCGACTCACATACAGGTTTCCCCGCATGACGCATCGAGCGACCCTGATGATGGGGTTTTTATGCTCGATGCGATTCAATGCCATGCTCCGCTAATTATCAGCCGAGTTTAGGCTCTTATTTAGTTGTATTTCCTTAAATTATATGCCCTTCCTTGAAAAAGAGCAATTTAACTGGTAATTTTTACTTATGATTATACCCAGAAATGATACAGAAAAAGTAATGAGATTCTTTGAGGTTATGTCCTATGATGAAATGGACAATCTTTTTGGGATGGCAAGTACTCTCTTAGAGTCCAGTTTAGAATATAAACGCAAAACCATGGGTAAGTTCACCATAAATATTCCTCAGTTTAAGGGAATACTTCGTAAATACTACAATTACTGTCATGACCCGCTTTCTCCACTTGATGACCCCAAACTTAGGGAATTACAGTTGGAACTTTTTCGTAATTTTAAACCGTTATATAGAGCACTTATGAGTATTGCCAGTTCTGAGTATGGCGACAGGTTCTCTGAACCAAGGAAGGATAAGATGCAGAAAGAAATCCCTATATTGGAAGACGTCTTTTACAAAAGTTACAAAGCACTAGCAGATTCTGGCACTGCTTTTATTAAGAGCAAACCTATGTCAGAGAAAATTATTAATAACAGTGATAATTATTTGATAGCAAAAGATAACGAGGGGGACTATTTATATAAAAACAAGAGGATGGAATTCGGAGAAGCCATTTATAAAGATGTATTCGATATTTTATATACTAATGGCGACCAGGATGGTTTTATCTCTTATGATAATCTAGAAAAGGCCCTCGGCAAGAGAGGCTATGAAAAAATCCATGATTCAGACAAGAGTAAAAAGAGAATTAAAAATGCCCTAACTAATGGCATATTCAGGTTTGCCAGAGTTAGAACTGGAAAGTTAAAAGACAAAATACCTGACGGTAGGAAGTTAATCGAGGTTATTAGAGGCCAGGGACTAAAATTAAATAATCCAAAAATCTAAATTTAAATAACTTGTATTTTCTTGTGTACAGCCTAAATCGGGGCTGTTTTTGTTTAGGTTTTACCTTGAAAAATCAAACTTATAAGCAGAAGTAAGCAGTTCGAAGTCGCTGAAGTTAGAGAGAAAATGGATACATGATGACGAAAGAAGCGGTCGAACAATTCAAAAAAGCCTATGCCGAAGTTTATAAGGTCGAGGTAGACGATGCCAAGGCTATTGAGTTGGGACAATCGCTCCTGAACATGTTCAGGGTCATCTACAGACCATTACCACAAAAAATAGAAGCAGATGAAGAAAGAAATTAACTTTACTGACAAAAATACTGGAGAGCGGAGGACGCTAAACGTAGAAGTGGATGATTTGGGTTTGCCGATAGAGAATCTGGATAGATTTAATGGTGCTTCCCTAGAAAAGATAGCCAGGGCTTTTTCTATACAAATATGGAGTGGCAATGAAGAGATGCTTAGTCTACGCTGGGAGGAGATACGGCAAAAGTATAGAGATAAAGTTATCTATCTCGATACTAAGAAAACTCACTCTCCTGAGTCAAAAAATAAGTGGTTTTTACCTAATTCGACTCAAGTTCCTAATATATTCTGGGATGACCTACCCCACATGAGCAATTCGGAGTTAAGACTCGTTCTTGTAGTAATCAGGCAAACACTTGGCTGGGAAGCAGATAAAGTGACAGGTAGAAGGAAAGAAAAAGACTGGATATCTGGCACACAATTACAAAAGAAAAGCGGTGTATCGAATAAGTCTATATCTAGGGCATTTAAGGAAAATCACTTCAATAAATGGATAGAGGTACTTGATGAAAGCGATAATAAATTAGATACACCAGAAAAAAGAAGATACGCTGGCCAGCATCATAAGAAGTTCTTCTATAGACTAAAAATAGAGTTCGAGACAAATAGTCCCTAGCCTTCAGTCAGATAGTCTCAAGAGCATAGGACAGAAGTACATACAACAAAATATAACTTATATACTAAAGAAACTAATACAAATAAAGTTCTTAAAAATATTTTTTCTTCTTATGATAGAGAAAAACCTTCTTCTATCTTGAGCAGTTTATTTATTCCGCCCGCCCCAACTCAGGGGTATCGATTTGTACCTTTAATACTCAGAGTGTTATAATAAGAGTGTTGACCCATCTACTTTTATTTCTAGGAGTTTTTGTTTACAATGCTGACCCGAAGGGGGTAGTTTGCCAGCATTGCAATCTCCTAGATTGTAGGTTGGGTCAACCAGACTGCCCCCTTTGGGTTATAAAACAATGAAAACTAAAATTAATATAGACGGCACAATTAAATATTTGATGTATTGCAGGAAGTCATCTGAAGATAATAAAGAGCGACAGATGCAATCAGTAGAAAGTCAGGAACGTGAATTAAATAAAGTAGTCGAAGACTTTAAATTAAATGTGGTTAGAATATTTCGTGAAGAGAAGTCTGCTCATACTAGGGGCAGAGCGATATTCGGAGAGATGATGAATATGATTGAGAATGGCGAGGCGAACGGAATTCTTACTTATCACGGTAATAGATTGGCTCGGAATGCCTTTGATGGAGGTTGGATTATTACTGCTATGGATGAGAATAAACTCACGGAAATTAAAACTCCCCATAGAACTTATCGAAATACCCCAGATGATAAATTCTTCTTGCAGTTAGAATTCGGAATTTCTAAAAAAGACTCTGATGATAAGAGTATCGTTGTAAAGCGTGGTTTGAAAGCCAAGTGTAATAAGGGTTGGATGCCTGGGGTTGCCCCTCTTGGCTACCTTAATACTCCCACTCTTGTCGGTGGCTCCAGATATATCAGAAAGGATGAGGAAACTGTAGACGGAAAAGAGTTCAGCAGATTCGACTTAGTTAAGAGGGCTTGGGAATTAATGGCTAGCGGTAAATATAGTGTGTCTCAAATTTGTAATCTCATGAATAATGAATGGGGTTTTAAGACTCGGATGTTTAAGAGACAGGGTGGCAATAAAATAACTTTGAGCAGATTATATAAAATGTTTAAAGACCCGTTCTATTATGGGTACTTCGAGTATCCAAGGGAGAGTGGTGAATTTTATCGAGGTCAGCATGATACAATGGTTACCGAAGAAATATTTGATATGGTTCAACACATTCTTGGCAATCCTCGGAGAACTAAGGCTAAAACTAAAATATTTCCATACACTGGCATAATGATTTGCAAGGGCTGTGGTGCTCAAATCACGGCCGAGGAGAAGTGGAAGCATCAAAAGAATGGCAATGTCCATCACTACACCTATTACCGCTGTACAAGGCGTAAAGACCCCAACTGTAAGCAGAGAGCAATAAAGGTAGAAGACCTTGAGGGGCAAGTAGATAAAAAGTTGGCTCGTGTTGAATTGCCTAAGCCATTCCAAGATTGGGCTATTGAGTATCTCAAGATTCTTTATCAGCAGGAAATGAATTCAATAGATAAAATTATAGCAAGCAATAGTAAGGCTACGAAAGACGTGGATGAAAGTATTGATAATCTCGTAGCACTTAAAATTTCTCCAGCCAATAGAGATGGCGGTCTATTAAGTGATGACGAATTTAAGCATCGCAAAATTCAACTAATCAAAGAACGGGCTGGTTTGGAGGATGCCCAGAAAGACTTCGCCAAGAAGTTAGAATCAGCCCGCACAAAGTCGGAAAAGGATTTTAACTATTCTATATATGCTAGAGATTGGTTAAACAACGGAACTATTGAAGATAAGAGAACCGTTTTGACTGAGTTAGGTTATAACCCCTCAATAAACGAGCAAATACTTAGCATTTCCTTGAAAGAAACGTATTCTTACATTTCCGAAGAGCAAGAAAATATAGTGTTTGAATCTAATAGGTTAGAACCTCTCAATAATGGCTCTATTACAAGAAAAACAGGAGATTTCTCTCCTGTTTTTCCGTCTCTGTTGCGGGGGCAGGACATAAGAACCTATCTTGGGGGATCGAGGGACTACTCGTGGTTTGGGTTTGTGAGGGGGTGGTAAATAAAAAAGTGCGAGGTTAGCGCACTTATAGTTCTAAGTCTTCCCTGTAATCCCAGTGCCACCATTCAACCATCAAAGAAGTAAACGAGACTTTCTCTAATGCACCGATCATAATATGACGATTTTGCCTTATCTCCAGTTCTTCTTTGGTTGGTTTTGATAGATTATCAAAATATAGAAGATAGTTTTGGTCTGAATCATCTGGAGTAGACGTATCTTCTCCAGCATCGTTTTTTTTGGTAGTCATCTCAAGTTCTTGTCCTGAGGCATCAATGACTGTCAAATCCAGTGAACCGCCAAACCTGTGAGTCCCCATATCCATTAAAACGCTCGCTGGAAAAGGGCAAAGACTACGTAGGGCATTGGTTATCCGTTGCCTAGACCAGTCTGGATGTAGCTTTATCAAGTTACTCCTTGTTTCCTGCGACGCTTTTTTCTGTATATTTCTTGATCGCCAGCCGTCAAATATCTTGAAATTATATCCCCTGGGCAAATTATCCCTAGCTCTATCCAGAGCTTCTACTATGCCAGGCCTTGCTAAACAATGCTTATCTTTAGTCCAACCATTATGAAAACACCAATGATCTACAATAAATCCAAATGTAGAAAGATCGACAAGGTTATGCTTAATCCTTTTTTCCATATCCAGCCAATATCGTCTGTCATTAGGCGTTAACTTCATAGAGTACCTCACAATAGTTATAAAAGATTAACAAAACAATACACCATCTCTGGTGTATTGTCAATCTGTTGCGGGGGCAGGAATTGCACCTGCGACCTTCGGGTTCTGATGTTACTACAGTTACCTGTAGGTTCGGACTATACCATCTCCCCTCAAAAGAGTAGGGAGCTTCCATTATAGTCTCTGAACCTTGATCATGCTAAATTATAAAGAACACAATCCTTGGCTGCTGATTGCCCTTCGCTCATAGGCGAGTGGGGTTTCCAGATCCTCGGTAGTTAACTATCGAGGATTCCCGATCCACCCATATGTTAAGTGGGGAAATCGGAACAATTTAGAAAGTTTTTCCATATCACATTACTATGATAGGTCACAATTTCTTATGAGCCCGACGAGCTACTACTGCTCCACCCCGCGATATCTAACTCAATCAATAGTATATATTTTTTACTGATTACACAAGGCCGAAAATCAAAAAGGCTATCGAATAGCCCTTATTTAGAAACTCAACGTAGCTCGTAAACAGACGGGTACAGTATAAAAATAATGGGGGCGTGGAATTATCAGGTGATTCCTGGAGATTTTTACGGAGAGTTCTATGCCCAGCGGACCGGTATTAACACCTCCGCCACCTTCTATAAAGTATCGCTTGCCATTGCCGCGAGGTTCTTTGATTTTTCCGGTACCTATCAGAAAGAACGAATGAGTTCCAAGTTTCCAGCCGGGCGGGCGGTCATTTACAATCACACCGAGACCAAGATCGTACACTCGGCCGTCTGTCAGCAAATATTTTTCACTGCCATTAGCGGAA
>Ga0209542_10006347_pt1 | contig 23046 bp, 23 predicted proteins | sample RifCSPhighO2_01_FD_184028 | JGI IMG/M metagenome (GOLD analysis project Ga0209542, IMG submission 184028) | Soil microbial communities from Rifle, Colorado - Rifle CSP2_plank highO2_0.1 (SPAdes) (version 2) | ecosystem: Environmental > Terrestrial > Deep subsurface > Rock core/Sediment ... | reverse complement strand
GACATTACTTATGGGACAAATAATGAATTCGGCTTTGATTATTTAAGGGACAATATGGTTTACGCGCCGCAGCAGATGTCCCAGCGCGGGCCTGCCTCGCCGTCCGCCTCGGATCGATCGAGTCGAGACGGGAGTCAAGGCGGGCACAATTTCGCGATCGTGGACGAGGTAGATTCCATTTTAATTGATGAAGCCCGTACGCCGCTCATTATTTCAACTCCGGATACGGAATCAGCCGAGCTTTATAAAGTTTTCGCGAAAATCGTTCCTAAGCTCCACGAGAACGAGGATTATAATATTGATGAAAAAATGCGCGCGGTGACCATCGCGGAACCGGGGATTGAAAAGGTTGAGCAGATGCTCGGCATAAAAAATATTTACACGGAACAGGGAATGAAATACGTGCATCATATGGAGCAGGCGCTCAGGGCGCAGGCGCTTTTTCAATTGGACCGCGATTACGTCGTGAAATCCGCCGAGCATGGCGGAGGGGAAGTAATAATAGTAGATGAATTCACCGGGCGTCTTATGCCCGGGCGGAGGTGGTCGGACGGGCTTCACCAGGCGGTTGAGGCAAAGGAAGGTGTAAAAGTTCAGCAGGAGTCCAGAACTCTTGCAACGATCACTTTTCAGAATTATTTCAGATTATATAAAAAGCTTTCGGGAATGACGGGAACGGCGCAAAGCTCCGCCGAGGAATTTTTTAAAGTTTATCATCTTGAAGTCATTCAGATCCCGACGAACCGCGAAATGGTGCGTATTGACCGGCCGGACAAGGTTTTCCAGACGGCGAACGGGAAATGGAAAGCGGCGATTGCGGAAATAAAATCCCGGCACGAAAAAGGACAGCCGGTGCTTTTGGGCACGGTCTCAATTGAAAAAAACGAACGTCTGGCGGCGATGCTCGCGCGCGAGGGTATTCCTTATAAAGTTTTAAACGCGAAAAACCACGAAGAAGAAGGCGCCATAATCGCGCAGGCGGGAAGCTTGGGGGCGGTGACCGTTGCGACAAATATGGCCGGACGCGGCGTAGACATAATTCTCGGAGGAAATCCGCCGGATTCCGAGGAAGCGAAAAAAGTCAGAGAGGCGGGCGGACTTTTTGTGATAGGTACCGAGCGTCACGAGGCGCGAAGAATTGACGACCAGCTTCGCGGAAGATCGGGCAGACAGGGAGACCCGGGAGAATCGCAGTTTTTTGTTTCGCTGGAGGACGACCTCATGCGTATTTTCGGGTCAGATAAAATAAAAAATCTCATGGGCCGGTTTGGTATTCCGGAAGACGAGCCGATTGAAAATAAAATGGTTTCTTCGGCGATTGAGTCCGCCCAGGGGAAAATAGAAGGGTTCAATTTTGATACAAGAAAACACGTTCTTGAATACGACGACGTGATGAATAAACAAAGAACCGCGATTTACGCGAGAAGGAAAAAAGTACTTTTTTCTTCCCCGGAAGAAGCTGAAGAGGAGGCGTCGTTCCTGGTCGGAGATATTGCCGGGAAAATGATCTCCGCGCATACGGCCGGAACGTATGAAGAATGGAATAAAAAAGAGATTGCGGAAAATTTGATAAGTTTGGGCGGAGGAATGGCTACGCATGTCCATAAAGAAAAAGACGGAAGTGAAATTGAGCATAAGGGCGACTCCAATCAGGAGCTTGAAGAGAAGATTAATTCTGCGGAAACCCCGGAGGCTTTGCTGGATATTTCAAAAAATTATCTTGGAGACGCGTTTCTCGCGAAAAAAGGAGCGATGGAAAATTTCGGGGAAATTTTGAGGCACATCATGCTTCAAGCGGTTGATATTTTATGGATGGACCATCTGGAGGCGATGGAATATATGCGCTCATCCGTAAGGCTCCGCGCCTACGGCCAGAAAGACCCGCTTGTTGAATACAAGAACGAAGGCGCGCGGATGTTCAAAGAATTGGAGGGACATATCAACGCTTACATCGCGAATCTGATATTCAGGGTTAATACTCAAGGTACTCCGCCTCCGCGCAAGGCTACGGCGGATGCTCAATTTGGCAACTCCGGCGCAAAGGCCGGAGGCCAAATTGGTTTACCCGCCAAAGCTTTAGCGACGGCTGGCAGGAACGACCTCTGCCCATGCGGGTCAGGCAAGAAATATAAACGCTGTGGAATTTTAAACACCGAAAAACACCAGAGATTAATGAATAAAAAATAATATGAAATTACTTCTTACATCTGGAGGTATAACTAATAAATCGATAGCAAATGCCCTTTTTGAATTGATTGGCAAAAAGCCAGAAGAAACTTCGCTCGTGTTTATTCCAACCGCTTCGAATGTTGAAATGGGTGATAAAGAATGGTTCATCAATGATCTGATCAATCTCAAAAAGCAGAATTTCAAATCAATCGATATCGCAGATATTTCGGCAGTAGAGGAGAGAATTTGGAAGCCAAAACTGGAGCAAGCCGATGTCTTGTTTTTTGAAGGCGGCAATACTTACCATTTAATGGAGTGGATCAATAAGTCTGGTTTGGCTAAGGTGTTGCCAGAAATGTTAAAAACAAAAGTATATGTGGGGGTAAGCGCAGGTAGCATGGTAACAAATCCAGATTTAGCTCTTAAAATATCTCAAATTGTTTACGAGGAAGATATTGATAAAACAGAGGATATGAAAGGCCTTGGCTTTGTAGATTTTTATTTTTTGCCGCATTTAAATTCCGAATATTTTAAAAAATTGAGAGAAAATGTTATTCGCGATACTACGAAGGGCATGACAGAAAAAATCTACGCGCTCGATGACAATTCGGCATTAAAAGTTGTTGATGACCAAGTCGAAGTAGTTAGTGAAGGGAGGTGGTTTGTTATTAATGATTAGAGACTTTCCATTCGTATCGCATATCAAAAAATTCCATGGAAAATGAACATGATAATCCGAATCCGCCGAAGAGGAGCGAGATAAAAATGGGAACGGAGGTTTGGATAATAGAAAAAGAAAATTACGGGACGGATCATTATAAGCAGGGAATAGTGCGGGATATTTTGAGTCCCCGCGAGAATCATCCGCGTGGAATAAAAGTTCGCCTTGAAGACGGCTCGGTTGGTCGTGTACAATGGCTGATGTGAATGTCGGGTTGCCGTACCGGATTATAGGAGTTATTGTATTAATATGGAAAATATGGAAGAAAATACAAAAACAGAAACCGAATCTTCATATCAACAGTATCGGAAAATGGGCGGCGTTATCAACGAAAAAGATTATAAAAGTGCTTTAGACCGCGCGAAAAACGCGGCTGCGTTAGATAATAAATCATTGATTCTGCAAGTAGAGTTAATCGCGCGAAAAGCCGGAATTGCATTACAGAACCCGGAAGGCGCTTTGGACCAGAGGATTATTTTGTATGGAATCCTGCGTACAGATATCAATCAGGGAGAGAAATATCATCACAGCCAAATGAGCGATCAGCAGTTATTTGCCGAAGCGTTAAGAATGCTCAAGGACGAGGAATCGTTAAAAAAGCTAATTGAAGCATACCCGAATATTTTTGATGAACGCGCTTAATTTCATAAAAACAGCCTTAAAAGATTATAAAGTCGGAGCTATCACAATTAGCTCGCGTTTTGTCGTGAACAGAGTTTTGCGGGCGTTGCCGTTGGGTGTAAAAAACGTGGTTGAATATGGCGCAGGCAACGGCGTGATGACAAAAGAGATCTTAAAAATGCTTCCCTCGGACGGCAGTCTCATTGCCGTTGAACTAAATAAAGAACTGCTGCCGGTATTGGCTGATATCCGGGATAAGCGGCTGCGCATAGTGGCCAAAGACGTTGCTGAATTTTTGGAGGAGTCGCGAAGCGGCAATTGGGTGTCCGCTGACGCGGTCGTATCCGGGATACCGTTTACTTTTTTTTCGCCGGCAAAACGGCAGATGATTGTTAACGGCACGCACGATATTTTATCTGCCGGCGGAGTGTTCGTGGTTTACCAATACTCACTTTTGATGCTGCCGATTTTAAAAAAGAGATTTAAAAATATTAAAGTTGGCTTTGAATTCCGCAATCTTCCACCATACTTTATTATGATAGCCAAGAAATAATCCAGGGTTATTTTCGCTCTTGACATATAGAGAAGCTTTGTGCTACGCTTTTTTGAGGTTTGAAAACCTAGAAGGAGGAGAGGGTTTATGAAAAAGATCGGGTTTTTGTTGTTTGGTTTGCTGATGGCGGTAACCGCCGGGGTTCATGCCGCGGCTGCGCCGCAGTATATAGAAGCGCCGCCGCTTTCGCAGGTGGTGAAAACACCTGTCGGAAACGTGTCCGTGTCCGGAAGCGTGAATGTTCCGGTAATCACATGGGGCGGAGATATCGCCACTGTACTTTGCAACGGAAATGCCAAAACAACGCAGAAGGGAAGTGTTTGCGATAAGGAAGGCTTGCGCCTGCAGCTTTTCCGGGAAGATGATTTTAAAAAGCAGGTTGAAATGTATATCTCCGGACAAACTCCGTATCTGCGCGGCACGCTGGCCATGATTAACATGGCACTTGAAGTCGCCTCAAAAGATCCGAGAACCGTGCCCGTCGTAGTATATCAGCATACTTGGTCCGCCGGCGGAGACGCCTTTGCGGTAAAAGACAATATCAAGACCGCAAAAGATTTGAAGGGAAAGACCATTGTATTGCAGGCTTATGGTCCGCACGTGGATTACCTGACAAAAATTCTTTCTGATGCCGGGCTTTCAATCAAAGATGTGAAAATAAAATGGGTTCGCGACCTTACGGGAACGGACAATACTCCCGCCGCGGCTTTGCATGCGGATAAATCCGTAGACGCGGCGTTTGTGATCATTCCCGACGCGCTGGCGCTTACTTCGGGCGGTAAAGTCGGAACGGGGGCCGAGGATTCGGTAAGAGGAGCCAAAATTCTTCTTTCAACGAAGACGGCCGACCATATCATCGCCGATGTTTACGTCGTGAGATCGGATTTTTTTAAATCAAACAAAAAGGACGTTGAGCGGTTCGCGCACGCGCTTCTGCTTTCAGAAGAAGCTCTCGGTAATTTGGTGAAAAACAAAAGTTCTCAGGCCGCGCTTTATAAAGCGACTTTTACCGCGGGAGCGGAAATTCTGATGGGCAGCAAGCAGGCATATGCCGATACAGAAGGCATGTACGGAGACGCTCATTTTGCAGGATACCGCGGAAACGTTTCCTTTTTCGGAGACGAAAAATACCCGAGAAATTTTCAGAAACTGACAAATGAAATCCAGACGGCGTTCGTTTCCATCGGGCTTCTTTCAAAGAAAGTTGCGCTGGAGCACGCAAAGTGGGATTACAATGCATTGAAAGCCGGACTTGCGAATGTTTCCGGCGTGGTTGCTCCGAAGTTTGATACCGCGGAAGTCGCGAAAGTGATTGAAAAAAGAGCGCAGCAAAAAGGCCCAATCGAAGGTGATTTGGGTTTGGGTTTCCCAGTTTATTTCAAGCCCCAGCAAAGCGATTTTTCTTTTAGCGAGTATAAGGATCGGTTTGACGTCATTATTGAGCGCGCAGCTACATACGGCGGGGCCATGATGGTTTTGGATGGGAATGTTGACCCACAGGAATACTGGATTCAAAAAGAAAGAGGCGCGCCAGTATTAGTTCTTAACGCGATCAAGCAAAACGCTAAAAATACAAGTCTCAAGCGAGCCGAGGCCGTAAAGAAAACACTTATCAAGTACGCTGAAAAACGAGGAGTGAAGCTAAATGATACCCAGTTTATTATTATATCCAGCGGCATTGAAAAGCCCAGTAGTGGCAGAATATGCGGAGACGTTGGTTGCAGGCCTAAAAGCGAGGAAGAGTTTTATAACAACATGAGGGTTGAGTTCAAAGTGATGTCCGTTGAGGCCGAATCAACCGGATTCGTGAAGCAATGAGGGGGATGGAAATGAAAAAATTAACAAATCTCATTTCGGTTCCTTTATTTCTGCTTCTATTTTTTACTGCTTCTTGCGAGACGACGCCTTCCGGCAGCAACGATTCTGCGGTGAATTCAGAAAGTGTGTCTGCGTCAAATACAAAGCCGGCAAATCCTTGGCCATTTTTTGCCAGTGTCGCAAAAGAAAATGGCGCAGAATCAGAAACCGATGTTTTGAAAAAAAACTACTACGTGATTTTTGATAACTCCGGAAGCATGAACGAGCATGCTTGCAAGGGAAACGGAAGCAAAATGCACAACGCGAAAATCGCGATGCGCGAGTTTGTGAAAGCCGTACCCCAAAACGCAAACTTGGGCATCATGACATTCACCGGAGAAAAAGTTCAGTTGGGTTTAGGCAATCAAAATAGACAAAGAGTTTCGGCGGAAGTAGAAGCGGCAAGACCGGAAACGGGGACGCCGCTCCATGGGGCGATCAAAAAAGCTTACGCGAAACTTACCGCTCAAGGAAGGCGTCAGCTTAGCTACGGAGAATATCATCTCGTTATCGTAACGGACGGAGAATATACGGACAGCGATCCGGCACAGACCGTAAACCGCATTACTTCCGAATCTCCCGTCGTGGTTTACACCATTGGATTTTGCATTGGAAATAAACATTCGCTGAACCAGCCGGGGCGCACGGAATACAGAGAAGCCAACGATTTGGAATCTCTGCGGACAGGCCTCAAAGATGTCCTGGCTGAATCGGAAAAATTTGACGTTTCTTCCTTTCAAAAATAGATAAAATAAAAACGCCCGTCCGGCAAATGCTGAATGGGCTTTTCATTTGGCTAAAATCGAATGAATACAGATGAGACAAAACCGATAAATACATGGTTTTCCAAATCTCCGGAAGGCCTCGTCCTTTTTATCGTATTTTATACTGCGGCGTGCAGGTGGAACAGGTGCACCGGATGCAGCTTGCCACGGCTTGCTGCCGACAGAGACATCGGTTTCCACGCGCTGATGGAGCAGATAGATTTCACATATAATAAGCCGGAAATTTCGCGTGAGCTTAGTAATATCCGGCAAATTATCGTGAGCAATAATGGCTCGGTTCTTGACGAAGCGACATTTTCTTCCACGGCTCTCATGTATTTTATCGCGCAAACGAATATCTTGGTGCCGAATTTATCAACGCTCACCATTGAAACAAGGCCGGAATATGTTGATATCGCGGAGCTAGAGTTTATTTCCCGGGCGCTCCGCGAAGGGTATACCCCGACCGATCTCGAGATCGCAATCGGCCTTGAAGCATACGACAATCGTATCCGGAACAAGGTCTTTAAGAAAGGGCTCGCGCTGGCAGTGGTTGAGCAGCTCGCGGAAAAATTGGCCCGCTATAATTTCCGGCTAAAGTGCTATTTTATGCAAAAACCTGTTTCCGGAATGACTGACAAAGAAGCTTTCGAGGATGTCTGCAACGCCATTGATTATTTTGGCAAGCTTGCGGCGCGTTTCGGAGTTAAAGTGAATATGCATCTTAACCCGACTTATGTAGCTACCGGAAGTTCGCTGGAAGAAGCGTTTAGAAACGGGCAGTATCAACCGCCGTATCTTCGCGATGTCGCGCGAGCCGTCATGCATGCTAGAGGGAAAAATCTTTCTGTGTGCGTCGGCTTGAACGACGAAGGGCTCGCTGTCCCCGGAGGTTCATTTTTGCGGGACGGCGACGAAGACCTCGTCAAATGTTTGGATGCGTTCAATGCTACGCAGGATTTTCATTTGCTTGAGGCCCAAAAAGAAAAGGAGATGGAAAAATGTTGAAAAGAATTTGGTTGCCGGTGATTTTCGCGCTGTTGATTTCCTCACAACTTTTCGCCGCTGAAAATATATTGATACCGCAAGTTACGATGGAGACGGAGGGTGAGATAAACGGCAAAACGCAATACAGTATTTCTCACTACGGCAGTACACGTGTTGATTTGGGTTTCGGGGGAACGACCGACCATCGGCTGACTGCCGGCCTTACGTTTTCAGGCCAAATTTTCGAAAAGCCTTTCATGTTCACGATTGACCCCAAATGGGGCAAAAACTACGAGGTTTTTCAGAAGTTCGCGGTAAGTGACTTACTGGTATTTCGCGGGAACATTTCCGTGGGGTTAAGGCAGGAAATGCTGGTTGCTGGGCCGGCGAACGATATGCTGTTTTTTCGGGTAGGACCCGAATTGGTTCTGAAAGATTTACTGAAATTCGACAGAATGACAATTTCGCCGGCCGTTTCTCCTTTTTACGATTTCCAGAACAAATCGGCCGGCGTCTTCCTGACGCTGCGCTGGAATTTTTGAACCAGCTTTAAACGAGTAAAATTAAAAGCCTAATCGCGTAATGCGGTTAGGCTTTTTTATTTCAGGCGGTTGCCTGTTTTAATTTTCTGAATCCGCCAATGGGAATTTCCTTTTTGAAATCTCTGATAAAATCTTCAAGTTCGTCTTCGTGGTTCAAATCATAATTTTCTTTCAGAGTTCTCGCGACGGCTTTTTCAATATCTTCTTCGGATAAACCCTCATATTTGAGTTTTTCTTTCGTATTCTTTTTTTCAAGCTTTTCTTTGTTTCTCCAAAGCGCCAGCGAATTGGCTTTGCTTACAATGCCCTTTATCATGGCGCCGCTTGTGAGATCGCCGAGTAAAAAGCGTTCCTGCGTTTGTTTTCCGTCTTTTATCCTCTCAAACTCATATAGCCCGTGCTTCGCGGAAAACAATTCAGATGCCGCGAATTCAACGGTTTCTTCTAAGCCAACGCCTTCCTTTAGCGGTACTTTCTTAAGATAAAGTTTGAAAATGGTTTTCGCGGTATTTATGTCGGGACGGTCAATCTTGATCTTTCTGTCAACTCTTCCATCTCTTGTTATAGCCGGGTCCAAAATATCGGGCCGGTTTGTCGCGAGAAGCACCGTGATGTCGGATATGTTTAGGCCGTCCATTTCAGCCAAAAATGCGGGAACAATAGTTCTTTCAACGTCCGAGCTTTGCCCGCTGCCCCGCTTATTGAGCAGAGATTCGGCTTCGTCAATAAAAATCATTGCTTTATTTTTTCTCGCGATGTAGAAAATCTGCCGTATCTTGCCTTCGGCAACGCCGACGAATTTATCCAGAATTTCCGGACCTTTGATGTAAAGAACTCCGATTTTCATATCGCCGCTGTTTTTGCGTTTTTCTCTGATAGAATTGATGACAGCTTTCACGAGCATAGTTTTGCCGCAGCCCGGAGGGCCGAAGAGCAATACCCCTTTGATAGGATCCTGGTTGTGGAATTTAAAGAGATCCGGGTAGAGAAAGGGAAGTTCTATGGCTTCTTGGAGTTCCCGTTTGGCCTCATCAAGTCCGCCGATGTCATTCCATGTGACGTTGGTGTTTCCGTCAAATTGGTAGCTTTCTTCCTCGTGCCCGATTTTGTCCAGGACTATCGCGCCGCTTGAGTCTAAGATTACTTTGTCCCCGATTTCCAGATTTTTAGAGAGCTTTCCGGCGAGCGCAACGCGCGCGAATCCCTGCCAATCTATAGAGCATCTCATCTCATCAATGATCTGCCGAATAGTGCCGACCTGGCCGTACGGGGCGCATTCCGCGCAAGCGATTATTTGGTAAGTTTTTAACGAAATCTTAACTTTGTCGCCGGGCAATATCGTTTTTCCTTCCGGCAGAGGAACTTCCAATTCTTTTCCTTCGTAAACGTAAATAGCGCTAGCCGGTTCTTTATCTTTGGCCGGATTTACCGCAAGTATGGTTACGCGTCCTGTCGGATTAGCGGTTAATTGCTTAATTATTTGCTCTTGTTTCCATAATTTGCTTCTGAGCTCTTCGATGTCTTTAGGTTGAACGTTTTTTAACGCATCATCAAGCTTAGACGTTGTCTCCAATAGCGTCGGATAATCAATTCCCAGCGCTTTTAAAATTTCTTCCCGCTCTTCTTCCGGCGAAGACCCTTTGCCATTTGCCATGCGTTCTCCTTACCTGCAATCTATTTCAGTAACGGAGTTCAGGCGGATATCTTCCGAAGTGTAAAAAACTTCGTAGCATTTTCCGCTTGGACTTTTTACTCGGAACTTTTCATGATGCGCGCTTTGTTCAAGAACTTCCGCGTTTGCCTCGGAGCGGTTTTCCGTCCCGCTCCGGCGGTTTTTATGTGCGATATATTGCGGAAGAGCTATGGTCAAAAGTATGCCGGTGATGGTTAGCACAACAATAAATTCTAATAAAGTGAAGCCCTTTTTCATGGTGTTCTACTTTTCAACTTTCCTTTCTAGGTGTCATTATACAACGGTTGGGCTTGACTTGTCAATGGTTTTTTGCTATTATGCCACCAGCTTGAAAAATAAATAATTGCGCGGTTAAGGAGGCAAAATGAACAATATAAAGGGCGCTATAGCGTTATTTGTCGTGCTCGCGCTTGGTATCGGGGCTTATAAATTTCTATATCCGATTTTGCAGGAACGCAGGCAGCTTTCTACAAGCGACGCCAGCGGCATGAAGGGGACCATTAAATTGGCTCTGGATAACTGGATAGGGTATTACATCCTGCAATCCGCGGAAATGAAACGCCTCATGCGAAACTCGGGGTGGAATTTGGTTGTGGAAGACGATAAAGCGAATTACGCCGAGAGAGAAGAAAGGCTCCGGAAAAGAGAAATTGATTTCGCGGTGGCCACGGTTGATTCCGATATTTTAAACGGCGCGCCGAAAGGTTTCCCAGCGGTTTGGATCGCGGTGATAGATGTGTCTAAAGGCGGCGACGCGATTTTGTCTTGCACTGGTAAGATATCCAATCTGAACGCAATCAAGGGCAGGAACGATCTAAAAATCGCCTTCACTCCTTCTTCACCCAGCCATCATTTGTTGAAGGCTACGGCTGATCACTTTGGTATCCCCGAACTTTTGGTAAAAAACCAAAATCGCGTTGAAACCGATGGATCCGAAGAAGCGCTTAAGATGTGTCTTAGCGGAAAAGCGGACATTGCTGTTTTGTGGGAACCGGCTGTTTCCAGGGCGCTTGAAGAGGGCAAGGGAAAAATTACCAAACTTCTCGGGACGGAAAGCACGGAGCGCCTAATTGTGGATATTTTGACCGCCAGCCGCACTTTCGTTGACAATAATCCTGAAGCCGTGAGGACTCTGCTTGCAAATTATTTTCTGGCGCTAAAGCTTTACCGCGACCAGCTGGAACTTTTGAAGAAAGAAATTGTTGAAGAAACCAAGCTTTCCGGGAAAAAGCTATCGCCTGAAGCGGTTGATAAAATGCTCAAAGGCGTAAAGTGGATGACGCTGGAAGATAACGCGAAGCTCTGGTTTGGGCTTTCTACTGCCGACGGAAGATCGGAGGATGGCTTGCTTATGACCGCCGAATCAACAGTTCGGATTCTGATCGCGAGCAAAGATTTTTCCAAAAACCCGATTCCCGAAGGAAATCCGGCGCGGCTGATAAACAGCAAATTCATTGAGGAACTGCATAAAGGAGCGTTCTCGCCCGGTTTTACGGTTCCCGGCGCCAAAACGAACGGGACTCCGGCTAATTCCCAGGGCGCGAGGTTTACTCCGCTTGATGAAGCCGGTTGGAATTCTCTCAAGGAAGTTGGGACGTTGAAAATCCGCTCTATTACTTTCCGGAGGAGTTCATCCGTACTTACTGAAGACGGAAAAGAAGAGCTGAATATTCTGGCCGAACAGATAAAACATTATCCGGCTTTCAGGATACTGCTCCCCGGACATAGCGGTCTTGCAGGCGATCCGGACGAGAACAAAAAACTTTCGCAGGAAAGAGCGGAGGCGGCCGCTAAGTATCTGGAGGTTACTTTCAGCATAGACCCGAACAGAATGAGGGCTGTTGGATTCGGCTCGGAAAAACCCCTTACCAGAATTTCGGGGGAAACCGACGAATCTTACAACTTCCGTTTGCCAAGAGTGGAGATTATCCTGGTAAGGGAGGTTTTGTAGATTTTATGGACGCCGATTTTTCAAAAGAATCCATCAAAAAAGCGATTCTTAAAAAAATAACCAACAATCCGGTTTTTACTTATCCCTTAGCCGCCGGCTTCGCGGGGCTTCTTGCTCTGGGAATGCTGGACGCGACAACCATAGCGCTCGCAATAATGCTCGGGGGATTTGGCATTGCGAGCGGAGGATGGATAGTAAATTATTTTTTCAGAGCCGATGCGCTGGAAAGCCAGTACATGAAAAAACTGCACGAAGCGGTTTTGGCCGAACGCGAGAAGGTTATCGCCGATTTGGGGCAGGAGCTCAAAACGAGCGGGAAACTGGAGGGCATGGAAAGTTTTGCCAAGCAAGCGTGCGACCAGTTTAGAATAGTTGAAGAAAAATTTGATACGTTGCACGAAATCTTGTCTAAGAAGTTAAACGCGGAAGAATTAACTTATGCGAGATATGCGGGTACGGCCGAGCTGGTTTGCTCGTCAGTTTTGGACCAGTTGAAATTTATAGCCGGACTTATGAAAAGCGCTTCTTCAATTGACGAAAAGCATATCGCGGACAGGCTGAAAGAGATTTCTAAAAGTAAAGCGCAGAAAGAAATAGATAAAAAAGAGATAAATACCCTTACCGAAAGAAAGAACCTGAAAGCGGGTTTGGTTGAAAAGGTAGATACCATTCTCGTCCAAAATGAAGAAATGTTGACCGCCGTAGATAAAGCTATAGCGGAGATCGCATCTATGAAGCTGGATAAAGGAATGACCATCAAGGATCCTGAAATTGCGCGGAAAGATTTAGAAGATCTTTTGCAGCGGTCTAGAATCCAGCTTGCGGAAGCCTCCAACGCAATTTCAGTTTAATTTGTACATTGTATTTGTCAGTACCAAGCCCGGTAACACCCCGGGCTTTTTTGTTTGCATGGGGTTGACAAAAATACATGATTTGCTATGCTGTCGGCAGGAAATATTGAAATTTTCAGGAAAAAAGGAGATAAGTAAAATGAAAAATAATCATTTGGCTGGAGCCGTTGCTCTTGGGGTTTTGGTGCTTTTGGGCCTGGGGCTTTATAAGTTTTTAAAACCAATCGTAAGCGATTCGCCGGGGGTTCCGTCCGCGAATGTGCAGACGCAGACTCCGCCTAAGAATGCTATTCAAATTTCTATCGCGAGTTCTAATACGAAACAGGACTGGCTTCACCAGGCGGCCGAATCATTTAATAAATCTTCAAAAGCGAATGCTAATTTTCAGATTGCTGGACGCCCGATTTTTGTGGAAATTCTGCAGGAAACGATTGACGGGAAAAAAGTAGATTACCGCTCGGGAACCATGGTTTCGGATACTATAAGAGGGAAGATCAAGCCCACGGTGCTTTCTCCGGGCGAGGAATCCTGGATTGATAAATTTAAAAAGGACTGGCAGGTCGCGAATAATTCCGGTGTTGTGAAAGGTGATTCACCTGTGCTTGTCCGCACTCCGTTGGTCATTGCCATGTGGGAATCGCGTGCGAAAGCCTTGGGATGCTGGCCGGAATCAAAATCGGCCTGCACCTGGGACCGCGTTAGAGCACTCGCCCAAAATCCGCAGGGATGGAGAGCGTATAACCGTCCCGAATGGGGCAAATTTACTTTCGGTTACGGATATTTTGGCGAATCAAACTCGGGCACTTTGGGAGTGATTTCCATGTGCATGTCCGGAGCCAGGAAGATGAAGGGTCTCGCGGTTTCAGACGTCGGAGTTGAAAAACCGTGCGGGCAGATTATCGCGGCGGTTGAAAGCGCCAAAGTTCACTCTGGCAAATCGGACATCTGGCTGCTTGAGCTCATGATCCAGAGCGGACCGGAGTATCTTGATGCCGTGATTACTTACGAATCCAATGTTATTTTGATGAATAAGAAGCATGCGCAGACGATGAGAGAGCCCCTGGTTTCCGTTTATCCGCAGGACGGTACGGTTGTCGTGGGGCATCCTTTCGCGATTTTAGACGGCGCTTCGTGGGTTACTCCAGAGCAAGCCGCGGCAGCTAAAGTTTTCGGAAATTTTTTGCTTTCAAAAGAAGAGCAGGAAGCCGTGCTGTCTTTGGGCCTTCGCCCCGCGGACAAGACCGTGAAGTTGTCTTCCCCGATTGAAGTAAGCTTCGGAGCAAACGCTCATTCGCAGCTTGTTACTCTTGAGGTGCCCGACACATTGGTTATTGAGCGCATCGGAGAAGTCTGGCATAAGGTAAAAAAGCGCGCGGTGGTAGTTCTGGTTTTTGATAAGTCCGGGAGCATGAAAGACAGCGGTAAGATCGGCGCGGCCATCAAAGGCGCGCAGGCCTTCGTTGATTTTATGGAACTTAACGATTCTCTCGCTTGGATGCCTTTTGACGGCACTGTTTACGCCGACCGCACCTATGGAACCAAATCAGAGATCGGGGAGACCTTGAAAGAATCTATCCGTTCCACGAACGCGAGCGGAGGCACCGCTCTATACGACGCGGTAACCATTGCGTTTTCGCGCCTGGAAGAGCTGCGCAAGAAACACGGAGACGCGGTGCGCTACGGCATGGTCGTGCTTTCAGACGGAGCGGACACGCAAAGCAAGAGCAGCCTTACGGATGTGGAAATTAAACTGAAACCGGAAGAAGGCGACCCGAGAGGATTCCAAATCCACACGATTTGCATCGGTTCCGACTGCAACGAGAATGTTTTGAAAAAGATTGCGAAAGCGGCTCACGGAAAATATTGGAAGGGAAACACTCCTGAAGAAATGGTGAAAGTTTATAAGGAAATCGCGGCCCATTATTAATGGGCCCCTTTTTTTCATTCTTTTCCATTTGGAAACCCGGTTTCCAAGTGAGGGTTGACAAGGCATGGATAGTTGTGCTAGCTTATCACCAGACGGTTTGATAATCGAAAAAACAAAGGAGGAGAGTTTTTATGCCGGAATTGGTACAAAGACCGTTGCAGGTACCGGAGCAGGAACAATTGAAGAAAGAGCTGGGTCTGGTAGACCCGGTAAACCTTACCGCGGAATTGGAAGACGATCCCGCCTTGGTAAAATTGGCGGAGGACCATGTTAACAAGCTTGTTAACATAAATCCGGAAGATTTCAGGGCGCAGGCCCAAAGCCGCGCCACAGTTGATAATCTCGGGACTTCATTGGTCCAGGAATCGGCGCGCCGGTCGGAAATGTTAAGAGAGCCGGTCCGCACTTTGATCAAATCTGCGGACGGCAAAGATTTGGGCAGCGATCTTATTCATCTCAAGCTTGAAGTTGAAAAACACGACCCGTACAAATGGGATTTTGAAGCCGGATGGTTTAGCCGCTTAGTCGGCCGCACCCCCGTCGTCGGAGACAAAATCAAAGAATATTTTACCCAATTTGAAGAAGGAAGAACCATCATTGATGCCGTCGCAAATTCTCTCAAGGCGGGCAAAGCGCAGTTAGTCAGGGACAGCAATATATTGCGCGAAGATCAAATCGCGATGCGCGAAGTGACGTTAAAGCTTCAAAAGATTATTAAGGTCGGCATGCTGATGGACAAGGGTTTTGAGAAAAAACTCGCGGGGCTTGTAGCGGACGACCCGAAAAGAAATTTTATTGAACAAGAACTTTTGTTTCCGCTGCGCCAGCAAATCAACGCGCTGCAAACCCAGCTTGGTTTCAACCAGGTCGGTGTGGTTGCTTACGAAACAATTGTAAGAACCAATCTGGAATTAATCCGCGGAATCGATCTTACTATCAATACTACGATTACCGGCTTGACTGTCGCGACCGTGCTTGCTTTGGCGCTTGCGCATCAAAAAGATCAGCTGGACAAAATTTTGCAAGTCAACAAGGTTACGGCAAAATTACTTGTTGAGACAACCGAGCGGCTTCGGAAGCAGGGAGTCGACATTCAAAAAATGGCTTCGTCTCCTTTGATGGCCGTTGAGATAATGAAGACCGTCCATACCAATCTGCGCGCCGCTTTTGACGAAGTAACCAGATTTAAAAAGGAAGCTTTGCCGAAGATGGCCGAGAGCATGTTGGAGTTTGACCGGGCAACAGAGGACATGGAAAAACTGATTCAGGAGCAGGAAAAAGGCAACAAGGCTAGGCCGGCTCTTGCGTCCATTGAAGTAAAGTAAACCGGCCGAAAAGAAAGGAAAAGGAGGAAAGAATGGAAAGAAGAAAATTCTTGAAAATACTGGGCGGCGGAGCAGTCGCCTTGCCCATCGCGGAAATGATTCCGTTTTTGGGAAAATTAGCGAGTAATAGCGTTTACGCTACGACGGCATACCGTATTCTGTCATCCCCCTATGTTTGGTGGGAGCCCCTGGAATACGCGCGCTACGCGGGGATTTTCAAAAAGCATAGCGCGAAGCACGGCGTTACCGTGAATCTTGAGCGCCTGCCAAAATATTCTCCGTCCATTGACCAATACGTTCAAGGCAACGCGCAGGGCGTTGCGATTACCAACATGGACGCTCTTATCGGCCCGGCCGTCGGCGGGGTTGATACCGAGGTTATTTACGTCGGAGACACATCTCACGGGAATGACGGCATTCTTTTGAGAAACGGCAAGACCTGCAAGGACTTGAAAGGAAGAACGGTAAGGCTGGTTGAGAACTCCGTTTCTCACTATCTTTTGGCTTCCGCTTTGAAAAGTTGCGGACTGACGTTGCGGGATGTCCGGACAACGAACATTGATGATGATAAGATTGTCTCCGCTTATCAGAATGACCGCGACCAGAAAGCGGCGGTTGTTACTTGGAATCCGTATTTGTTGCAGCTTCGTCTGGAGCGAAACACAACCATGGTGTTTGATTCTTCAATGATTCCGGGCGAAATCATTGATATGGTCGTTGTCAGAACTGATACACCGGATGCGGTAAAACGCGCTATCGTCGGCGCTGTCTACGAAACGATGCGGCTTTTGTCAGGCAAGGGGCCGAAGGCTGACGCAGCCTTGCGATATATGGCAAAAGTTTCCGAAGGAACGCTTGATGAGTTCAAGGCGCAGATGAGTACGACAAACATTTTTTACGACCCGGCGCAGGCCGTGGCGTTCACAAAAAGCAAAGAGCTCAAAGCGACAATGGAGAAAGTAAGAACTTTCTCATTTGCGCAGGGCATCTTCGGCCAAGGCGTGAAATCCAAAGATTACGTCGGGATTCAATTCCCCGATGGAACGGCAATGGGGGACCCCAAAAACGTTAAGCTGCGCTTTAACGCAACCTATATGCAGCTTGCGGCTGAAGGGAAACTTTAACTCTTTTGTAAGTACAATATATAGAAGAACAGTATTAAGCCCGGAGGCTCTTGTGCCCCGGGTTTTTAATTTGACAAAATATCAGCTTTATGCTATTTTTTTACTAGAATTCTAAGGGGTAAGAGGAGTCTTTGATAATGGAAAATATGGTTCGTACACCGCGCTTTTGGGGGATCCACGCAGATCCAGGATTAAGATTGAATTGGATGCTCGGTGCTATCCCGTTCGCGCTGATGTTGCTTATTTATCTCACGGCTTCGCACATTAAGCTCGCCGAAAATCCGAGCTACAAACTTCTGCCGTCTCCGTATAAAATGGCGCTGACGGTCAAAGAATTAATTTTATATCCGAACACTTTTACGGGCGAATACGTATTGTGGAATGACACGGTAAAAAGTTTGCACAGGATTTCTTTGGGTATTTTTTGGGGCGCCGCTGTAGGACTTTTGCTCGGCCTTGCGATGGGAGTTTTCCGCGGCTGCAAAGGGCTTTTATTGCCATTTGTCAGTTTTGTCGGGACCGTTCCGGCGCTTGCTTTGTTGCCGATATTATTTATCGCGTTCGGGGTAGATGAGTTGGCTAAAGTTGTGTTGATTTTTCTCGGGATTTTCCCAGGCATCGCCAGCAATGTTTATCTCAAAACATCTAAAATTCCTCCGGAACATATCACAAAAGCGCTGACTTTGGGCGCTTCTGAATTGGGCGTTACTTTCCGCATAGTTTTGCCGCAGGTCATGCCGAGTTTTCTTGATACGGTAAGATTGTCGTTGGGGAGCGCCGGGCTGTTTCTTATAGCTGCCGAGGGCATCGCTTCCGACGGCGGGCTGGCATACAGGATTTTCTTGGCACAGCGCGGCAACAACATGGATGTAATTATCCCATACGTTATGTGGATTACTCTGATTTTTATCGCGGTTGATTGTATTTTAAGAAAATTCATAAATTGGAAATACCACTGGTATGCAGCGGAGGAAAGATAAGATGACCGCCGATTTGGAAACACTGCGTAAAAAATCCATTCTCTATTTTGAGAATGTCTACAAAGAGTACGATACGAAATTAGTTCTGGACAATGTTGATTTCGCGGTTTCCGCTGGAGAGCTTTGCTCGCTTGTCGGCCCGTCAGGCTGCGGAAAATCAACTCTTTTCCGGCTGATCGTCGGAGAGGAGCGCACGACTTCAGGGCTGATTTTAGTGGAAGGCCACCCGGTAGGATTTCCGGATACAACCCGCGGGATCGTTTATCAAAGATATCCTTTATACCCTTTTCTGTCCGTTCTGGACAATGTTCTTTTGGGCAGAAGATTGAGCAATAACATTGTTGCAAGAATGCGCCACAAGAAGGAATTTGAAGAAGAAGCCATGTATTATCTTGAGGAAGTGAAATTAGCTCAGGATAAAGATAAATTTTCCGGCGAGCTTTCCGGAGGAATGCAGCAAAGAGTCGCGATTGCACAAGCACTTATTATGAAGCCGAAAATACTTTTGATGGACGAGCCGTTCAGCGGGCTGGATCAGGGAGTGCGGGAACATCTTCAGGTTTTTTTATTGGAAATCTGGGAAAAGTTCAAGCTGACCATTTTGTTCGTGACTCATAATTTAACGGAAGCGGTGTACTTGGGAACCAGAATTCTGGTGTTATCCCAGCACTATACGGACGACCGCGGACCCGATGTCATGCGCGGGGCCAAGATAGTGGGAGATTATCAGCTGGAGCGGAAAGCCGCTTCCACTGCCGTTAAGGTTACGGAAGAATTCAACAGGCTGGTCCAGCAGATCGGCCACGAAGGATTTGATCCGTTGCACTTACAGCATGTAAAGAAATTTAATCTTAAACATCACGATTCTTTCCAAACGTTAACGAAAGAAGAGGACCGCGGTTAGCGGTTCAGAAAAAATATTTGGAGGCCCCGGCGCCGGTTGCGCCGGGGATTTTTATTTCCCGGCTTATGGGTTTTCCACAGACGCGCTCTTTTCAATTTCAAAAGTATGATATAATGAACAGATTCGCGCGTAACATGAGTAAAACGGCAAAAATCGGATTGGTAATCGGCGGAGCAATCGCATTGGCTCCATTTTTTAGTTTTGCGGAGACCCACGCGGAAATGAGGCAATCCATACAAGAGGAACGCAGGAATTTACAGCAAAATATACAGATTCAACGGCAGGAGCTAAGAGGGAAGCGCGCGGAGCTCCGGGATGAGATTGCCAAAAAACGCGAAGCTTTCCGCGAAGAGGCCCAAAAGAGGCGTGATGAGCTTAAGAAAAAATTGGGCGAAGTGAAAGCGAAGCGAATAGAGCAATTTTTTACCAATATGGGTGAAAAATTTGAAAAGGCGATTGACCGCCTGGGTAGTTTAGCCGATAGAATAGAAGATAGGCTGAATAAAGCGGAGACAAACGGCAAAGACGTAGCCGCGCTAAAAGCCATGCTGGTAAAAGCTCGCGAAAAGATTACCGCCGCGGAAACGGCTTTGACGGACGCGAAAGCGAAGTATGCGGAAGCGACGGCTTCAAACCAGGATTTCAAAGTTGCTTTCAGGAAAGTGCACGAACTTGCCAAAGGAGTGACGTCTAAAATGAGAGAAGCCCACGGCGCGTTGGTTGATGTTATAAATTCAACCAAAGGCCTGGGAACGGAGCGCCCGGCTACTACAACTCCGGAAACAGATTAAAAACATGCAAAATAATAACAAATCAGCGGCGATATGGGTGGCGATAACGGCGATTGTTTTGGTTTTGACCGGATACGCCATTTATTATTTGCGCCCGCCGCAGCAGGCGGAGACGCCTGGCATGGCGGTTACGGTGCCGAAAGAAGATTCCGTCGCGGCTATTGAAGCGGATCTGAAAGGGATGAGCCTTGATGGTCTGGATAGCGAGCTTGCGAATATAGAGAGGGAGTTGCAATAATAAATTTAATCAGCTTTACGAATCTGCTTTAAAAATGTTACTTTTAAAGCAGATTTTGTATTTTGAGAAAACAGAATGAATGACATCGAATTTCAAAGAAATTTTGAGGAAATACGAAGTAAAATGCTGTCAGCTGATTCGGAGATCAAGAAGGCCATATTGGGTATTGACCGAGTCGTACATCTAGCCGTCATCGCGTTTTTTTCAAGAGGGCATATTTTATTGGAAGGTTTGCCCGGCGTAGGGAAGACCACGTTACTTTTGGCGCTTGCCCGTGTTGTTGACGGAGCTTTTCACCGCATTGTCGGCAAGCCGGACCTGACGCCGAATGATATTCTTTACATCGTTAAATTTAACGAGAGCGGAAATATTTATATTGAATTGATGTGAAAGAATGGGTGAAAAAGGAAGAAAAATTGGCCATTTTGTTTATTAATGAAATCAACCGTCTTCAGGAAAAAACACAAGCAGTATTCCTGGACCTGATGCGGGAGAGAGCGGTTCACGCGGAAGCGATTGACAAGATTTTCAGCTTGCCAAATTTATGGGTTTGCGGAGACAGAAATCCTTTAGAAAAAGAACAGACGTTCGAATTGCCTCATGCCGAGCGCGACAGGTTTTTGATGGAAATTTATGTGCCGTATCCCGACCAGGATTCGGAAAAAAAGATCATTAAAGATCCTGAATTCAGAGATATAGGAAAGCTTTTGACCAGAGTTAAACCCGTGTTAAAAATCAGCGAAGTCAGGTTTTATGCAGATTGGATTGAATACAATATCCACGTTTCGCCAGCATTAATTAAATATTTGCACAATCTTGTTTTGGCAACGCGGAAGCCCTCGCTCTACGGTATTTCCATACCCGGCGTGGAAGATGTTGATGATATTTTGCTCGCGGGAGTTTCTCCGCGTGTGAATATGATCAGGGCCGCGGCTCAGACCGCAGCGCTTTTCCGCGGAAGCAAAGTCGTGGAACCCAGAGATATACATGATATTTTTACCGAAACTTTTGCGCACCGTATTTTTTTCAAAAATACTGCACAGACCAGGCGGTCAAATATTGCTAAGATTTTTCTTGAAGAAATTAAAAGGAAGATAGGGGTATGATTCCGGGCGGAATGGAAAAAGTTTTAGCGTCTATTGTTGAAGATATTGATTATTCCGTAGATTGGAGGACGGCCGATTTTCGCCCCGGCCGGCATAAGAGCAGGGCTGTAGGTTCCGGCTTTGAGTTTAAAGGTGTTATTTCCATAACTGACGCGGATAAGCCGGTGAGCCTTGCCCCGATAGCAACAGCCCAAGCCGTTGATAGAATCCCGCGCGTTAGGATTACTGAACAAAAAAGCGCGCTGAAAGTTATACTTGTTACCGACCTTTCCGCGTCGCTTTCCTATGCCGGTTATATTTCGAAAAGGGAAGAGATGGCAAAATTCGCCGTGATTTTGGGATATTCCGCATATCGCGTAGGCGACGCGTTCGGTTTTGTCGGTTATAGTGATAAAATTGAAATTTATGAACCGCCGGTTTTTTCGAAAGGCGCTGCGTTTGGTGTAGCGAGACAAATCTGGGAAAGCAATGCGGGCGGCCGCGGTCATAAAGCTATTACGGAAATTGCGGGATACTTGCCTAAAGAAAAATCTCTTATATTCTGGTTTTCAGATTTTTATTTTTCGGAAAAAGAAATTGAAGGGTTTCTGGCGTCGGTCGGCAATCATGATGTGAAGGCAGTTTCTTTCATAGACAGTTCGGAAATAAATTTTCCGAAGTTTGGTTTTACGGTTCTTGGGGATCCCGAGCTTGGTGGTAAGAGACTGGTTTTTGTAAGATCAGCCGTCAGGAAAAAAATTGCCGAAACATTCATTAAAAAAAGAAGTGTCTTGAATCTTTGTTCGGAAGTTACGGCAGCAGTATTTATTTTAATGTCGGCGAAATTAATGCCAAAGAAATACAGGACTGGCTTTTAAAATAAAACTCCCCCGCAGTACGCGGGGGTTTTAATTTGGTTGCATAATTTTCGTTTTAAGCTATTATTTAAAGAGTTTTTTGACAACTCAATGAAAGTATTGATGTTCGTTTTTGTTCTCTTTTTAGGCCCAAATTTGATTTTGGCTGGTGATGTTAAACCGAAAATTGCGCTTAAACTTGAGCGTACGGTCGGATATAAGAACGGAGATGTTGTTATCGCACATATAGTTGTAAGCGGTGTGCCGGACGGATTTGTTCTGGACGGCAAATCTTTTCCGAGAATAGGCTCGAAATTAAATAGTTTCGCGGAATTTGCAGGATGGAGAAAAGACGGCCAGGAAATTATTTTGCGCGTGCAGATATTTCGTCTTGTGGATGGAGTCTGGAGTGTGCGAGTCCCTTTTCCAAAATTGGTTTTTAAGAAGAAGGGAGAAACTTTTAATGTGTCTCTACGGTCCGCTACGATTTTGATGGGGCCCTTAAGTTCCAGCAAACTGATTCAGTTCCTGCCTTCTTTGTTGCCGCCTGTGATTGATATTGCAAGAGAAGACGGACCGTTCGCATTGATGTGGCTTGGGATTGTCACCGCAATTTTTGCGGTGCTTATTTTTGTGTGCGGTTTTGTTGAAAAAAGAAAATCTTCCGCAGCCCATCCTTACGTTGCGGCTTTGCTGGCGCTAAAGAAGCTTAAGAAAAAAGAACTTTCTGAAGAAGAGAAAATCAATAAATCGTTTGAGATTTTTCAAGCGGCTCTGGAAAAGCGTTTTGGCAGAGTGATATTCTCAGATGATCCCGATATCAAATATTTCGGCCAGAGCGGACAGGCGCTTCTCAAACTTTCCGACGAGTATTTGTACCATGAGAATAAGCCTGAACTTGGTGCCGAGATGGTTATTGAAGCGATGACCGAATTCTTCACAAAGATGTTCTGGGAGGAAAGCTGATGCAATTCGAAGAAATGCGTTGGCTATATGCTCTTCTCCTTGTTTTTTTGCCGTTTTTACGGTGGAGAACCGCGCGCTCTTCAAATTTTTCCAGTTTTTCAATTTTGCCTGGAGATTCTTTTTCTTTAACAATTTGTTAT
>Ga0209542_10006346_pt1 | contig 23046 bp, 24 predicted proteins | sample RifCSPhighO2_01_FD_184028 | JGI IMG/M metagenome (GOLD analysis project Ga0209542, IMG submission 184028) | Soil microbial communities from Rifle, Colorado - Rifle CSP2_plank highO2_0.1 (SPAdes) (version 2) | ecosystem: Environmental > Terrestrial > Deep subsurface > Rock core/Sediment ... | reverse complement strand
ATTTCGAAAGCCGTTTGCCGAGGTCGCGGAAACTGTTCAACGAATATCACGCGCTCATCGTCGCCTGGGGCAAGCTGTACGGAAATAAAAAAACGCGCGAACTGGCGTTGAATCTGGTTCGCGCGTCGCCTAGCCCGGCTTCCCCAGCAGCTCGATCACGGCGGTAAACAGCTTGGCCATGTCCATCGGCTTGCAGAAGACGGCGTCGGCCGAATTCGGCCCAAGGTGATTGTGGCCGGTGTAGATGAACACCGGAAGAGCTGGTTCGATCTCCTTGATGATGGCCGCTAGCTCTACTCCGCAACGCCCCGGCGGCATGTCGTTATCGGTGATCACCAGGTCTAGCGCTTTGTCGGCGATTATTTTTATCGCCTCCTTGGCATCCGAGGCCTGAAAGACCTCGAAGCCCATTCGCTCCAGCCGCCGGCTGGTGGCGTTTCTGAGCAGCGGTTCGTCGTCCACCACTAAAATTCGTTTCCCGGGCATTGGGTCCTCCTGAAATCCGCAGTCTAGCTCATCATTACGGCCATGTCAAGCGCCGAACATCTTTTATCCGACCTTAACCAAGAACAGCGCCAGGCCGTGACTCACGCCTCCGGACCTCTTTTGATTGTCGCCGGCGCGGGAACCGGAAAAACAGCGGTCATTACCCGGCGCATCGCCTGGCTCATCGCCTCCGGTTTGGCTAAGCCGGAAGATATCCTGGCCCTGACCTTCACTGAAAAATCCGCCGGGGAAATGGAGGAGAGGGTCGACCGCCTGTTACCCTACGGCTATGTCGATCTGTGGATCTCCACTTTCCACGCCTTCGGCGAGCGCCTGCTTCGTTCTCACGGACTGGAAATCGGCTTGCCTAACGATTTCAAAGTGCTGTCCGAAACCGAACAATGGCTTCTGCTCCGCCGCCATTTTTCGCGGCTGAATCTCCAACACTACCGCCCGTTGGGCAACCCAGTTCGTTTTCTCTCCGCCTTGGTGAGCCACTTCTCCCGGGCAGAGGACGAGATGGTCGCGCCGGAAAAGTATCTTGAGTACGTTAAATCGCTGCGGCTTAACTCGGATTCACCGGACCTGCCCGCCGGACAGGCGGGTATTCCTGTCGAAGAAATCGGCAGACTGGATGAGGTGGCCAACGCTTTTCATGTCTACAAAACCATCCTGCGCGAGGAGGATCGCCTGGATTTTTCGGACCTGATCAACGAAACCCTGCGACTTTTCCAAAGCCGGCCCGCCCTGCTTGCTAATTACCGCCAACAGTTTAAATACATTCTGGTTGATGAGTTTCAGGACACTAACGCCGCCCAGTATGAGTTGGTCAAAATTCTCGCGGGTGGTCGTCGCAATCTGGCCGTAGTCGGCGACGACGATCAGTCCATCTATAAATTCCGCGGCGCGGCCATATCTAATATCATGGATTTTCGCCGCGAATACGCCGACGCCGCCCAGATTGTGCTCAAAAAAAATTACCGGTCGCGGCAAAATCTCCTGGGTTTCGCCTACCGCTTCATCCAGCACAACAATCCCAACCGGCTGGAATCGACCCTGGGCCTTAAAAAAAACCTCGACGCCGCGAGAGAAGGGGAGGGGGTCGTCGAACATCTGCACGGCGCCTCACTGGCCGACGAGGCCCGGCTGGTCGTTGAAAAAATTCTAGAATTGCGCGATTCCGATTCCGAATCCAGCTGGAACGACTTCGCTATTCTGGTGCGAGCCAACGATCACGCCGAACCGTTTTTGAGGGCCTTCGCCCTGGCTGGTATCCCTCACGACTTCGTGGCCAATCGCGGGCTGTACACCAAACCAATCGTTCTCGATATCCTGAATTACCTTCGCTTGTTGGATGATTATCATGAAAGTCCGGCAGTGTATCGCACGCTGAACACACCCCTAATCAACATCCCGGCATCCGAACTGGCTATTATGACGCATTACGCCGGGCGCAAGGCAGTCTCCCTGTTTGAGACGCTCCGCCTATGCCCGGCAATTCCGGGAATCAGCCAGGAAACCGCCGGCCAGATCAAGAACCTTCTCTCCAAGATCGAAAAGCACAGTGAAATGGCCAGGCGCGAACCGGTGGGCAAGGTGGTGCTGGCCTTTCTGCATGAGACCGGATATCTCAAGGCCCGGCTTTCCGGCGACGAGGAATCGGCGCGCAAGGACGCCCTGATTCTTAATCGTTTTTGGAAAACTATTGAATCGTTCGCTGCCGATGAGGAACAGCCGACCGTCGGGCGTTTTCTGGAACGTGTCCGGCTTGAACTGGCCGCAGGCGACTCGGGGGATTTGCCGACCGATCCCGATGCCGGACCGGAAATGGTCAAGGTGATGACCGTCCACGCCGCCAAGGGTCTGGAGTTTAAAAACGTCTTTCTGGTCAACTTAGTTGATCGCCGTTTTCCAACTTCCGAAAGAAAGGAGACTATCCCGCTGCCTGACGTTTTTGTCCGCGAAGCTCCCACGAAAGGGGACGCGCACTTGGAGGAGGAACGGCGATTGTTCTATGTCGGATGCACGCGGGCCCGCGACCGGCTATATCTGACCAGCGCCGAGGATTACGGCGGGGCGAGAAAAAAGAAACCGTCACGGTTCCTCATCGAATCGGGGTTAGCTACAAGCTCGCCCTCCTCAACTGACATATCCGGAGGCCAGGCCTCCGTACACGACGGAGGCCTGGCCTCCGCGGAATACCGTCTTCCGGACAAACTCTCCTTCACCCAGCTCAAGGCCTTCGAATCCTGCCCTCTGCAGTATAAATTCGCCCATCTTCTGCGAATTCCGGTCAGGGGAAAACAGGTTTTCAGTTTCGGCAAATCAATCCATGGCGCGCTCCAGGCCTTCTTCAATTTAGCCCGAGAACGTCAAGCTCAAAGCCAACAGACGCTTTTTGCCGAAACGGACGGCCCGGTCGAACTCCCGACTTGGGATGATCTTGATCGTTTGTACCGAGAACGATGGATCGACGACTGGTATGAGTCAGCCGACCAGCGCCAAGAACGCTTTGAGAAAGGCCGGCTGGCTCTCAAAAATTACTGGCAAGAGATCAGCTCCGATTTTCCGAGAGTAACGGCCGTGGAACAGCCCTTTGTCGTAAAAATCGGAGAGGTATCCTTAAAGGGGGTTATTGATCGCGTTGACCGGCTTCCGGACGGAACGACGGAAATCATCGACTACAAAACCGGAGGGGCTAAAACCGAGGAGACCGTTGATTGGACCCAGCTTCTGATCTATCAGATCGCCGCTCTGGAGGTTCTGGGGCTTAAACCATCCAAACTGACCTACGAATACGTTGAGGAAGGAAAGTCCCTTTCCACCATCGGTTCTCCGGAACAGCTTCTGCGGGTGAAGGAAACCGTCGCCGCGACTGCCGAAAATATCAAAAACAGCCGATTCGATCCGACACCAGACAAGAGACTCTGTTCTTCCTGCGATTTTCGCGACATCTGCGAATTCCGCGCCGTGTAAAATATGGCCTGGACAGGCATAAAAAAAGTGCTCGGTTCAACGATCCGGTTGCATAAAATAGCCGGATCGCTGGAAGCCGTTCGAATCGTCGAGGCCGCCAACCGTTTTTTTGGCGCGCGTTTCGATGATAGTACTCAGCGTCTGGTCAGAGCCGTTTCCTTCAGCCAGGGTATTCTGACCGTGGCCTGCCGGAGTCCGGTTTACGCCGAGGAAGTGAAGCTCTCTCTATCTGAACTCCAGACCGAGCTGAAAAAAATTAACCCGCCGGTCGAACTAGCACGCTTGAAATTCGTCTTCGCTGACGATATGCTTAATGATGCGCAATCCGTTCTATGACCTTCAGACAATATTCGATTGTGATGAGTTTGGTCTCGCTTGTCGCCTGGGCCGGTTGGATCGCGGTTCTTTTTTTGGTGGATCCTCTTTCCGCCGGATCTCTCGCTCTATTGCTTTTTTACTTCAGTCTGGCCGCGGCGCTGGTCGGAACGCTCTCACTCTTCGGCTTGTTGATCAGACTGGCCGTTTTCCGGCGCCGAGATACAGTGCTTTCCAAGGAGGTATCCGCGGCCTTCCGTCAGAGCATGATGATCACCGCTCTCCTCGTCGGATCTCTCATTCTTCAGCGCTTCCGTCTTCTGACCTGGTGGAACAGTCTTCTATTGGTGTTAGTTTTTGGCTTAGTTGAGCTTTTTTTATTTACAGCCGGGACGTCTCGCCGTACCTTGCCTGAATCAGACGGTTCGTGCTAATGTAGGCGTCTTGACAGGAGCTTGGCTCCAGAGGGACGTCTCATATGTTCCAGCGACTGCTGGGAAAATTTTCGCGCGACTTGGGCATTGACCTGGGAACGGCCAACACCCTGGTTTATGTCCGCGAAAAAGGGATCATCATCAATGAACCGTCGGTGGTGGCCTTAAACACGCGCACTGGCCAGATTTTGGCCGTGGGCCGCGGCGCGCGGGAGATGGTCGGAAAAACGCCGAGCCACATACAGACCGTGCGCCCCCTGCTCAAGGGGGTAATTTCAGATTTCGAGGTCACGGAAAAAATGCTCCATTATTTCATCGACCGAGTGCATGCCGATGCCAAGGGCATCACCCCGCGGCCCCGGGTGATCGTCGGCGTTCCGCTGGAGATAACTGAGGTGGAACGCAAAGCCGTGGAAGACGCGGTTCTCTCAGCCGGCGCCCGAGAGGTCTATCTCATCGAAGAACCGATGGCCGCGGCCATCGGCGCGCGCCTGCCCATTGAAGACGCGGTGGGAAACATGATCGTTGACATCGGCGGCGGAACCACGGAAATCGCCGTTATCTCGCTCGGGGGGGTAGTGGTCTGGAAATCAATTCCAGTGGCCGGCGACGAAATGAACAAAAATATCGTCCAGTACGCCCGCGACAATTTCTCGCTGGTGCTTGGCGAACGGATCGCCGAAGACATAAAAATAAAAATCGGTTCGGCCGCCGAACTTGAAGAACCCCTGGAGGTGGAGATGAGGGGACGAGACATGATTAGCGGTCTGCCGCGAGAGATCATCGTCGGCGACGCCCAAATTCGCGAGGCCTTGGCCAAATCGGTCAATGCCATAGTGGAAAACATTAAGTCCACCCTGGAAATTACCCCTCCGGAACTGGTGGCCGACATCTACGAGCGGGGTATGATTCTTAGCGGCGGCGGGGCATTGCTCAAGGGCCTTGACCGGAGAATCGCCCAGATCACGCAGATCCCGGTGCGTATTGCCGATGATCCGCTCACCGCTGTCGTTCGCGGCACTGGCATTCTTCTGGAAAATCTGGATCTTCTCAAAACCATCGCCATTCCTTCGGCGCAGGATGATTCCAGACGCAGATAAACTGATGGAGCCCTTTGTGGGGCCTCTGACCCTTTGTGAGAATAAAGAGCATCGTTGCCGCCGCCGCCACTCTGATCGTCATTCCTGTCGCTCTAAGGATGATCTGGGGGCGATCCTTCGATACGGCGCTCGGAACCATCGCCGCGCCCGCCCTCGGGAGACTGGGGTCGTTAATTCGCTCGACGATCGTCAGCAATACCGTGTCATCACCGGAGGAGTTTGAACGACTTCAGAGCGAGGTCAATCGCCTGACGGTAGAAACGGCTCGCCTGCGCCATCTGGAAATAGAAAATCAGGAACTGCGGAAAACGCTTTCTTTCGTTAAACGCGTTCCATATTCAGTTACTCCGGCGCAAGTTATCGGCCATACTGTTGACCCCGAACGTCGGGCTATAATCGTTGATTTCGGACTGGCCGAGGGCGCTACCCCGGGCCTGCTCGTGGCCACCAGCGACGGCCTGGTTTTGGGAAAAATTTCCGCGGTCCGCGGAGAAAGATCGATAGTCGTTCTTCTTACTGACGAAGAGAGCCGGATTTCCGTGGTCGTCGAGCGCGGAGAACGCGTCCTGGGCTTACTCGAAGGAGGATACGGCACCGGCATGCGCATGCGTCTCATCCCAGCCCAATCGACGATTGAAACGGGTGATCTGATAGTCACTGACGAGAGCGACCCCGCCATTCCCGCCGGACTGATCGTCGGCACCGTGGAATCAGTGCGTGATGAGGAGCACATTCCTTTTCAGGTGGCGGTTATTCGGGCAGCGGCCGATTTCGAAACTCCGACGATTGTTTCGATCGTCAGGCCCGAAGGCGATCTATAGATTATGAAGATACTCCGTCTAGCGAGCGTCCTGGCGGCCGCCTGGCTCTCGGTTTTTATCGAGACGGCCATCATCCCCATCCGAGGAGGTTTCTTTTTTCTGCTTCAGCCGGCGCTTTGGACGGTTTTTCTGTTCAGTCTGCGCTTAGGACCTCATCAAACGCTGGCTCTCTCGGCAGTGGTCGGACTGCTTCTCGATTACTGGTCGATTCTCCCGTTCGGAATCACGCTTTCTGCGCTGGTCGCGGCGGCGGCAATATCAAGAACCGCCGCCCTTAGCTGGTTTTCACACAAACCGTCTCTGGCCGCGGTTTTGGCCGTCTCCTCCGGTCATCTGATTTTCCTTTCTTTACGCGACCTCTTCGGACTGATCCTAAAGATTTTCGGCGCCGAAACCGCCTGGATTATCGAGCCGCGAGCGCTAGCCATACAGTCAACGGCTCTTTTTTTCAACGTTTTGACTGCTTCCTTCGTGATAATACTGGCTCTTCCGGTCAAACTGGCGCTCCGCCGCTGGTTTCGTTTAAAATCCCTAAAATATGTCCGTTGAAATTTTTCATGATAGCTGAATAAGAAATGAATCTCCGCGCAGCAGAGCTACGCGGAATTAGCAATTTAAAAGGGTGAATTGCGCCCCCGCCAATCTCGTCGCTATGAATTGGCAATATAGTGGGTTGCTTTTCCTTTGCCGACAGGTTTGATCATTTTTATTCTTTTGAGTTTTTGCACATGCAATTGAGCTGTGCGTTTGGGACACGATAAAACATCCTCAACATCTTTGGCGGTAATTCTCCCCATCTGATCCAAGAAATCTATGATTTTCAGTTGTTCAGGGGTCAGATATATTTGCGATTTTATATCTCCCTTTGCTGAGTGGCGAGCTAAAGGAAGAATTTTAGATTTGACCTCGTCAATTTCTTTTTTAAATCCTTTCACAAAATATTCCAACCACGAAGTGAGATCGGTTCGTCGTTCATCATAATTTTTTCCCACATTTACGGCCTTGTAGTACGCTTGTCTATCGGTATTATAATAATCTTCCAGGACAAACAAACGGCGGAAATCGTAACCGCGTTGGTATAGTATTAAAGTGGCTAAGGCGCGGGCCGTGCGGCCATTGCCGTCGTTGAAGGGGTGAATGGCTGCAATTTCAAGATGAGCAATCGCGGCAACAATCACAGGGTTTAATTCTTTTTCCTCGCTTTCTTTGAGCCAAACGACAAAATCTTTCATCAATTGCGGCACTTTTTTGGCATCTGGCCCGGTGTACAAAGTTTCTTGCGGCATGCCAAAACGGCGGCGCACAACATAAATCGGCCTTGGTCGGTAGTGGCCGCAAAATTGCGGAGCCAAAGTTTTATCAGTAACTAATTTGTGGATTTTTAAGATTGCTTTTTCAGTGACCAGCTTCTTTTCAGCTACGATTTTTTCAATGTATTTTAAGGCATTGAGATAATTTTTTACTTCGTAAATATCCCTGTCTGCCGCGTCTACCTTTTTTTTTGCATAGAGCGCTTCAACCTGCCGTATATTCAATTTATTGCCTTCTATTTCCGTAGAGTGATGAGTCATGCGGATGATAGCTTGGCGACGAAGGCGCAGTTCTTGCTGGGGCAGAATTTTGGCACGATCAATGATACCCTTTGCTTCGGCAATGGCAGTGAGGTATTGCAGGATTTTGTCAGTTAATTTGTATTTGGGTTTGAACATAGTTTGATTTGTGAGATTACACTACCATTATACTATCTAGCAGTGATTCGCGCAAGATACGCGCAACAATCGCGCAAAGAATTTTAATAAATGAAAAATACATCCAATTTCAGCTAACGTTCCGGGCTAGCCGATGTTTTGCGGCGGTACAATTTTTGGGTGGAACCCAACACCGCCGCAAAATATGGGTGATGTGCGTCAAAAATAAAATTATTTTTCAAGGCCTTTGCTTTTTATACAATTGCTATAAAAATCTTTCATAAGCGCGTTTTGTTTCTCCTCCCTTTTTAGTGAATCAAGTACCTCATAATTTTGTGTAGATATTACAGCTGATTCTAGCGCATCTTTAGAGCAAGATTTTCTAATACTTGCAGGTCTAAATTCATACCAATAAAAAGCAAAGGCCAAAATTACTAAAACTGTAGCAATGATTGCGGTGTATAGTTTCTTGTTCATATTTATAAGGGGTGAAAAATAATTTTATTTAGCGAGCGAACCGGCTAGCCCGTGTTATGTGCTGTCGCTTTTAATTTTCATATTTCTTGGATATTTCCGTATCTTTTTTTTTGAGCTTCTTGGATATCCTTTCTGGCTTCAATAATATCTTATGAACAATTATTATTGCCAGTAATATTAATAAAACAAACCCAATAGCTACATAAGGAGGCATTTTGAATGTAGGATATATACTTCCGATTCCTTGAAGCACAAAGCCGCAAGCTAATGCCAGAAAGCCTGTTCTCGCCTCGACACTTTGTTGATATAAACTGATACCTAAGTTATCGGATAAACCGCCGGGATATTTTCCCCCTTTGTTACCCCAAGATTCGCAAACAACATCCTCCAGATTTTTTGTAATGAAGCTTTGTGCCAGAAAGTAAGCACCTATAATGTCCAGGAACAATCCAAATATTGAAGGATGATCAAGGAATCGGAAGTATTCCAAAATGGAACTTATTATTATGAAGCCGAAAAAAAAGATGTATTTCATGTTTAGTTCATTAAAAGCGATTACGCATAACTCGTTTATATGCGAACGAAGTTCGTATGGGGTACTTTATCTTGTGTTGTAAGTGAGCTATTAGTATAATGTGACTATTGATGAAATCATATCATTTTAGCTTATATGCAACAATACCTTACTCGAGCGGAAGAAGAAATGCGCTTGCGTAATTATAGCCGGCAAACAATTAAGAGTTATATCGGCTGTTTGGCGGATTTTTTTAGAGTCAAAGGAAAAGACTTTGAAAAAATGGATTATGAGTTTATCCGCTCATTTTTACTGGCAAAACAAGAAAAACACTACTCACCGCAAACAATTAATTTATACCTTAATGCCCTTAAGTTTTTTTATCATGATGTCGTTAAAGATAACCAAAAAATAGATTTAAAGTTTGCTAAACGGAATCAGAAATTGCCCGTGGTGCTTACGAGAGATGAAATTAACCGTATAATCGCGTCTATTAAAAATAACAAACACCGTTTGATGGTTGCTTTGGCTTATGGCGCCGGTCTGCGAGTAAGCGAAGTGATAAATCTGAAAATAAAAGATATAAATTTGAATGAACTAATGATGCACGTCAAACAAGCGAAAGGCCGGAAGGATAGGATAACGGTTTTCCCGGAAAAACTTAAAGCCGATGTCGCCTCGCTCATAAATTTGAGAAATAGGAACGATTATGTTTTTGCCAGCGAACGCGGAGGCAAGCTAACAACACGAACCGCGCAAATTATATTTGAAAAAGCTCTGGCAGCCGCAGTTATTGGAAAGGATGCTACCTTCCACAGCTTGAGGCATAGCTTTGCCACGCATTTGCTGGAAAACGGCGTTGACGTGCGATATGTTCAGGAACTTTTAGGGCATCAAAACATCAGAACAACCCAGATTTACACTCATGTGACCAATCCAAGTTTAAAAAACATCAAGAGTCCGTTGTAAAAATTTTTATGCCCCCCGTCGAGATGCTCACCCATACTGCTGATCTGCGGATCCGAGTTTCCGCGGCATCCATCGCCGAGCTTTTTGCCGAGGCCTTGCGCGGAATGACAAACGCCAGCGGTCCGGTGTGGGCAGGGGAGAATGAAATAAGTCGCGAAGTATCCGTCAGCTCTCCGGACCGCAACGCGCTTCTGGTTGATTTTTTGTCAGAAGCCCTTCGCTGGGGAGATACCAACAACGAGGCTTACACCAACGTCGTCTTCGAGGAAATATCCGATACCTCGCTGCGAGCCCGTCTCATCGGCCGGCCGATCAAAGGCCTAGCGCTTGAAATCAAGGCCGTCACCCATCACGAGCTGGAGATAAAACGTTCCGCTAGCCGCTGGACGACGAATATCATCTTCGATATTTAACGGCCTATGCCTTTGCCCGCCTCCATCAGAAAAATTTCCGACGAGATCTGGGAGATCCCGCGATCGCACCGGGCAGACATGCGGGTGCCGGCCAGGATTTACGCCGATGAAGTTTTGCTCAAAGAAATCGAAAACGACCGCTCGATTGAGCAGTTAATCAACGTGGCCACTCTTCCGGGAATTCAAAAATACGCCCTGGCCATGCCGGACATGCATGAGGGCTACGGGTTTCCCATCGGGGGCGTGGCCGCCTTTTCCGCCGAGGACGGAATCATCTCACCCGGCGGCGTCGGTTACGATATCAATTGCGGTGTTCGCCTGCTGCGCTCATCCCTTGTTGAGGGGGACGTCCGCCTGCATCTCCCGGCGCTGGCCAACCAAATTTTCCGCGATGTTCCTTCCGGCGTTGGCCGCGGCGGCCGGACCAAGCTTAGCGTTTCAGAAATGGATCAAGTGCTGCTCCGTGGCGCCCAATTGATGGTCGAGCGCGGCAGCGGTTCCCAAAACGACCTCGATCATTCCGAGGAATCGTCTTCCATGCCCGGCGCCGATCCCTCGGCCGTCTCGGACCACGCAAAAAAGCGCGGCTTAGATCAGTTGGGAACTCTGGGTTCTGGAAATCACTTCCTGGAAATCCAGGTGATAGATGAAATCTTCGATTCCGCGGCGGCCAGCTCCTTTGGATTGAAACAAGGATGCCTGGCTGTGGCTATACACTGCGGCAGTCGCGGTATCGGCCACCAGATCGCCACGGACTACATTCGTCTGATGATTCCCAAATTGGCGGGATGGGGGATCGCTCTTCCCGATCGCGAACTGGCCTGCGCTCCCATCGGTTCTCCCGAAGGTCAAAAATATTACTCGGCCATGGCCGCCGCGGCCAACTTCGCCTGGTGCAACCGCCACATGATCATGGAAGCGGTGCGAGCCGCTTGGCGCAGGATTCTGGAGCCGGCGCTGAAAAATGCCGATCTGACCTTGCCGCTGGTTTACGATGTGGCTCACAATGTGGCCAAACGCGAAACGCACGTAATTGACGGTCGTTCAGTCGAGGTGGTTATGCACCGCAAGGGCGCCACCCGGGCCTTTGGTCCGGGCCGGCCGGAGATTCCTGACGCTTATCGCCAGATCGGCCAGCCGGTGCTCATCCCCGGAACCATGGGCACCGCCTCCTATGTTCTGGCGGGCACGGAGCAGGGGATGGAGCAGGCCTTCGGGACCTCCTGCCACGGCGCCGGACGCAGGATGAGCCGGGCTGCGGCCAAGAGGACCGTCTCCGGCCCCGAATTGCGTCAAAAATTGGAGTCACAGGGCATCGTCATCCGCTGCGATTCAGCCCGAGGGTTGGCCGAAGAGGCGCCTGAGGCCTATAAAGACGTGGATCGCGTGGTTAGGATCGTCGATCGCGCCGGATTAGCCCGTAAAGTCGCCCGACTGAAACCCATTGCCGTAATTAAAGGCGGTTAAAATCCGTCTGAACAAAAAAAGCGACCGCTTTCAGAAGTCGTTACTCCGAAAGAGGTCGCGGGCGTGTCCTCCGAATGAAAGGGCGGCCATAACCAGCGCGCCGATCAGGATCGGAAGACCGAGGGTCTCGAGGATGGGGAGCCGCACTAGGTAGAAACCGATTCCCACGGCTTGGAAAACCGTCTTCCACTTGCCGAAATCGTTGGCCTTGGCCGTACTTCCCAGATAGCGCTTCATCGGACGGATCACCGTGAGCAGCGCGTCCAGATAGGACATGGCGACGGCCGCCGGGAGAGGAATCCGCGGGTAGCAGGCCAGCCACAGCACCCCGTGGATGAAGATCTTGTCGGCGGTGGCGTCGAGAAAGGCCCCGATCTGCGAGGCCTGCCCGCGGGCTCTGGCCAGCGGTCCGTCGACAAGATCTAGGAGCATAGCCGGGAGAAGGATGCCAAATCCGGCAATGAACGGATGCTCCCGGTGGACCAGGACGACGGGAATGACGGCCAATCCCCGGACGATTGATATGGCGTTGGGCGTAACCCACGCCGGCAGATGAAGTACCAAGGGCCTGACGGCCCTGTCTATCACCAGAGCCATCTGTCTTACCTCCGTCAAGGAGTATACTACATAGGTGACCTCTGCAAAACTCGCTTATGGTTTTCCGCGACCGGCAGGATGCTGGACAAAAATTGGCCCAGGCGCTGACTAAATTCAAAGGCGATAAAACAGCCGTCCTACTGGCTCTTCCCCGCGGCGGAGTGGCGGTGGCCGCCGAAATCGCTCGCCAGCTCAAACTGCCGCTCGACCTGGTGGTCCCGCGCAAAATCGGCGCGCCGAGCAATCCCGAGTACGCCATCGGAGCCATCACCGAAACCGGGGAAGGGATCATGAATGAAACCGAGGTAGCTTCGGTCGACAGGTTGTGGTTGAAACGGGAGATGGCCAAAGAAAAAAAAGAAGCCGGACGACGTCTGGCCGTATATCGCGGAAAAAGACCTCCTCTTGACCTGGCCGGCAAAACCGTCATTCTGGTGGATGACGGCGTGGCCACGGGGTTCACCATGCGAGCGGCCATCGCTTCAGTACGGGCCAGAAAACCCAAGAAAATCGTCGTCGCCGTTCCTCACGGAGCCGGGGATTCCATCGCGCTCCTCTACAAGGAAGCCGACGAGGTGGTTGTTCTGGAAACTCCGGTCTTCTACGGCGCGGTCGGCGCATTCTACGAGTCGTTTCCTCAGGTCGAGGACGACGAAGTCACAACTATAATGAAGGAATTCGAAACATGATTTTTTCCACCCCGATCTCGACTCAACTCGCCAAGAAAATCGCCAGCGCGGCCGGCACTACCAGCGGACACGCCGAATTCCGAAGCTTCGCTGACGGCGAACGCTATGTCCGCGTCCTCTCCAACGTTCGCGGACGTTCAGTCGTCGCCTTGGGATCCACGCCGCCCCCGGCCGAAAACTGGATTGATCTTTTGTTTCTAATCCGCGCCTTGAAGGAAAACGGGGCGCGACGCGTAACGGCCGTGTTGCCTTATCTGGGATACGGTCGCGGGGATCACGTTGAAAAGAAAGGAGAGATGATCGCTCTCCGGTTGGTGGCCAATCTTCTCGAATCGGCCGGCGCCTCACGGGTTATTGTCGTTGATCCGCACGCGGCTGAAATTTCCCGTTTCTTCCGCGTACCGGCGAGCGCCGTTTCAATTCTGGACGGCCTGCTGTCAAAAATCGAAGCGGGCGCCGACCTGCTGACTGTCGCTCCGGACAGGGGAGCGGCAGAGCGCGCCGGGCGCGCGGCCCGCATCCTGGGAACAAACCAGGTCGTTGTTTTCAAAAAAATACGGCCACGACCCAATGTCGTCCGCCTCCTGCCCGGAAAAGTCATCCGCGGGACAAAATCAGCGATCATTGTCGATGACATGATTGACACCGGCGGCACGGTGGTAGCCGCCATCCGTCGCCTGCGGGCCTCCGGCGTCCGAAACATCACCGTGGCCGCAACCCACGGGATTCTTTCGCGAGACGCCGCCAAAAAAATACGTTTGGCTGGCGCTGCATCAGTCATTGTTTCTGACACTTTGCCCGTCACCGAAAGCCAAAAACGCCTGTTGAAGATTGTCGGAACAGCCGAAGCCATCGTCCGGGTCTTATGACGAACCTGCCTGATAATTTTGATCCCTTCGCGTCGCGCCTTCCGGATTTTACGGAAAACCTAAACGTGCCGCCTTCGGGAAATCAGGATATTGACCAGGCGCCATGGATAAGCGTCAAGGGAACTGAGGAAACGGCCTCGACCTACGTCGGCGTAGCCATCCGGCCGCGGCGGCTGGCCGCCATGGCCGGCGCCCTCACTGCCGTTTTCATCCTCCTGGCCGGCCGGGCCTTCGCTCTGCAGATCGCGGAAGGCGAACACTATACCGCCTTGGCCGAGGGGAATCGCATCCGCGTCCTCTCAACCCCCTCAGAGCGAGGTTTGATCTACGACCGCCAAGGCGTTCCTTTGGTCGAAAACCAGCCTACTTTATCGCTGGCCATCACTCCTTCAGATCTTCCGACTGACATCGAAAGGCGCAGAGAAGTCATTACCAATCTGGCAAAGCTGGGCGGAATAACCGCGGAATCCGTTATTGAATCAATCGGCGATATCAAAGCTCGGGGCCTGCAGCCGGTTGTCATTCGCGAAGATCTTTCCCACCAGGAGGCGGTGAAACTCAGCGTGGAAACGAATGGAATTCCCGGCGCGAGCGTGGCTGTTTCTACAAAACGGTTCGTCAGATTTTCCGATAAAATGGAAAGTCTGGGGCATTTGATCGGTTACCTGGGGCGCATCACCAAGGATGAGTATGCCCGTCTGAACTCTTCCTACGGGCGAAACGACCGATTGGGAAAAGCCGGAATCGAATCGTTCTATGAAACGCTTCTTCGCGGCCGCTTCGGACGCAAAGAGGTGGAAATCAACGCTGCCGGCCGAGAAGTCAAAGTATTGGCCATTGAGCCCCCGGTTGACGGAAACGCACTGGAACTGACAATAGACGTTGACGTTCAGGAATACTTGGAACGGACGCTAAAAAGCCAACTCTCCGCCCGCGGTCTTCGGCGAGGAGCGGCCGTGGCCATGGATCCGCTAAACGGAGAGGTACTGGCTCTGGTATCTTTGCCCGGGTACGATCCCAATCAATTCGCTGCCGGCTTATCCGCGGAGGAATACGCGCGTCTTGCCGAGGATCCCGACGAGCCGCTTTTTCCTCGGGCCGTGGCCGGAACCTATCCTCCGGGTTCGACGATAAAGCCGATCTTCGCCGCCGCCGCTCTCTCCGAGGGCGTCATTACCCCTCGGACAACCATTCTATCTACCGGCGGCATCACTTACGCCAACCGCTGGTGGTTTCCCGACTGGAAAGCTGGCGGCCACGGCCCGACCGAGGTGACCAAGGCCATCGCCGATTCGGTCAACACTTTTTTCTACTACGTCGGCGGCGGGTTTGAAAAATTTTCCGGACTTGGCGTGGAACGGATGACGGCTTACGCCTCTCGATTCGGGCTGGGAAAGAAAACCGGCGTCGAACTGCCCGGCGAGGCCGAGGGCCTCCTGCCCGATCCCGAATGGAAACTCAAAACCAAGGGTGAGGAATGGTACATCGGCGATACTTATCATTTTGCCATCGGACAAGGCGACGTCTTGGTCACTCCTCTGCAGATGGCCGCGGCCACTGCGGCTATAGCCAACGGCGGCAAACTCAAACGCCCGCATCTGGTTCGCGGCCTTCGCGATCCCCAGGGCAATCTGCAGGAGATGACCTCCGATAACTCCGACGATCCGATCATTTCCCCCGAAGTCCTGCGTACCGTGCGAGCTGGCATGCGCCGGACGGTAACCGAAGGCAGTGCCAAAGAATTGCAGTCAGTTCCAGTGGCTGTCGCCGGCAAGACCGGAACGGCCCAATGGAGCAGCACAAAACGAAGCCACGCCTGGTTCGTCGGATTCGCGCCCTATAACTCGCCGGAAATCGCCGTGGCTATTCTGATCGAGGAAGGCGGCGAGGGATCGACACTCGCCGTGCCCGTGGCCCGAGACTTCCTGGCCTGGTACTTTGGGCGATCAATAAACAACGATTGACGACAAAAATCAGAATTTGGTATATTGTCGAAAGAATTCAATATCAACAACTGACCCCCGCGGGTCAGTTTTACGACTTTTATGTCCCCGAATCCCGCCTACACCACCAAAGACGGCCTGGAACGGATGAGGCTTGAGCTGGCCGAACTCAAGATAAAAAAACGAGAAGTGGCCGAGCGCATCAACAAAGCCAAGGAATTGGGCGATCTCTCGGAGAACGCCGAATATCAAGATGCCAAGGAAGAAATGGCCTTTGTCGAAGGACACCTGCTGGAACTCGAGGATTACATCAATCACGCGGTGATCATCGAACGGAAAACTGGGGACACGGTGACCGTCGGCTCGACGGTGGCCGTAAAAAGCGAAACTCGCGAAAAAACCTACACCATCGTCGGAGCCAATGAAGCCGACCCGCTGGCCGGGCGCATTTCCAACGAAACGCCGCTGGCCGCGGCCTTGCTGGGTAAACGAGTGGGGGAGACGGTCGAGGTGACGGTTCCATCGGGAAAGACCGTCTACACCATCGTCAGTATCCAATAAAGCAAAATCCGCCCCGCTTAGCGGGACGGATTTTGCTTTACACCCGACTTAAATTGCTGTAATATTAACGGGCTTTTTGACAGAAATTTCGTATGAGACCTCTGCAAAACTCGCTTTCGTTACGAAAGTTTCAAATTTCGAAGCGAAAACTTGCAGAAACGACGATGTTTATACGGAGTATAAGCGGAGGAGTTTATGCAAGTTTGCAGCCGAAATTTGAAACTTACAGTCGAAATGGAGTTTTGCAGAGGTCTCTATGATAATTGATGAAGCCGCTGCCCGGCTGGAGACGCTCACTCGTCTCAAATCCGAAAGCACCGATCCCTACCCCTCAACCGCCAGGCGTTCGCATACCGTGATGGAGGCAATCGGCCGCTATCCGGCTCTTCAAAAAAGCGGAGATCGGATTATTCTGGCCGGCCGACTGCGAGCCATCCGCGGCCATGGGGGAATGACCTTCGCCCATCTCGAGGACGGCAGCGGCCGAATGCAAATCGCCTGGAAAAAGGATGTGATCGGAGCATCTAATTATGACTGGATGCGGAAAAACCTGAACGTCGGGGATTTCATAGAAGTCGGAGGCACACTGTTCACCACCAAAGTCGGCGAAAAAAGTCTGGAAGTCGGAGAGACGCGGATCCTATGTAAGGGATTGATGCCTTTGCCGGAGAAATGGCACGGACTGAACGATGTCGAGATTCGCTTCCGCAAGCGTTACCTTGATCTCCTGTCCAATTCCGCGGTTCGCGGCGTCTTCGAAACGCGGGCCAAACTGCTCTCCTCGCTCCGCGCCTTTTTCGACTCACGCGGTTATCTGGAGGTGGAAACGCCCGTGCTCCAGCCCATCCCGGGCGGAGCCGCGGCCAGACCATTCGTCACTCATCACCAGGCCCTGGATTCCGACCTGTATCTGCGAATCGCGCCGGAACTCTACCTCAAACGCCTGATTGTCGGCGGTTTCGAGCGGGTCTATGAGATATCGCGTTGTTTTCGCAACGAAGGCATTGACCATACCCACAATCCCGAATTCACCCAGATCGAGTGGTATGAGGCCTATGCCCAGTACCAGTCGCTGATGGCCCAGATCGAGGAACTTTTGCCGGCGCTGGTGCGGGCGGCGGGATTAAAACTGGAATCCGTTAAATTCGGCAACCAGCAAATAGATTTCACGCCGCCCTATGAGCGGTTGACCTTTCGCGAGGCCCTTAAGCGACACGCCAAGATTGACATTGAAAACTTCCCTGACCGCGAGACGCTCGGAATCAAAGCCAAATCGCTGGGAGCCGCGGTAACCGTTGCGGACAGCCGCGGAAAAATTCTTGATGAAATTTTCAAAACCTTTGTCCGGCCGAAGATCGTCAACCCCACCTTCATCATCGACCATCCGCTGGAACTCTCACCGCTGGCCAAGAAAAAACTAGATGATCCGCGATATGTCGAACGCTTTCAGCTGCTGGTCGCCGGAATGTTCGAGCTCATTAATGGCTTCTCCGAGCTTAATGATCCATTGGACCAGGAGGAGCGTTTTCGTGAACAAGAAAAAGAACGTTCCGGCGGTGACGAGGAGGCACAGCGGTATGACGCCGACTTCATCGAGGCGCTCAAAGTGGGCCTGCCCCCGACGGGCGGAGCGGGCCTGGGAATTGACCGCCTGGTAATGTTGCTTACCGATAACCACAACATCAAAGAAGTTATTCTCTTCCCGACGCTCCGGCCGATGAAAGACTAACTATGCGGACCGTGATGGCCTTTGGCGCCTTCGATCTCATCCATCCTGGACACCTCCGATTTTTGCGAGAGGCGCGGAGAAGGGGAGACCGGCTGGTCGCAGTCGTGGCGCGGGATGAGTCCGTGCGTCGTCTGAAAGGCCGCGCTCCGACATTCAATGAAGGCGAGCGAATGGAAATCGTCGGCGCGCTTCGCTGGGTGGACAAGGTCGTGCTCGGTGACAGAGCAGGGGAGTGGACGGTAATCCGCCGGATTAAACCCGACATCCTCTGCGTCGGTTACGACCAGGACCCGCAGCACCCGGCGCTCCGCCATCAGCTGGCGGCCTTAAAGAAGAAGCCGCGCATCGTCCATCTTCCCAAATTTCGCGTCCAACGCCACAAATCATCGCTGATAAAAAAACGAATAAAACGCTCGCTATGATCGACATCAAACTTCTGCGCGATGACCCCGCGGCCATCCGTAAGGCGATCAAGAACCGCGGCTCGAAAATCGACATCGATGAAGTCATCCGTCTTGATGAAGAACGTCGCGGTCTTCAAAAGCAGGTTGATGATCGCCGCGCCTTAAAAAATCAGGTCGGCGAAAAGATCGCCAAGGCTTCGGCATCCGAAAAGAAAAAACTCGTTTCCGGGATGAAGGAGTTCGATCTGGAGCAGGACAAGATGGAGAAAGAACTGGCCGTTGTGGACAAAAAATTCCAGATCGTCTTCAGCCAGATTCCCAACATTCCGCTGCCCGACGTTCCCGTCGGCAAGGATGAGAAAGGTAACGTGGTCGCGCGGGAAGTTGGAAAGAAACCTAAATTCGATTTTGAACCAAAAAGCTCGCTCGAGATCGGCGAAGCCCTGGACATCATCGACACTGCGCGAGCGGCCAAGGTCTCCGGGACAAGATTCGGCTACCTTAAAAACGAAGCGGTTCTTCTTGAATTCGCGTTAGTTCGTTACGCCCTGGACACGTTAATTCCTGAAGGTTTTGAGCCTGTTCTTCCTCCGGTACTTGTCCGCGAGAAAACCATGTGGGCTATGGGTTTTCTCGATCAACACACGGAGGAAATCTACAAGATCGATGGCGAAGACCAGCGTCTCATTGGAACATCTGAGCAATCGGTGATCCCGATGCACATGGACGAAATCTTAGAAGGCGGCGATCTTCCGCGGCGCTATGTGGCCTTTTCCACCTGCTTTAGGCGCGAGGCCGGATCCTATGGCAAGGATACAAAGGGCATCCTCCGTGTTCATCAGTTTGACAAGGTAGAAATGCTTGTCCTTACCGTTCCTTCCGCATCCGAGGCCGAGCATCGTTTCCTTGTGTCACTCCAAGAGCGACTCATGACCGGTCTGAAGCTTCCATATCGCGTCGTAAATCTGTGTACGGGTGATTTTGGAGCCCCCTCCGCCAGAACCATCGACATCGAAACCTGGATTCCTTCCGAGAACCGCTACCGGGAAACGCACTCCGCCTCCACTACCACTGATTTCCAGACTCGTAGATTGAATATCAGGTGCCGACCGGAGGGGTCGGGCAAACTCGAATTCTGCCACGCATTGAACGCCACAGCTTTTACAGGGCGAGCTTTAATTGCCATCCTTGAGAACTATCAAGAAAAAGATGGATCCGTGACCGTACCCGAAGTATTGCGCAAGTACTGCGGCTTTGAACGCATCGGACCCCGCTGATATGACTAGACGCCCCAAAACCTGGGTCGAGATTTCCAAAACATCGCTCCTCCACAACGTGGGGGAGTTTCGTCGTATTCTCGGACCGGCGACGAAATTGATGGCCGTGATCAAATCCAACGCTTACGGCCACGGGTTTCGGGAAACCGCCGGAATCCTGGCCGACCGAACCGACTGGTTCGGCGTGGACAATGTCGACGAGGGCATCGCGATTCGAAAAAACGGCATCCGCAAGCCGATCCTGATCCTCGGCTACACGCCGCTTGACCGTCTCCGTGACGCTATCCGAAATGATCTTCGGATGACCGTCTATAATCAGCAGACGATCAAGGCGCTTTCCTCGATCCGCGGCGCCCGGCCGGCGCGCGTTCACATCAAAATCGAGAGCGGAACAACCAGGCAGGGTGTCGACGGCGGCGAGCTCATCAAACTGGCCAAACTGGCGAAAGGCAGCAGGGGAGTTGAGATAGAGGGCATCTCGACCCATTTCGCCAACATCGAGGATACGACCGATCATGGCTACGCTTCTGACCAACTCCGCCGCTTCAAACGGGCCGCGGACGCGCTCCGAGCGCTGGGAATCGATCCTAGGATCAAACACACTGCCTGCAGCGCGGCCGCCATTCTTTTTCCGGAGACGCATTTCAATCTGGCTCGCGTGGGAATCGGACTTTACGGATTATGGCCGTCCAAAGAAACGCGAGTCTCGGCTCAAAAGACTAAATTGGATTTACAGCCGGCTCTGACCTGGAAGACGATCATCGCCCAGATCAAAAGAGTCGGACGGGGAACACCTATCTCTTATGGTCTCACCGAACGAGTTACCCGCGATTCGACTGTTGCCGTGCTTCCGATCGGTTACTGGGATGGCTATGATCGGAAACTGTCCTCCGTCGGCTCGGTCCTCATCCGCGGACGACGAGCAAAGATCCTCGGTCGCGTCTGCATGAACATGATGATGGCTGACATTACCGACATTCCGGCTGTGCGACTTGAGGATGAGGCGGTGCTCATCGGACGTCAGGAGAGGGAAGTCATCGCCGCTGAAGATCTGGCCTCCAAAATCGGCACGGTAAACTATGAAGTCATCACCAGGATAAATCCTACGATGCCTCGAATCGTCATATGAAGCGTTTGCGTCTGGCGGTTATTTTCGGCGGCAGGTCGGGGGAGTACGAGGTGTCGGTAGTTTCGGCGCGTTCGGTGATGAAAGCGCTCGACCCTAAAAAGTTCTCAATACTTCCGATCAAAATTTCCAAAACTGGCGTCTGGAGCCGTCAGTTAAAAAAATCCGAAGTTGACGTTGTTTTTCCGCTGGTGCACGGCACTTTCGGCGAGGACGGCTGTTTGCAGGGTTTTCTGGAAATTCTTGACATTCCTTACATCGGTTGCAACGTCCTCGCCTCGTCTATTGGGATGGATAAGGTTGTCCAAAAGCAGATCTTTCTCCACGCGGGTTTGCCGATCGTCGATCACCAATGGTTTATGGCCTACGCTTGGAAAAAAGACCCTCGTGATATTGTACGACGCATTGAAAAATCGCTGGGTTATCCACTTTTTGTTAAGCCGGCGAACATGGGGTCCAGTGTTGGCATTAGCAGAGCAGGGGACAGAAAAGCGCTTGTGGCCGGAGTTCGCCTGGCCCTCAAATACGACGAAAAAGCATTGGTGGAAAGGGCCGTATCTCGAGCCCGCGAAATAGAGGTCGCGGTTCTAGGAAATGATGATCCGCGGGCTTCAGTGCCCGGAGAAGTCATTTCCTCCAACGAATTCTACGACTACGACGCAAAATATGTGGACGGAGCGTCAAAATCAATTATCCCGGCAAAGCTGACAGAAAAACAGCGCCGGACGATCCAAGAGATGGCCGTAAAATGCTTTCGGGCCATTGACGGCAAGGGAATGGCTCGCGTTGATTTTCTGATTTCAAACAGGGGACAAATATTCCTAAACGAAATCAATACCATTCCCGGCTTTACCGAAATCTCCATGTTTCCCAAACTGTGGCGGGCCTCAGGTTTATCTTATCCGCGCCTTCTAAAATGTCTGATCGTTCTGGCGTTAAAACGGCACGCCAAACGAGCCGGGTTGTTTAGATCTTATCGGCCCAAATCCGGCTGGTGGATATGAAATCGTACGCCCGCGATCGCCATTCATTCCGTCGGATGTCGTCCGGTCTTGGACGTTACCGCAATCCCTACGGACGCCCTGTAAAAAAGAAACCGAAAACCCGGCTGATTCTCTGGCTGCTGGCCGGAGGCGGGGGAGCGGCTCTGGTGATTTATCTTTTGGTCTTTTCGCCGGCCTTTTCCGTTCTGGAAGTAACCGTTTCCGGCGCTTCGGCCGGACACGCCGATGTCATACGGGACATCACCCGTCGTTATCTAGACGAACGAATTTATTTTATAGTTCCTCGAAGAAACACTTTTTTTGCGGCTGGGGACGCGCTTCAAAAAAAAATATCATCCGCGCTATTCCTGGACGATGTGCGCCTGGAACGGAACGGAATGCACGTACTCAAAATTGTCGTTGTCGAAAAAGAGCCGGGCTTAGTGGTTGTCTCCGCCGGCAAAGCGTATCTGGCCGACCGATCAGGCCTGGTTTTGTCGGAAATGACCCCGGCGGCCGCTGGTCTGATTTCGAGACTGGCACTCACCGAATTCCTGACCTCAACGTCGTCAATCCCGACAACGGCTACGAGTACGATCTATACCGCACCCAGACTGCCGGCGTCCACGGCCACAGATACAGAACGTCATCCGGTTCTGTTTGTTGGCGGAGAGAGCCGCTATAGTCCGCGTCAGCAGGTCAATCGGCCTGAAACCTTACAGACGATATTCAAAAGTCAGGAAACGCTCAAAGAATACGGCATCGGCGTCCTGGCTGCCGCCATAGCCGCTGATAATGCCCTGGAGATGTCCGTCAGAACAAACGAGGGCTGGGATCTTTACCTTTTTTCCGGTGACAAGCTTGACTCAGAGCTGGATATCCTCAAGACCGCGCTCACCAGCACCCTGCGCGACCGCCGCGAACTGCAGTATGTGGATCTGCGCTACGGAAACAAGGTGTTTTACAAGTAAAATGAGACTGTAGAAGAACTCGCTTTCGTGGCGAGATCACGCTGTGATCGCAGTAGAAATGGAGTTTTTCTACAGTCTCAAATAGGGGAGGGTGTGTTAAACGATTAGTAGCGTCGCCCAATATATCTTATGCGACACGCAATGTGCGTCGCATAAGATGCCCGCCGTTGCATCGACACCCTTTGGGAGTCGCGCAACGGCGGTGGGCTGGCATTGTGAATCGCCTGTAATACCCCG
>Ga0209542_10006345_pt1 | contig 23047 bp, 16 predicted proteins | sample RifCSPhighO2_01_FD_184028 | JGI IMG/M metagenome (GOLD analysis project Ga0209542, IMG submission 184028) | Soil microbial communities from Rifle, Colorado - Rifle CSP2_plank highO2_0.1 (SPAdes) (version 2) | ecosystem: Environmental > Terrestrial > Deep subsurface > Rock core/Sediment ... | reverse complement strand
GACAATCTAGGAGACTTTATAAATTGGATTTCGAAAAGAAAGCCTATCTATGGCTATGCCTTCAGCGGAAGGTGGTTTGACATAGGCAATAAAGAACAGCTGATGGAAGCTGATAAGGAGTGGAGCAAAACATGAAAAGTGTCCTGATAACCGGAGGCGCAGGCTTTATAGGTAGCCATCTATCAGATTTTTTGCTGAAGAATGGCTTTAAGGTTATATGCATGGATAATTTCATTACCGGAAATAAAAAAAACATCGGGCATTTAAGCGGCAATAAAAATTTCAGTTTTATAAGCCATGATGTTACCGAGCACATAGAAATAAAAGACAATCTGGATTTTGTCCTGCATTTCGCAAGCCCTGCCTCCCCGGATGACTACCAGAAAATACCGATACAAACATTGAAAGTGGGAAGCCTGGGAACGCATAACACTTTGGGCCTTGCTTTGGCCAAAAAGGCAAAATATATGCTTGCCTCGACATCAGAAGTTTATGGAGATCCTTTGGTGAATCCGCAGCCTGAAACCTACTGGGGCAATGTAAACCCGATAGGGCCAAGAGGCTGCTATGACGAGGCAAAAAGATTTTCAGAAGCGTTGACAATGGCTTACCATAGAATACACAAGGTTGATATAAAAATAGCAAGAATCTTCAACACATACGGCCCAAGAATGCGGAAAAATGACGGCAGGGTCGTCCCAAATTTTCTTAACCAGGCTATAAGCAACAAGCCCATAACTGTCTATGGCGATGGCAGTCAAACAAGAAGCTTTTGCTATGTAAGCGACCTTGTTGAAGGATTATACAGCCTTATGCTCTCAAGCATCAACGAGCCTGTAAATTTGGGAAATCCTGAGGAGCATACAATCCTCGAATTTGCGGAAATCATAAAAAAATTAACAGGAACCAAAAGCAAAATTGATTTCAAGCCGCTGCCGACAGATGACCCTCATGTAAGATGCCCTGAAATTTCAAGGGCAAAAAAAGAGCTCGGGTGGCAGCCTAAAGTCATCCTGACAGACGGCTTAAAAGAAACAATAGATTTTTTTAGGAATTCAGCCTGAATCATTGCTGCTTTATCCTTAATCTCTTAAGCATTATCCATGCCTTGGTAGCAGGCATCATGCCATATCTTTTTACCAGAGGATTCTGGTATAGCTTGTATCCTATTTTGCCGACACCCCTGCCGAAGTGCCTTTTCAGATGAAGCTCCATCACTTTATCCTGCCCTATTCTGAATGCCTTGATTCTTTCCTCTCTTGTAAAATCATCTGTTTCAAAAACAGGCTCTTCAGCCCAGTAGTCTAGGCTATTTAAGTATTCTTCCGGCTGGTGCAAAAACCTTCCATTCTGCTTTACCCACTCAAACATCTCGGTGCCGGGGTAAGGAATCATGTTGAAGTACCTTACTTGGTCCAGATGAAGCTCGTCTGCAAGCCTGATGTCTCTCATGAAAGTATCAAAAGTTGAGCCAGGTGTTCCTATTATAAAATGTACTTGTACTTCAATGCCAAGATTCTTCGTCTCTCTGACAGCCCATTTCAACTGGTTTACATCAAGGTCTTTTTTTAGCAATTCCAGGCTATGAAGATCAGCAGTTTCAAGCCCGTAGCCTATCCATATGCAGCCTGCAGCTTTCAATTTTTTAAGCAGCTTTTCATTGACCCTGTCTGCCCTTAGCCCATTGCCAAAAATCAGCTTTAGCTTCATGCCGCTTTCTATGATTAAGTCGCATATCTTCTCGGCCCTTGGCATGTTGAAAGTGAAATTATCGTCGCTGAACTCAAATGTGTCATAGCCCTTTTTGTACCAGTATTTTATCTCCTCCAATACATTTTCAGGGCTTCTCGTCCTGAAAGGATACCCCATAACGAGCTGTATAGAGCAGAAAGTGCATCTGTTCGGGCAGCCTCTTGAGCTTACTATAGGTATTCTTTTCTCAAGCATTTTATTCAATTCAAATTTCTCGTATTTTGGGAATGGCATGCTGTCAAGATCTTGGACTAGCGGGTAAGGCGGATTCATGACAATCTCCCCGTTGTTTCTCCAGATAAGGCCGTTTATTTTTTCAGGCTCGAAGCCTTTGGCAAGATCAAGGAAAGTCTGCTCGCCTTCGCCGTAAACAGCATAATCTGCTTTTGTGTCCTCCAGGACTTTTGTATGGACAGTGGAAGTGTAAGAGCCGCCCAAAGCTATGGGTATATTCGGGTATTTTTCCTTTATTATCTTGATTATTTCGTACGACATCTTATAGCCGATGCTTGCTGTGGAAAGGCCTATAAGGTCAGGCTTGAAATTTTCAATTTTACTTATCAAAAGCCTGTCATCAGAATAAATCCTCATGTCATGAATCTCAACTTCATGCTTGTCTTTTTCCAGAAAAGCCGCAAGGTACGCAAGGCCTGCATGGGGGACTGTAGCAACAAGATACCTGCCAATATTAGGCGGATGCACAAGCAGCACTTTCATCTAAATTCACTATTGTTAAGTATTGGCTGCGGTATATAAATTTTTCTTTTATAAGGCGATGCAGCGTTAATATTAGCTTTCCCTGCACCGTTCTATGGCCAAAAGAATCACAAGGGGGTGGGGAACATTAGAAAAACATTAAGAGCGTGAATCAATCTATTCCCAAAAATTATTTTTATTTAATCTTAAAAATTAAAGCAAATAATGGAAAAACTCTAAAATAAATGCAAAATCCTAAACTAGAAATCATGCATAAGCAACCCTTAACAGGTTCTTTAATCTGACTTTGTTTTTCATGCTGAAGCTGTTGTAAATCCTGAGCTTGACATTTCCAGGCAATGTATAGACATAGGTTAAAAACAATGGAAACTTCCTGTATCTCTCGAAAAAGCTTATCGTGGAATCTTTCACTAAAAGCTTTAGGAGCGGCTTTGGTATTTTTCCGCTTTTCCACCTTGTATGTATGCCGGAAATCCAGAAAATTAAGTTGTTGAGGTAAACGTTTGTGCGCTTCCTTATATGGTAATTGGCATTAAAATAATCTGAGTCGTAGCCCGCATCTTCCTCGTTTTTGATTACCCCTTCTTCCTTTGCCTTGTTGTACAAAGCTATCCCGGGAAAGAAAACAAGGTTGTAAGCATCCAGCCTGAAAGGCTCTGGCAGCTTCCTTGCCAGGTCGATTGTTTCCAGCAAGTCGTCTTTTTCCTCATAAGGATTTGAGTATATCAGTTCGTACCTTGGCATCAGCTTGTCTTTGAATTTATTAATCACCTTTGAAGCTTTCAGAATATCCTCCTTGAATATTGGCCTGTTGTAATACTGGAGGGTTCTTCTGCTTCCAGACTGCACGCCAACCAAAATCTCCTTTAGGCCGGCGTCAACCAAAAGCCCCAGTTTATCCTCAATAATATGCTTTGCAATGCCGTAGCACCTGAAAGGCAGGTTTATGTGCTTTTTGTACAATTCATTGAAAAGAATCAGGTCTTCCCTGCTCCTCATAAGAAAGCAGTCGTCAGTGAACCATATTTTATTCATAGACGGCAGATGCTTTTTTATCTCTAAAAGCTCGTTTATGACATACCTTATGCTTTTTTTCCTCACTATCCTGAATTTCCCGTCGTACAGCTCGTTGAATGTGTGGTTGCTGCAAAAGGAGCATGTGTAAGGGCATCCGCGCTGCGTGTAAACCAACAGAAGGTTTTCCTTGTATTTTTCAAAAAAATATTCCTCTTTCATATTCACTATATGCCCCTCAATCAAAACATAATGGTCCTTCATGTTGTAGTCAGGTATAGGCAAAGCGTCAAGGTCGTTGTTTAACGGCCTCAGCTCATTCCTAATAACAACCCCATTTTTTCTTAGCCACAGGTTTTTAATGCCGGAAAGGTCCTTGCCCTGCTCAATGCACTGGACAAACTCCAGAAGCGCAAATTCGCTTTCGCCCCTGAATACATAATCAACATCCTGGATGCATATATCCGGGTTCATAGTAGGATAAGCCCCTCCCCAAAGAAGAATCTTGCCCTTTAAGTGCGAGAATATCTCTTTTGCCCTTTCTGCTGTCAGGGCCATGGAAGTTACGCCGACAATGTCAGAATCTTTGGTTAATTCCTTGACTTGGTTAATGACGCTTTCAGGGTAAAGTGCGGAAGAAAGGATATTCCCGTCAGTCATTTCATTGCCTGTTGTCAAAAAAATAAGCTTGACATTGTGGCCATGGCTTTTTAAAAGCGAGGATATTGATCTTAAGCCGTGATGGGCAACATCATTATCCACGCTTATCAATGTGATGTCCATTATTTCATTCCCCTTTTATACGCTCCTAAGCTAATTTAAATCTCTATATCCTAGCCTTATTTATAAATTTTTCTGTGAAAAAATAGCAGTGGAATTTAAATTTTATATGCTGTCTTGATGTCGAGCAAAGCTTTATAAAACAAGTTTATTACCCACAGCTTATGGAAGTTGATATCAGGAAAGGAATTGACGATACAATAAACAGCAAAGTGCAGATTTTCCATGAAAAAATAAGAAGCGGCATAGTCCTGTTTGAAAAAGACAGGTTCCCGAAAATACTTGATTCCGGCTACGATCCTCTGCTGTTCAACATCATAAACTGCTCTTTTCTTGTCAGGGGCAATATCAATGAATTCTTCAGCATTATAGAGCCATTTGTTGAATTCAACCTAGCCAGAAACATATTTGAGATTGAGGACTCAAAAGTCAGCGAATTCAGGAAAGTGCTCTCAGGCATTAACGCCTTTCCCGGCATGGATTTGCTTGAGATAATGCCTGCAGACGCAAAAGGCAGCCATCCGGATTTTTTAAATAGGATGGGAGCAAAAACATCCAGTCTGGTAGTAAGAGACAATGAAAATATCCTAAACCTCCAAAATTTTAGCTCGAAAATAAGCAGGAAATTCGATATAACCTTCTCAAATAATCTGTTGCATGACAGCAGCAGCATCGAGGATGACAAGCACTCAAACTCCTACAGGTGCATGGAGCTTTACGCCATATTTTCAAACCTTACAAAAAAAGGCGGTTTCAGCGTCCATTGCCACGGCTCTTACATAAGCAGCCTGCATGAAACATATTTCCAGTTTTTAGGGTTTAAAGTAATAGATTACTTCAGGGTTGAAACGGGGCCTTATAATTTCGGCATCATCCTGCAAAAGATGAACCATAAGGAAATAACCGGCGACGAATTCAGCTACTTGTATGCTGAGATGAAAAAGAGGAATCCAATAAGATACAGGTAATTTCTTTTGAGCTAGCATGAAACTTAAAAATGCATATATCAGGAACCTGAAAAAAGAAGACCTATCTTTCTATGGCTATCCTGTCAAGTACGCATTGAAGGATTATGAAAACATACTCGATAAAATAAAAAAGAAAGCGGAAAAATACAAGGAAATTGTATCCATATATCATTTTGGCGAAGTAAAGGCTCCGGGCATATCAGATATAGACCTTATATTTGTACTGGAAGAAAGTTGCAAACTGCCTGCGCTTCTTAATAAGCACCATGTTGACAAGGATTCAAAATACCTAATCTTTCACCCTTTCCTGATTTTCAATGAAAGCATCATGAAGGGCATAAAATACATCTACCCCGATTCAAAATATATAAAGGTATATGGCGGGGATATTGCCTTCCACGAGCCTTCCAAGGATGAGATCAAAAAAATAAAAACATACCTTATAGTGGATACTATCCTGAGGCACTTTCCAGTTGATTATCTTTACATACTCCTTTCAAAAAAGATCAACATAAGGATGGTGCTGCTGAGGCTTAATGCCCTGAAGCATACCTTCAATATGTTTAAAGGCATTTCGGGGAAAGAGAAGCAGGGCTGGAGGGATTTCTCAGCAAGAGTTGATTCATTGAGGAAAGACTGGTTTGGCATGGATAAGAATTTGAGGGAAAGCATGCTTTTGGAATTACTAAAGGAAGCAGTCTACATATCCACGGATTTTGTAAAAGAAGTTGACATTTTTTTATCAAAAAGCAAGGGCAAAAACATAGATGCAGGTAAAGACACTATTTTATTCAAAGGCAACAAAAACAGGATATCTTTTGTAAGGAATTGGGGTATGGACCATTCGATAGACCAGATGGTAAACCATTTTTTAGCATATAAAAACTTTTACTCAATATTGCCGATGAGCTTTTTGAGGCAGTTGTGCTGCTATTCAAGTGCCAATGGAAGGCTCAGCAGCTATATAAGAAGAAGACTGAATGTAAGGTGCTTCCGGGACAATATAAATCCGACAATGAAAAAAAGAATTGAGAATCTGAATGAACAGGTAGAGCTTGCAAACAGTCTTAAGCATTCGCATTACCCCTGCTTTTTTCCTCTTGGCTACAAGACTGAAAAAGGCCTCAAGAACAAGCTTATACTGCTTTTTGTCATTGTGACAAACAACTCGACTTTCCGCAGGGTGCTGTTTTTCTTTAGAGGCATATCAAAAAAGCTTTATTGAAAATTTATCCTGGCTGCTGCATTTCTGGCCAGTAAATCCATCTTTTCCACAAGGCTTTTAGCATCAATATTGTTTAATCTGCCAATCCCGTTGAACAAATCCCAGTATCTCGAGTTTATCTGGTATGCAAGCAGCGGGTTTATATTTGCACCCGCATCAACAAAAGGAAAATTGTTCGGGGTTTTCCATCTTTCCCTTATGGCAGTAACAGCGTCTATAGGCTCCCATCCGTTTTTATTGAAATCTTTTCTCGCTTTGGCGAAGGAGAATTTCTTATAGACGTGTATGTTTTTTGCCTGCAGGTACATAGTTGGGAAAAGTGTCACCGCATGAAGAAAATTCTTCAGCTCATAGCTGCCCATGCTGTATTTTCCGCTTAAATGCAGGCTCTTGAAGTAATCCACAAAAAAGCAAAAGCGGCTTATGTTTTCGGCTTTGCACTGCCTGATTCTCAAATTCAAGGATTTATTTCCGAAGATAGACTTGGAGTATTTAAACAAAACCGTGGGGAAAAAAGCCTGGCAGTAGTAATCCATATCATATTCTGTTGTTGCCATATGGCCATGGTGCTGCAAAGGGTCTATCCTGTAAAAATATATTTTTGAATTGTAGAGAAGATTCCTTAGCTTTACCAGGGATTCAGGATTATCTATAGCCTCTTTTTTTATTATAATAAAAGTGTCAAGGTCGCTCCAGCCCTTGATGTAATCTTTGGTTGCTATGCTGCCATGTATGTGAAAATCAACCAAAAGCCCTTTTAATTCTTCTGCGGCAAATTTTTTAAGCTCTGCCACAGGCTGCAAATATTCCATATCACTTTTGCTGTATTGTGAAAAATCAAATTTCTGGCATTTTATTTTTCTGCTTTTTACCCATGTTTTTTTTATCTTAGAGAAATCCCTATACAGGCTTGATATGAAAAATTGGGCATTGTTTCTATCAGGCTTTTTTTTCCCGTACAGTTCCAATGAGTTGGTGAAATCGCAGCTATTTTGATGCAGAAATCCTGCAACTGTTTTAAGGTTCCAGATTTTTTTTGTATTTGCCTCAGACAGGTCTTTTATTAGCGGGTAAAAAATAAAGCCTTTTTTTGAAAATCCGCCATTGACATAGGAATAGAGTATCTCGTGCAGCTCCTCCTGCAGGAAATTTATAGCAATATCCTTGCTTATGCTCCCGTTCTTTATGCCTTCCAGTATAAAAGGCCCTTTGTCCGCATAAAATTTTATTTTGTCCATGCTATTGCTGCCTTGCCAGCCTCCTCACCAATGAATAGTCTTTTTCATCAAATGTCCTGAGCAAAAACAGGGCCGCAAAATACACAAAAGCCCCAATTATTATCAGCAAAAACATGTTCAGCTTCAGAAAAACTATGACTATTGTCATCAATATTGCCGCTATTAGCGGCTTGTACAGAATCTTAAGCACATTGAAGGCATGGATGCGCTTTGAGACAAAAATAAATGTTAGCGCAAATAAGACAAACTCGCTGATAAGTGTCGCTATTCCCGCCCCGATATAGCTGTATTTTGGTATGAGCAGTAAGTTAAGGGCTAAATTCAGTATTGCTGTTATGCCCTGCGCCAGAGTTCTTAAACGCTGCATATGCACAGAAAGCATTATCCCTGTTATGAAGCTTACGAACTTGACAAATACAAACCATGATACAAGCTTCAAAACGATTACTGAGGGAAAAAACTCTTTTCCATACACAAAAAGTATTATATTCCTTGCCAGGACATAAAATCCGATGCTTATCGGGAGCCCTATTATGTACATATACTTGAACGACCTTTCGTATATCAGCACAACCTTGTCCCTGAATTTGTCAAAATTTTTTGACAGGACAGGATAGATGGCAAATACATACATTCCTGGTATGAATAATATTGCCAGTGTTATGTTATAGGCCGCGCTGTATATGCCGACAGCGCTGTCGCCCTTCATAAGCGAGAGCATAATGCTGTCAATGTAAAAGTATATGCTCGCAAAAATCATGGAGAGGCTGAACGGGACTGCACTCCTGAAAATTTTTTTTGAGAATTCATAGTCAAAAGAAAGCCTTATTTTTTCAAATTTTGAAAGGATAATGAAAAAGCTCAGGATGAAAATAACAGCCTCTATGGCCAGGAAGATAACCGACAATAATATTATATCCTTGTAGAGGCTGATGGCCAACAAGCCGAAGGCCAAGGCAGCCAGCATCCTTAAAATTTTAAGAATTGCCTCGTAATGCATCGCCTCATAAGCCTTGAAAACGGAAAACAGCAGCTCGGTAAATGACTTCAGGAATGCAAAAAGCACAAGAATGTAAACCAGTACTCTCGTTTCTTTCTGGTAGTCTGCCGCATTAAGGATTAAGAATGCTATGATAAATGTGATTATAGACAACGCAATTTTTATTGCGAAAGAATTTACAAGGTACTTGCTCACAAGGCTCCTGTTTTTTGCCATGTCCCTTATGAGCATATAATTTATGCCCATGTCCATGAATAGCACGGCTATAATGGAAAATGCATAGGCAAAATTGAACCTGCCGAATATGGAAGCCCCCAATATGCGCGCGATAAATACGAAAATGAGAAACTGGGAAATTTTCGTAACTATTTCGGATATGCCCAAACTTATGGTATTTATTGCTATCTTCCTTACGCCATTCATGCCCCTGAAGTTTCTTAGTAATTATTTAAACATTTGTTTTTTAAATAAAAGGCATTTTAACAATATTTTTAAACTGGCGGATGTTTTCTCAGCCTATGAAAAAAGGCAATATCCTCGTTGTAGCAACAACCTTTCCCAGGTGGAAGAATGATACAGAGCCTAATTTTGTCTTTGTGCTGAGCAGGCTGTTAAGCGGCTACGGCCATAAGGTCACTGCACTAGCCCCTCATTTTCATAGGGCAAAAAAATACGAAGTTATTGACAATGTAAAAATCCGCAGGTTCAGCTATTTTATCCCATACAAGCTGCAAAAGCTTTGCTATGAAGGAGGGATTTTCGGAAACCTGAAAAAATACAGGATTGCAGTGTTTCAGCTCCCATTGCTCGTCGCTTTTGAATTTCTCAGCATGGCGAGACTGATAAGGAAGGAGAAGATTGATGTAATACATGCCCACTGGACAGTGCCGCAGGGATTTCTGGCTTATCTATGCAAAAAACTGTTCAAGACGAGATACATCGTGACAGCGCACGCCGGAGATATTTTTCCGCTAAAGTCGAAATTTTTCAGGTTTCTCTCTTATTTGGCTATAAGGAATTCTGATTTCTGCACAGCTAACAGCACCTTTACAAAGAACGAGCTCAAAAAAATCTTGAAAGGCAAAGAGATACAGGTAATACCTATGGGTGTTGACCTGGGCCTTTTTAGCCAAAAAAACAATAATCCAAGCTTGAGGAAAAAGCTTTCACTAAAAGGCAGCTTTATACTTTCTGTCGGCAGGCTTGTCGAGAAAAAAGGCATAAGCTACCTGATAAACGCAATGGGCGAGGTGGTAAAAAAGTTCCCGGCAGCAAAGCTTGTTGTAGTCGGAGACGGCCCGGAAAAATCCAATCTCGAATCACTCACAAAAAAACTGAACCTTAATGATAATATAATCTTCACAGGCAAAATAGAGAATAAATACCTTCCTCAATTCTACGCTACTGCAGACCTTTTTGTAGGGCCGTCCATAGTGACAAAAAGCGGCGACACAGAAGGGCTTGGGGTAGTTTTCCTTGAGGCCCTGGCCTCAGGAACATGCGTGATAGGCAGCGATGTAGGAGGAATCCCGGACATAATAAAGCACAACCGGACAGGGATTCTTGTGAAGCAGAAAGATCCAAGGCAGCTGGCAGAGGTCATAATAAAATTGCTGTCAAATGAAAAATTAAGGAAGAATCTGGCAATAAATGGCCAAAAATATGTAAGGCAAAACTACTCCTGGGAACTGATAGGGAAAAAATTCAACGAGCTGATGCAAAAAATAAAATGAAAAAGGAAAGCATAATACTGAATGTTTACCCTGCAATTAAAAATTCCTTATTATTGATAAGTTTTGATGAATTGAAATTCCCGGAAGATATAGATTTCGGAAGCATAAAGGTTGTTGATAACGCAAATAAAAAATTATTGTTTGATTTAATAGACAAAAAGAATTACAGACAAAAACTAAATTACTCCAGCAAAATAAACAAGAACCATATATGCATAATCTTAAACAGAAATAATGTAAAATATATAAAGATTGCTTATAATCTCTCCAAGAAACAGGGCAAATACGCAAGCCCCGAGGAAAATATCAAAATAAATGATGATTCCCGCCTTTCCATCTCGACAAAAGACATATCCATCTCATTCGAAAAAAGCGGCTATTCTATAGAAAAAATAAAAATCAACAAGAAAGAATACGGGCCTTTGCAATTAGTAAACTCTGGAGGAAACTTCTTTTTCCAGAAAAATATGGAGAATGCGGAATTTGACATCATTTCAGATTCCAGCATAATTAAAATACTTAAAATAAGCGGCTCAATGGCGGTTCTTGGCGATAAATGCGCCAAAGAGGGCTTTTTGCCCGTGGAAATTACATATTATTTTTGGAGCTCTGACGGAAAAAATATAATTGCAAAAGCTGAGATAGAGCTTAAATATGACGAGGCAACTGACTTAGACGGAAACAGGGCCGAATTTCTAAACCCCCAGATTTGGTACAGGCTGGAGAATTTCAAGGAAAAATTGTCTGCAAATACCCTCTGTGCAAATAAGATGGGTGAAAGTGAGATAACGACGTTAAAGCACCCATATTACGCATTTTTTGCAAATAAAAACGCATTTTTAGCCATGTGCCCTTATCTGGCTTTGCCGAATGATGGGATTCATATAGAAAAAGGGAGGGATTTTTTCGGGCCAAGCTGGCATTCTTTGTCTGAGCAGAAAAAGCCTTACTGGGCAGATGAAAAAGAGAGTACGGGAAAGCCCCAAGGATACTTTCCATCGCATTCATTAAGAGGCTACTGGAAAATAGGGATGTATTTTGATACATCGAAAAAAGATATCAAAAAAATAGCAGGCATTTTTTCCTACCAGCCCAAGATTCAGAGCATATTGCACCTAAGCTCTGAGCAAGTTTCAAATGCCTATATAACGAGGTGGAATGGCAACAAAAAAATTGCATTTAATGCCATTACTGATGATGCAAAAATAAATGACTACCTATACAGGGCAGAAGGAAAAATGCCGAAATGGGTTCAAATTGCGATAGCTACAAGAACCTTGGGCATAAATTACCACCGCTTTTGCTATATTGGAGATAAATTATTTTATTTGAAAAAATACCATTTGCTCTCGACATTATCGAGCACTTTGCTCTGCTTTTTGGGTGTTGGAAAGCCGTTAAGGAAAAAATTCAGGAATGAAAATCTTTCATACTTGCCGCATACAAATACGCATCCCAAAATCTACAGGCTCAATGCTGGCAGAATAATCGGGGAAATCAAAAAATCAGAAAAAATCTGGGCTGAAAACTGGAATTATAAAATCCCGTTATCGCATGTTTTTTCCTACACCGCTCCATACGGCCTGGCTACTGAAAAAGGAACCATGGAAAAGGCTGCCTTTTCAGCCTCTAAATGCCTGCAGTGGATAAGGGAATGGCCGATTCCAAATGCGCCATTGGACTTTTTCCTTCCGACAAGGCTTTTCTGGGGCATCAGCATAGGGGAGTTTTTTGATGAGAATAACTGCGGCAGTATAAAGGAAGAATTTTACGAAAGGCGCAAAAACGGCTGCGATTACATGCTGATTTCCGGCCATGTCCCGGAATATGGCGTTGAATGCCCCCAGTATGTTAGCGAGATGTTCAAATTTTTTGAAAAACACGATGATGTCTGGTTTGCAGATTCAGATGAGATAATAAAATACTACAAGGCCAGGGAAAGCATGTTTGTAGGCAGGCCAGAAAAGCACGGAAGCGCATTTTTAATGGAAATTGAAAATCAATTGCCCAAGTTCTTTTCCACTGAAGTGACATTAATCCAGAATATAAGTAAAAAAATCAATAAAATAGAATTTACTCTCGACAAAAAAAATTATATTGATGTACCCTACAGGCTAATAGGAAAAAAAACAGTCATGTATAACGTGCCTTCTGATGCAAATGGCATCTTAATCTCTTAGCTGTTTTTATTTACCTGCTTTTAAGAAATCTTTTATGTTGATTGTTATGCCCTCTATCTGCTTTTCAGTAAGTTCCGGAAACATTGGCAGGGAAAGTATCTCATCAGCGTATTTCTCTGCAAAAGGGAAGCTGCCTTTCTTATAGTCCAGATGCCTGTAAGCCTCCTGAAGGTGTACTGGCGTCGGATAATGAATCCCTGTTTGTATTTCTTTTGAAGCCAGATGCTCGATAAGCTTCTGCCTGTTTTTTGCCCTTATGACATACAAATGGTAAACATGCTTGTTATAATCCTTCTCTGCAGGCGTTGCAACATCGCAGTCTTCAAGCAATTCATTGTAAATTAAGGCATTTTTCCTTCTCATATCGTTCCATCTGCCCAGATGCCTTAGCTTGACTCTTAAAATTGCAGCCTGTATTTCCTCAAGCCTGTAATTATAGCCAATGTACTTATGTATGTTCTTTTTTACCTGCCCATGGTCCCTGTAAATCCTTATCAATTCTATAAACTCCTCGTCATTGCCAACAACTGCGCCGCCTTCACCATAAGCCCCCAGATTCTTTCCAGGATAAAAGCTGAAGCATCCAATATCCGATACAGGAACTCTTTTGCCGTAATGCTCCGCGCCATGGGCCTGGCACGCATCCTCAATTACAATTAAATTGTGCTTTTCCGCTACCTCATTGATTTCTTTCATATTGGCGGGCTGGCCGTAAAGGTGCACGGGAATAATCGCCTTTGTCTTTTTGGTTATTGCGTCTTCAAGCTTTTTAGCGTCAATATTGTATGTTTCAGGATCTATATCAACAAATTTCGGGGTTGCGCCCGTGTAGGATATTGCAGCGCAGGTCGCTATAAACGTATTTGGCGCTGTTATAACCTCATCATTCTTTCCAATGCCTTTTGCCAATAATGCCACGTGCAAAGCCGATGTCCCCGAATTTATCCCGACAGCATATTTTGCCCCGCAGAAAGATGCAAATTCCTTCTCAAATTCCCTTACATTCTGGCCTAAAACAAAGCCCGTAGATTTAAGAACATCATTTATTGCTTTGTTTATGTCTTCTTTTATTAAACTGTATTGTGCGGCCAGATCAACGAATTTTATCATTTTGCTATTCTTTTACCTTTCCTATCACTTTTGCAGGATTTCCTGCAACAATAACATTATCAGGAACGTCCTTTGTTACAACAGAGCCGGCCCCTACAATGGAATTTTCCCCGATTGTAATTCCGCCAAGTATGGTCGCGTTTGCCCCAATGGAAGCCCCTTTCCTGACAATAGTTGTTTCCGGCTTCCAGTCCTTGCCTATCTCCTTTAATTTCCCCTTTACAGTCGCCCTTGGTATCTTGTCATTAGTGAAGCAGGCATGCGGTCCTACAAAAACCTCATCTTCCAGGATAACGCCCTGCGGCAGGAATGCAAATGCCTGTATTTTGCAGTTTTTTCCTATTTTTACGCTTTCCCTTATCTCCACAAAGCTTCCTATCTTGGTGTTATCACCTATTTCGCAGCCGTAAATATTCACAAAATTGTATATCTTCACGTTTTTTCCAAGCTTGGCATTGTTTATAATTTGCTTTTCCATTTTTTCCGGTTACTCAAATTAATTTAAATAGGTTTCCTTTGCAGAAATATCTCTCTGCCTTTGCTTTTAAGCGACTTCTGCATAGCCTCTATGACCTGTATGACTCTTAGCCCTGAATAGCCGTCGCTTACAGGCTTTTTCCCATTCTTGATGCAGTCTATAAAATGGCCGCACATGGCATTTAATGGCTCTTTGCTGTCAAGTTTGGGTATTAAAACATCGCCGCTCCTGTAAACAAGCTTGAACTCCTCCCATGTATCATAATACCTGTCTTTTGGCAGGCTGCTTTTTTCCAGGGCAACACCCTTATCATATACTTTTATCTTTTCTGTCTGCTCTGTATCATCATAGACCAGCATCTTTTTATTGCCGACAATAGTCATCTTCCTTATCTTTAACGGGTCAAGCCAGCTTACGTGCATATATGCCATGATATTTTCAGGAAACTTTAATGTCAAATGCACATCATCTTCTATACCCTTCTGCACAAAATCCATTCCTTCTGCCCTCACGCTTAGGGGCATTTTTCCCATCAGAAAAAGCAGTATTGATATGTCGTGAGGCGCCAAGTCCCACACAACATTTATGTCTTTCTGGAACAACCCGAGATTTACCCTGATCATGTCTATTGTGAATATTTTCCCGAGCTCTTCTTTTTCTATTAATTCCTTTATCTTTCCTACTGCGGAAGTATATTCAAAAGTATGGTCTACCATGAGCGCTTTTTTGTTTTTTTCGGCTATTTTTATCAGTTCTTTGGCATGCTCAGAACTGCTTGTCAGGGGCTTTTCAACCAAAACATGCTTGTTGTTTTCCAACGCAGCCTTTGCCTGCTCAAAATGCACAGAAACAGGTGTTGCGATTGCAACTGCATCAACATTCCTGTCTTTTATTATGTCCAGATAATTTTTTGTTGTTTTTATTTTTGGGTAAAGCCCCTTAATATGGTTAAGCCTTTCTTCCCTCAAGTCAGAGCACCATGCGACATTACATTCATTAATCTGGGAGAAGTTCCTTACAAGATTAGGACCCCAGTAGCCGCAGCCTATAACCCCTATATTCACCATTTAAACCTCTGTTAAGAACTCTAAATTAGCTTATAAAGATTTTTGTTTTGTTTGTTTAAACTCACGTTTTAATTTTTAAAGGTAGCAACAGACATCCTTATCAAAGTGGTAACACAAGTTTAAATAGTAGATATTCAATAATTAGGCTGGGGGTGAATATTTTAATATTTTTTAATTAAGGCACTCCTTAAACTTAAGGGGGTGAAATAATCTTAATTAGATACTGGTTAGGTCTGGTTAAACCATTTTTCCCTACCTTTTTCTCTCCATTACCAAATATTTTCTTATTAAAAAACTTTAGAGGTGAATTTCTATGAAAAAAATAAATGTTATATTATTGGCTATTGTAGCAGCTGTTCTTTTTTCTGTAGCTGTTTTCAGCCAATTAGCCCCAATAACCAATATTGTAAGCAAAATAAACCAAATAACCCCTACCATAAAATTGGAAGAGACAGAAACCTGCAAAACCGCTTTTTACGATGAAGTCCAGAATATTTACAATAACTGCGTTTATTACAATAACTATACAACCTGCCTAAATGCCTCAGGCCCAAATACTGCCTGCTCTTTGCAGCAAAACACATGGAATTTCCAGTGCAAAACAGGAGAAATTACTCTTTTAAGAAACACGACAGAATGCAAGCCAAACAATGAATTTATCATCTCAATTAATCAGGAAGCAGCAGTCTTAAAGAAGCAAATTGACTATTCTGAATGGGGGCCTTGCATTTACAGCCAGGAAAACAGCTGTTTGATTGTAACTTGTCAATCTAGATACGATGGAGCCAATGATGGCCAATTTCACAGGCCGCTCAAGCTTTACAGCAACAGATTATGAAACTCTAAGCCTGATATTTGGTGCAATTGCTTCTGATTTAAGCATTATAAAGAAGAATGGCACTTTGATTGTAACTCAATTTTCTGCAGAAAACACAATCAATGAATTAAGCGAGAACTGGGGTTGGAATTGCAGCAATGGAGTTTTCTCAACAGTACCATTTAACATGTCCGGAAATCAGGAATTGCTTGTTGTGATGGAACACAACTACAGTTTGGTTTCAGTAAGCCACAATTTAACCTGCAAAGTCAATTCAACAGACGGAAACCAAAGCATTACATTGCCATTCAACTTTAATAATATAGCAATAGAAAGCTACAACTCCACATTAAAGGGAGACAGTGGAATAGAAGTGCAATTCCAAATTAAAAATTATTTCAATAATTTAAACAATATAGAGTGGAATATAACTGCTGCTGGACAAGTTGTAAAGAGTGCAGCGCCACTTACATTAAGCCAAGGCGAAACAACAACAATAACGCAGGAAATTAACTTCACAACAAGAGGAGTAAAGCCGTTAAAAATCACAATCTATTCGGGCAACTTTACAGATACATATTCAGAAAACATAAGATTGTACTCATTAGATATTTTAGATTTCTTAAACATTGTCAAGAACGGCACAACAAGAATATTTAATTTCATAATCCAGAATGATTGGGTTAATTTAACTGCTTATTGGAATATTTCCAATCCAGTAATTGAAAACACTACAATATTGGATACTAACGAATCATTAGTCGTAGTAATAGAAGAGAATTATGGTCAAGGAAAGAAAGAAGTTGAAATTAAGCTATACAATCAAACTGTTCTGGAAGATTCCATAAAAGAAGTATTTACCATCAAAGAAATTGGCATCAGCGAATTTGAAACATTACATCAAAACAATTCTTGGGCAATAACTGCTGCGTTAGTAACAAACAATATTGCTCCGTTAAACCTGTCTTGGCAATTAAATAATACCGAAGGACTAATTTTCTCCATAAACAACACAGAACTGGCAACGAATGAAAAAGCATTCATTATCATAGAGTCAAACTTCTCCAAATCCGGTATTTATCCATTAACTATGCTCATCAATTCATCGAATAAAAACGACAATGCTACAGGTGTTGCCATATCGTAAACAAGCATTATTTTAGGGCTATTGCAATCTTCATGTCAGCTTTGGTAATAAGCTTACCATTAATATTGGCAGAAGAGCTTAATTTAGTTTTAGATGCAAATGGGAATTTAGTTACCGGAGACAGCTTTTACAGAGAGTATAATGAGTTAAACCAATTAATAAGAATCCGAGAAGGAAACACTTCCACAGGTCCTATATTAGAAGAATATATCTGGCACCCTCTGGAAGAAAGGATTTTAGTTAAGGATGTTTTCTATAACGGAGTCAAGAATTATTCCATTTATTACGTTAATGACAATTACATCCATATAGAAAATTCCTCAGGGAATTATTCTGAGAAATATCTTTACATGGACAATCAATTAGTTGCATTTGTTGATACCGATGGAAACAAAAGGTTTGTTCATTCGGATCATCTTGGGTCAGTTTCACTAATCACTGATATTGACGGAAATGTTGTGGAAGAAACGTTTTATAGCCCGCATGGGGAGATTTTAGAAGGAGGCAAATCTTCAAGGTTTGATTATGAAGGGAAGGAGTTTGATCCTGTAACAGAAACTTTAGACTTCCATTTCCGACAATGCAAGCCAGAATGGGGATGCATCTTTTTTCAGCCTGACACTTTGATTCAGAATGCTTATGATCCTCAGTCCCTTAATAGGTACTCTTTTGAAGAAAATAATCCTTATGGAAGAACAGATGAAACTGGGCACTTGCCAATAGTTCCAGTAATTATTGGTGTATCTGCTTTAATTGGCGGAATTGCGAATACCATCAGTTATTATTCAACTCATCAAGATACAAACTTCGGTGATGCTGCAGCTTATTTTACAAGCGGAGCTGTTGCTGGTGGTGCGGCAGCTGTTGGTGCTATTGGTGGGGTTGGTGTCGCAATGGCAGCCACAGTGGCGTTTTTGGGTGGAGCTGCGGGTGAACTTATTGAAAATGTCGCAGATGACATATCTATTGAGGACAACCTTGTAGGGGTTCTCACATCTGGTGCTCTAAATTCAGCTAGTGGATTTATTGGCGGCAAATTATTCCCTACAAAAGCCCTAAATAAAAACATTGCAAATATGAAGAACTTATTCAAATTAGTTACAACAAAAAGTGGCAATGAATTTTTAACAAAAACTTCATTTGATATTGGATTATCTAATTCACTTTCGATTTCGATTCCATCTATTTTTAGGTCAACAAATGTCTATCAACAATATCAAGAAAGCAATAGACAAGCAATTATTAAGCAAAGAGAAAGTGGTACATATTCAGGTGGTGCAGAATATAATAAAGTTGCAGGAGCCTATGTTACAGAAGAAGGTCGTGTTTACCCAACTAACAATCCAAACTGGAAACCAAATCCAAATGCACCACGTTATAAACCTAAAAAGTGAGTTAATTAAAAGAAAAGTATAAAAGGAATGAGGTTAATCATAACACTATGAAAAAGTTCTGGAAAGATTATTGGAACTGGTGGACTTATTTTGTAAAGTTTGTTCTATTATCCCCAGTAGTATTGATTTTGATTACTATAAATAAATGGGATTTGTTTATAACTACAAATTTATCAAATAAAATTGCATTCGTTATTATAATGGCTATTTCTTCATTTGGATTTCTTGCATTAATAACTCACAAACTTAGTGCAATTACCTCAAAAGGGATTTTGTTGGGAACTGTTTCCAGAGATGACCACATTGAGAACCCAAAGTTATCAATTCGCAAATTTTTTCCTTGGAAAGAGATTAAACAAATAAACGTGTATAAGAAAAAATGCAGACGTTCATTTGGCATTACTGATTTTGTATCCACATTACAAATCATCACTAATGGTGGTAAAAAATATGAATGTTATATCAATGATATATTTGGTTTCTATGCTTCTCTTAAATCAATAAACAAATCTTTATTAGTTGCAAAAGGAAGTTATTCTGGTCCTTCTACAACAGAGATTCCTGTCAAGAAATTATTCTCTCAAAATACTCAATATGTTGAGATTATTTATAGAGTTATATTCTGGATTCTTCTTATTATCCTCATAAAAGTAATTCTCAGTAAGTTATTGGGCTAATCGTAATGGTACAAGGTACGTAAAGTATACAATATATAAATAGCCATTTCTTACAATGGAAAACTATATGAACCCTAATAAGGAAAGATATAATTATGGACTATGCAAATGGCACCACAACCGACAGGGATGCATGGCTCAACAACGGCACAGGCTGGAAAGTAAATACAGCGTGGAATTCAATAGAGCCATTTACTTCGTCAGGAAAAAACATTGGAAGGCGCATTGGAGACGTTAATGGAGATGGCTTTGGAGACATTATTATAGGTTATGATACTTTAAAATATACATTAATCAGAAACCAGACATTTCCTTATTTGCTTAAAAACATAACAAATGAATTTGGAGGATTGACTTATTTAAATTATGAAAAATCAACTATTTTTAACAATACTGATGAGGATGGCAAAAGCGATATTGGCTTCAATATTTGGGTAATAAAAACAGTTTTACAGAATAATTCATTAAGTAGCAATTTCAATGTTTTCAGCAATACATCATATAATTACTTATTCGGAAAATATGACTATGATGACAGTGAATTCAGGGGTTTCAATATAGTTAATGAAACATTAAATGATAAATCAATAATTTCACATTACTTTCATCAAAATAAACAATTAAAGGGAAAAGAATTCAAAACAGAAATATACGATAGTTCAGGAAATATTTTTTCAAAAAATGAAAATAATTTTAACTTTACAGCATCAAATTATTCATATTTCAAAGTTAATTTATTATCATCTGCAAATTATTTGCATGATGGTTCTTTATCAAATCCAAAAACAACAAATGTTTCCTATAAATATGACAATTACGGAAATGTAATAACAAAAACAGTCTTTGGAGATGCTTCAATTTCTGGAGACGAAAAATATGAACGCTACGAATTTGTTTATAATGTAAGTGAATGGATTCTTGACAAAGTAAGCAAATACACATTATTTTCTTCAGATAATTCAACAATATTAAGGCAAACAAAATACTTCTATGATAATAAGCTTGTTGGAGTTACAAAAGGCGACTTAACCAAACAGGAAGACTACTTGGATGATGAAACAGGAAATCCAGTTACATATTACAACTATGATGATTTTGGCAATCCTTACAGGCAGACAGATCCTCTTGGAAGAACTATTATTTACTATTACGGAAATAAAGATTCTACAAACACATATCCAGACAGAAGAGTAAATGAATTAGGGCATGCCATTGATTATGAGTATGATGTTGCTACCGGAAACATTAAATCCATAATTAAGCATGGAGTTAAATTTTCCAATGAATACGATACATTCGGAAGAATAAAGAAAGAAATCCAACCATATGACACATCAACCTTTCCAACAAAACAATACACTTATGATTTTGATGGTACTGCACTGGAAATAATTAAAGTCTCGCAAAAAACAACATCTAATAATACTTTAGATACCTACTACCTATATGACGGCTTTGCTAATTTAGTGCAGATAAAAACTCCTGCTGAAGATGGGCAGCAAGTAATAAAAAATATCTTCTATGACGGCTTATTCAGAGTTAAAGAAGAGCAGAATCCTTATTTTTCAGCATTTACGACAACAATATCCAATGTCTCCAATATTACCAACACGACAAAATATAATTATGATGCTTTATCAAGAATAACATCAGTAATAAATCCCGACGGAACATTAAAACAAACAATTTATAATAAATCAACAATAAAAGATTTTGACGAAAATAATAATTTCAAGACTTATTACTTGGATTCTTACGACAGAATCATAGCAGTAGAAAAGCACAATACAGATTTCTACATTAAGGATAATGAAACCTATAACACAACCTATTCCTATAATGGTGCTGATGAATTGGTTGGCATAAAGGACAATGAAGGCAATAACTTCAACTTTACCTATAACTCTTTAGGCCAAAAAATTCAATTAGATGATCCTGATTTGGGAACTTGGAAGTATGGGTATGATTTTGCCGGAAACCTAATAAAACAAACTGATAATAAAGGAAATCAAATAGTAATGGGTTATGATGGGCTAAACAGAATAGACCACAAAAACACTACTTCTAAAAAATTTACTTTTGTTTATGATAAACAATATCAGGGCACTTTAAGCAATTTAAGCTATGACAATATAACTTACACATACACTTATGATGACAGGCTGAGAAACACAAAAGAAGTCCTTAACATAAGACATCACAGCTTTGTTACTGGCTTAACTTATGATTCTATGGACAGAATTCTAGAAACAAGGCTTCCAGATAGTGATGAATTTGACTACTACTACAATCTGCAAGCCAAATTAAATAGAGTTCCGGGATACATAAATAAATCAGAATACAACCCATTTGGAAACCCGCTAAATAGGTCATATTTCAACACTAAATTAACAGAGTATAACTATTATACAAACCATGCCAGACTAAAACAAATAAAGACAGATACAACCCAAAATTTGAATTATTCCTATGATAATGTAGGAAACATAGTCCAGATTAATGATCAAGCCAATAATAGGCTTTATTCAATGTCTTATGATGATTTAGACAGGCTTACAAATGCCTCTATAGGAGGCTTTGACTGGATTTACAGCTACAACAGCATAGGAAATCTGCTTAAAATAGTTAGAAACCATACAGAAACAACTTCTTTGAAATACTTAGGACCTACAGCGCATTTCCCATCAAAGATAATAACTACCGATACTGGTGTTGATGTCTATAGAGAAAGCAGATTTAATGGCTCTAATAAAACCAAGGTGTTCGAATTCTATTTAGTGAATGAAAAGAATGGTACTTTAACAAATGTCAACTGGAGCGCAGAGTTTGGCGATGGCAGCCTTATAGATTCTAATCAACCATTTAATTTAACCTTAAATGACAATATTCTTGTTTTGATAGAGCATAACTACACAAAGGGCTCGGACTATAGAATCAATTTTACAGGCCGTTCCAGTGCTACAGCATCAGATTATGAAACCTTAAAATTGATATTTGGAGCGATAGCTTCTGATTTAAGCATTATAAAGAAGAACGGTACATTAATTGTAACCCAATTTTCTGCGGAAAACACAATTAATGAATTAAGCCAGAATTGGGCTTGGAATTGTTCTAACGGCGTTACATCTATAGTCCCATTCAATATGTCCGCAAATCAAGGTTTGCTTGTAGTTATGGAGCATAACTACAGCTTATCTTTATTAAATCATAATTTAACCTGCAAAGTTAATTCAACAGACGGAAATCAAAGCATTACTCTTCCATTTGAATTCAATAGCATAGAAATAGAGGGTTACAATTCCAGCCTAAAAGGAGAAAGCGGTATAGAAATTCAGTTTCAAATAAAGAATTACTTTAATACTCTAAATGTTGAATGGAACATAACAGCGGCTGGCCAAACAATAAAAAGCTCAGCCCCAATAACATTAACCCAAGGACAAACTACATCAATTACCCAAGAGATTAACTTTACCACAAGAGGCGTGAAACCATTAAAAATAATTGTTTATTCCGGCAATTTCTCAGATACTTATTCAGAAAACATACGATTGTATTCTCTTGACATACTAGATTTCCTCAATATTGTAAAGAATGGTACTACAAGAATCTTTAATTTCATCCTACAGAACACATGGGTTAATTTAACTGCTTATTGGAATGTTTCTAACCCAGTGATTGAAAACACCACAATATTGGATAGTAACGAATCACTGATTGTAGTAATTGAAGAAAATTATGGTCAAGGAAAGA
>Ga0209542_10006344_pt1 | contig 23048 bp, 11 predicted proteins | sample RifCSPhighO2_01_FD_184028 | JGI IMG/M metagenome (GOLD analysis project Ga0209542, IMG submission 184028) | Soil microbial communities from Rifle, Colorado - Rifle CSP2_plank highO2_0.1 (SPAdes) (version 2) | ecosystem: Environmental > Terrestrial > Deep subsurface > Rock core/Sediment ... | reverse complement strand
TCAAACCTATGCCAACAATCCGTGCAGTTAAGAAAATTCCGGTAAAACCTGGAGCCACTACCACCCCGTTAAGCGTTGATGATCTCGTGGGTGCACCAGTTCCGGAAGTATCCGAAGAGAAAAGCCCTCTTCCTCAAGTAGTTGCGGAAGAAACCGTGGTTAAAACTACACCTTTGCCACAGACAGAAACACCGGTTCCAGCTCCACCTCGGCGAACATTTCTGCCTCGGATTGCCGATCGCACGCTACTGCGTTCCCACAAAATGACAGATACCGGTTTTAGCGGTGGTTTTCGGCCGCGCTTTCATCGCGAAGGTTATGGCAACGGGGCGCCGCGCGAAATGCAGGATGCCAATGTTCCGACTGAAACGGTCACCGGATTTCTGGACATTATGGCTGAAGGCCATGGGTTTTTACGGCCAAAGTTTATTGCATCAGACAAAGATATTTATATTTCCCAATCGCAAATCCGCAAATTTAATCTGCGACCCGGTGACGAAGTAACGGGAGAAGCCCGGCAACCGAAAGATAATGAACGGTATTATGGTCTTTTGAAAGTGGTTAAAGTAAACGAGCAGGATGCAGATAATCTAGGCGCCCGGCCCCGTTACGATGATCTGGTTCCGATTTATCCGAAAGAAATAATTAAGCTTGAACACGGCATCCAACCGTTGTCATGTAGAATACTCGATCTGTTTGCACCAATTGGTTTTGGCCAGCGCGGGCTGATTGTTTCTCCACCCAAAGCCGGAAAAACCACCATGCTTAAGGAAATTGCCAGCGGCATCAGCGCCAACTATCCGGAAGTACATCTGATGGCAATACTGATCGGAGAACGGCCGGAAGAAGTAACCGATTTGCAACGTTCGATAAAAGGAGAAGTCGTGGCTTCGCATTTTGACCAGTCACCGGCAGAACAAACTAAAGTTGCTGAAGTGGGACTGGCTCGGGCAAAACGGTTAGTTGAAGTCGGTAAAAATGTCGTTATTCTGCTTGATTCAATTACTCGACTGGCCCGCGCATACAACTTAACTGTCAATTCTTCAGGTCGGACGCTTTCCGGTGGTTTTGATCCCGCAGCTTTGTATCCGGCCAAACGCTTTTTAGGCGCCGCACGAAAAAATGAAGATGGCGGGTCACTTACGATTATTGGTACCGCTTTGGTTGAAACCGGTTCCCGAATGGATGATCTCATCTATGAAGAGTTTAAAGGTACCGGTAACATGGAAATCCATCTTGACCGGGCACTGGCCGAACGCCGGGTGTTTCCGGCCATCAATATTGAAAAATCAGGAACGCGCCAGGAGCAGCTGCTGTTTAGCGAAGAAACACTGAAACAGATTGTAACTTTGCGTAACATGCTTTCATTACTCAATGATTCAGCGGAGCGGACCATGGCCGTGATTGAACGCCTGACCAAAACTAAAACCAATCAGGAATTTTTGGAAAGCCTGGCAAAAGCCGGGTGAAAGCACCCCGATAAACAGCCTCTAGTAATCTACAGCTTTGAACTATAAGTTATAGTATCCCCGTTTCCGCACAAATGATACAGTTAAGTGATAGTTAGACCGTTTGACAAAGCTCACCAGGCTTGTTAGCTTACTCCCATGACTGAATTTATTAGTCATGTCACTGATTTTCAAACGTTTCTGCGTGCGCTCTACCGGTATACCAATAAGCGGTTGCGTAGTCTATGGCAGAGCTTCGAAACGAGTAAGTCCTTACTGGTTACTCTGTTGGTTGCCAAACGTGGTATTTACACGCGGCCGTTTCTACACACTTCGCTTTTCATGCTCATTGTAATTGGGATTGTGGTGGCGCCCATTATTCGCAATACCTACGAAGCTAATGCCGAGAGCCTCGACGAATTTACCGCTCCTTCTGCAGTCTTATCGTCGTTTGACGAACAGGATACGCTGACGCAAATTTCCGATAAGCCACGCGACGGAGTGATTACCTACACTGTAGTTGAAGGCGATACGGTCAGTACAATCGCCGAAAAATTTGGAATTTCTACCGATACCATCAAGTGGGTTAATTCGAAGCTTGACGACGACGACCTGACGATTGGTCAGAAACTTGATATACCACCGGTAACCGGAATGGTGATAAAAGTTACGAAAGGCGAAACAATTTACTCGATTGCCAAAAAGTATAAAACTGAGGCGCAGTCGATCGTCAACTACCCATTTAATAATTTCGCAGACCTTGACTCATTTGCGTTAACTGCAGGTCAAACGCTGGTGGTGCCGGATGGCGTGATGCCGGAATCAAAACCAATCTATTCACCGCGGTTGATTGCACAGGTGGGTGCGGGGGACCAGGCTGGCAGTGGTCAGTTTATCTGGCCGACCAACGGCACGATTACCCAGCGGCCCGTTTCCTATCATATGGCCCTTGATATTGCGAATAATGCTTTGCCGGGTATATTGGCAGCTGATGGCGGGAAAGTGATCCTGGTTGAATACGCGCGCTATGGGTATGGACATCACGTCATTATTGATCATGCCAACGGGTATCAGACTTTGTATGGTCATATGTCAGAAATTTACGTGAGTGCTGGACAGGCTGTTGCCAAAGGTTCGGTCATTGGAAAAATGGGGTCTACCGGTCGTTCAACGGGTTCACATTTGCATTTTGAAATCAGAAAGGGCGGCACACTCCTCAATCCGCTTTCGTTCCTCAACTAGGTTCAAGTGGTCTCACACAAGTTGTTTTGGTACAATTGTCTATGATTCCCGGGCCCGTAGCTCATCTGGTAGAGCGCTGCATTCGCATTGCAGAGGTGGAGAGTTCGAGTCTCTTCGGGTCCACAGCAGTAGCCGATCCGCCGAAGCGGGAGGCGTACTGCTGTGGATGTCCCGCACAGCGGGACGCCACGGGCACAACGAAACAACGAAGCTTACTGCTGTGGATATCGCAAAGCGATACCACAGCATTGTTGAAATTCGTTGTATTCATTGGGCTGCTGTGGCAGTATACACTGCATCCATTGCAGTAATGCTCTCGCTTAGCGAATCGCAAACTGCACTGGAGATGTCCGCCTGCGGCGGATGCCATAGGTAAGTCCAAAGATTTAAATTGTATTTAAAGTGAAACATAAATCTAGTAACACTTCAGAAACTGGTTCCCGCATCTCTTTTATCTACTTTGATCTGGGTGGAGTTTTGACCAGGTGGAAACCCGCGCTTGAGCAGATCGCCAAAAGTTCTGGTAAATCTAAAGCTGAACTTAAACGCGTGTTCTGGAAATACGCTCACGAAGCTGGGAGAGGGAAGTTAAGCGCACAACAGGTATGGCAGCATTGGCATGAGGAACTCAATATTGGACCGCAAACTTCATGGGATTTTTGGACCCAGGGCTTTGTCAAAATTCCTGAGACGCACGCTTTGGTGGAAGAACTCGCTAGACAATATAAGATTGGCCTTCTTTCAAATATCGAACATGGATTATTTGAAAACCTTTATGCGAAGCAGCATGTCCCGCACCAACGCCATTTTCATACTATTATCAAATCATGTGATGTTGGTTTTATCAAGCCAGAGCGGGAAATTTATGCCTTAGCTGAGAAACGGGCGGGCGTGCCTGCAGGCGAAATTCTGTTTATCGATGATTTGGAAGAGAACGTGACAGCGGCAATGTCGCGTGGTTGGCAGGGAATTATGTTTAACGAGGACGAACCTGAACTTTCAATCAGGACCTTGCGGTCACTGTTGCTCTCTAAAAAACCCCGTTAATTTGCCTTTTTGTGCCATTCTGCTATACTACCCATACCCTAATACTCACGGTTGAGCTCATTCTGGCAGCCTCCGTCCACATATTAAAGAATATGGTTGGCGGAGACACAGATTCCCAGAGGAGGCACAGGAGTCGCTGGGAATCTATGATCCGCCTAAGGCGGATGTCAGAAGGAGGTGACCTTCAACAATGCAAGATCAAACATTAACCTGTCGCGACTGCGGCAAACAATTTGTCTGGACCGCAGGTGAACAGGAATTCTACGCCCAAAAAGGTTTTACGAATCCGCCATCTCGATGTCCGGATTGCCGTAAGCTTAAAAAGGCTCAAGTACGCGAAGATCGCAAAATGTTCACGGTGACGTGTGCAAATTGTGGTAAAGAAGCGCAAGTTCCTTTTGAACCAAAAGGTAATCGGCCAGTGTACTGTAACGACTGTTTCAAACAGCAACGACAGCAACCTGCCGCTTAATTTTTTGTAAAAAGAATTACAACAAACCCCTCACCAATTGGTGAGGGGTATTTGTATCCGGACATTTGATCTATTTAGTCAGTAAAAAGATATAGTTATTGACGAAAAGTAGATTAAGGCTAAGAACTACTACCTGAGCTAATCAGTTATGCCAAGTAATTTATTATCAACCTTGGAAGTCATTTGAGGCTAAAGTAGAGGTTGTTGTTAGCAATAGTTACTCTAGACTGCTAAATATATATTAGACTGTTGTAACTTGTTTCTTTCTCTGCTTGTCTCCGCCAAAGGCGGACAGGCACGAAAGAAACCAAAGAGAAGACAGCCCGCCTCGGCCATCCGGCCGCCTCCACACTTTTGCACTCGTAAGAAAAATTACGCAAAACGCTTCAAGGGGCAATTGTTATCACTTCATAAACTAACTGGTAAAAGGGGATTAATTGATATAAAATTACATGAGAAGTAATAAGCCTACTATGACAACTAAAAAAGTTAAACCTCCCATACCAATGCGTTTTAAACCAGATGAGATTGAGTCTAAATGGCAAGGGCACTGGGAAGCTCTGGGTGTTTACAGCCCTGATTTGAAGACGGCTAAAAAACCCTATTATAATTTGATGATGTTTCCCTATCCATCAGCCGAAGGCTTGCATGTGGGGAACATGTACGCGTTTACCGGAGTTGATGTCCATGGCCGGTTTATGCGGATGCGGGGGAATACGGTGTTTGAACCCATTGGTCTTGACGGATTTGGCATTCACAGCGAGAACTACGCACTAAAACTCAACCGGCATCCCAAAGAACAAGCTAAGATTTCGGAAAAAAACTTCTATCGGCAGCTCAAAGCTATTGGTAATGGCTTTGACTGGCGACGTACTTTGGAGACGTATGATCCAGATTATTATAGATGGACACAGTGGTTATTTATCCAAATGTTTAAAGCTGGTCTGGCATACCGGGCCAAAGCCGAAGTGAACTGGTGCCCATCGTGTAAGACCGTGCTCGCTGATGAACAGGTAATAAACGAAAAATGTGAACGTTGTGGCAGCGTGGTTGAGAAAAAAGAACTGGAACAATGGTTTTTCCGCATCACCGCCTATGCCGAGCGACTACTGCAAAATACCTACAAACCATCATTTAACTGGCCAAACAAGGTCAAAATAGGTCAACGAAATTGGATAGGAAAAAAATCTGGTATAAACATTCATTATCCGATAGAAGATTCAGCACAAGAAATTATTTGCTGGACCTCCCGGCCAGACACTAATTTTGGCGCCACCTTTATTGTGATCGCCCCCGAACATCCACTCGTGACCCAAATAACTACCTCAGAATATATACAAAAAGTAAATCAGTATATCGAACTAGCAAAGAAAAAAAGTAAACAGGAGCGAATTGCCGAGGGAGCAAAAAAAACTGGGGTATTTACTGGAGCCTACGCAGTTAACAATCTTAATAATGAGCGATTGCCAATCTGGGTTTCTGATTTTGTTATCTGGGGAGTTGGAACCGGAGCCGTAGTCGGAGTTCCTGGACATGACAAGCGGGATTTTGAATTTGCGAGCACTATGAAACTTGCGGTTAAGCGAGTAATAGTTGCTTCTGATGGAGATCGATCCGAAATCACACAGATTGAGCAAGTTCAGGAAGCAGAAGGAACGATGGTAAACTCAGGTTTTCTTGACGGATTGGATACTCGAACAGCAACGAAAAAAGTAATGGATTATTTAGAACAAAAAGGATTTGGTAAGCGTAGCAATAATTATCATCTGCGCGACTGGCTCATTTCCCGGCAACGTTACTGGGGAGCGCCAATTCCGATGGTGTTTTGCCAAAATTGTGCAGATAAAAAAGAATCCTGGTTTATCGTTTCCCGTCATTCCGACCGAGGCGGCAGCCGAGTGGAGGAATCTAATTCACCTCAAGATTGGGGTGTAAAAGATTCCTCGACTTCACTACGTTCCGCTCGGAATGACAGCGCGTGGGCTAGAGGTTGGTTTCCGGTGGCGAAAGATGAGTTGCCGGTTTTGTTACCTGACGTTGAAAACTGGCGGCCAACGGGAACCGGAAGAGGACCTTTAGCCGGAGTACCCTCATTTTATGAAACTAAATGTCCACATTGCGGTGGAGCAGCTGTACGGGAAACAGATGTTTGTGATACATTTTTAGATAGTTCGTGGTATTTCTTGCGGTATCCATCTGTGGTGGGTGAGAATTCAATTCTTCCTAGTCATTCTGAACGAAGTGAAGAATCTAGCGAAGCGTTAACGAAGACTTCGTCTTCTAGATCCTTCGCTGCTGCTCAGGATGACATTGAACTTCCCTGGGATCAGAACATTACCAAGCGCTGGTTACCGGTCCACTCTTATATTGGTGGGGCAGAGCATACAGTTTTGCATTTACTGTATGCCCGGTTTGTCTGGATGGTGTTGCGTGACATAGGATACATCCCCCTCGAAAATGAAGGGCTTAGCGACGATTACAATGCCGATGAACCATTTCAGAGATTTTATGCGCATGGACTAATTATCAAAGACGGGGCAAAAATGAGTAAAAGTAAAGGCAATGTGGTAGTGCCTGATACCTACATTCAATTATACGGCGCTGATACGCTACGAACATACTTAATGTTTTTGGGTCCATTTGATCAGGGTGGAGATTTTACCGATACCGGGATTGCAGGTATGTATCGCTGGCTATCTCGAGTTTGGCGGCTGGTGAGCGCGAATGCTAAATTAAGTCCGGAAAAATTAAATGCAGCACATGATAATAAGCCAAAACTACTTCATAAAACAATCATGGGCGTGACTGAGGACATGGAAAAATTACGGTACAATACCGCAATTGCCAAGCTTATGGAACTCGTCAACTGGTGGATGGATCATCCAGGTGAAATGAATAACTCAGGCATTATTGACTTTCTAAAACTACTGGCGCCATTTGCGCCGCACATGGCTGAGGATTTATTCCAGCGCTTACGGGTTGCAAATCCCAATGACCAAATCCCAATGACCAAAAATAACTCTATTCACGTCCAGTCGTGGCCAACTTACGACCCAGCGCAAATAGTAGAGGAGAGTGTTACGATTGTTGTTCAGGTGAATGGAAAATTACGTGATTCGCTTATTCTATCAACTCAAAGTTCGAATGATCAAGGTTTGGTTGAGCAGACTGCGAAAGAGAGTGCTAAAGTAACTAAATGGCTTGCTGGTAAGCAAATTATTAAAACTATTTTTGTGCCGGGAAAACTAATAAACTTCGTTATATCTTCATAGAAGTTTACTCCAAGATTTTTCTCCGCGGATCCTGCCCCGCGCTTTTCCCCATCTTCGCTTCAAACTCACCGCCTGCGGCGGATCAAACAAGTGAAGCTCAGACGGGGATACCCCATGCGCGGGCCACCCGCTATTTTTTCTCCATTGACTTCTGGTATGGGCTTTTCAACAATGGAGCTATGATCGAAGAAGAAACTACAGGTCAAGTATCTCCTTGGGATCAGTACAAACTTCCATTTCTTATTCTTGCTTTTGGCTTGCTAATTCTCATTGTTGGCATAAGGATTTTTCTTTTTTATCAATCTAAACCTCAGCTCAGTTTTTCCGCTTCAGAGTCAACAGCTTCGGCACAGATCGCAACTTCAGTTACTGTGGATGTTTCCGGCGCAGTAGAAAAGCCCGGCTTATATACGCTACCAATTGACAGTCGGGTGCAGGACGCGCTTGATACGGCGGGAGGTTTAGCCAATCAGGCTGATCGTGAGTGGGTGAGCAAGCAGCTTAATTTAGCCCAAAAACTCACTGACGGCTCAAAATTGTATATTCCAGAGCTGGGTGAGGTAAAATCTTCTCAAACAGAAACGCCGAAGTTAACTACTAGTACTGTAGTAACTAGTACAAAGACTACTCTAAATATTAATACTGCATCAGAAAAAGAACTGGAGAGTTTACCCGGGATTGGGGAAGTGACCGCAGCTAAAATTGTTTCTCACCGGCCATATCAGTTAGTTGACGAACTCTTAAGTAAAAAAATTCTCAATAAAACTACCTTTGAAAAAAATAAGGGTGTCTTAGTTACGTACTAAAACTTTTCTGCATGCTCTCAATTTTTGTTGAACTGATAGGTAGATTACTGCCGGAACCCCACGCGGGCCTGCTTCTGGGAATACTGTTTGGTGTGCAGACACAATTGCCGAGGGATCTCTATGAAGCCTTAATCACCGCTGGAACGATCCATATTGTAGTTTTATCAGGCCAAAATATTGCAATTTTGACCGCATTTCTTTCAGAATTGCTATTAGTTTTTGGAAGAAAGATTTCGATTCTGTTAACTCTCTTGGCAATTGGCGTATACGTCTGGTTTGTTGGTTTCCAGCCGCCGATCATCCGGGCTGCCATTATGGCTTCTTTGATATTGTTTTCCGTCTACTTTGGCAAACAGTCTTGGAGTCTGCTAAGTCTATTTTTTACTGTCTCAATCATGCTTTTAGTTAACCCGCAATTTATTGAGGATCGTTCATTTCAGCTTTCGGTGGCTGCCACATTGGGTATACTACTCTTCGGCCCAAAAGAAACAATGAAAAAGTCCAATCTCAAGGGTACATTATTCCACTATTTCAAGTTTAATCTGCAAACTACGCTTGCTGCCCAACTCTTTACCACACCACTCATTCTTTATCACTTTCACCGGATTTCACTGATTGCACCAATTACCAATATATTAATTGCCTGGACGATTAGTCCAATCATGATTTCTGGTTTTCTCACCGTACTGGCAGGTTTAATTTGGGAACCATTCGGAATTCTCGCCGGCTTTCTTGTGTATGTGCCGATTGCTTTTCTCTTGATTGTGGTTCGACTGACGGCGCAAATCCCATTTGCCAGCTTTAACTGGTAGCTCTAGATGAGAACAAAACCGCTGATTATTTATGGATTATTTTTAGTTTTTGCTTTGTTGTTGCTGGTATTTTTTCAACTGCCTGACCACAAGCTACACATTTACTATTGCGATGTGGGGCAAGGGGATGGGATTTACATCCGCATGCCAAATCAGGCAGATGTGGTAATTGACGGCGGACCTGATGGAAAAATTCTTTCCTGCCTGGGTAAATACATGCCATTTTACGACCGGACCATAGATCTCGTATTTCTGACACATCCGCAAAAAGACCATCTCCAGGGGTTGATCGATGTACTTAAAAGATATACTGTTTTACATTTTAGCAGTAGTCCGATCGGTAATGCAACTGAAAGCTATCATGAACTTACCCGGGTCATACGCGCTCAAAAAATACCAGTTAGCTATCTCAAAGCCGGAGACGTGATTAATTTTGACAAGGTGAGCTTCGCGGTTCTATGGCCTGAGTTGCATTGGCTGGCAGATTTATTCCCGGAAACTCAGTTAAATCAAATTTATCTGCTTCATGAGCGATTAACAGAAACGGTAAGTAGCGATGAAGATTTAAATCATTTTTCGCTTTTCCTTAATTTGAGTTATGGGAACTTTGATGGATTGTTCACTGGGGACGGAGACAGTCAAGTTCAGGAGTTACTTGCGAAATACAACTTAACAAAAAGTTTACCGGAGAATATAGATGTTTTAAAAGTTCCTCACCATGGATCAAAAACCGGACTTGAGGAAAAATTCGTAAATGTATTGAGCCCTAAGCTTTCAATTATTTCGGTGGGGAAAAATAATTATGGACACCCGGATAAATCGATTATTAAACTTTTAAAAAATTACGGAGCAGTTTTGACGACGCAAGATAGGGGAACCATTGAAGTAGTTACAGATGGTAACCAAGTCTCAGTTTATGAGTAAGTCATGAAAAGTGAGCCTATACGGTAAAAAATCGTACTACGTAAAAACTCCAGTTTTAAAATGTTGATCGACCCACTTTCGCCTCAAATACTCCTAGTTCGTAAAGTATATTAACGCAGTAATATTCCCGTATTAGCATCTTTAGATTATTAGGACAATATATTATTAGCGCAAATACATATGATATATATTTATATATATTGTTATAGAATAGAGAAACAAGTAGACAGAAATTTTTTGGCTGTTTGGGGTAAGAGTTAAACAAACTTGCGGTAATGAAAATTAGGAAAAAATATTATTTTTGGCAAAAATAGCAGTCAAGTATTTTGAGTGATACGGGAAATACGGATTGTCAGTATTTGCTGTATTTTAAAACTAGCCACGAAGGCACAATAACCGCACTAAAACTTTACGGCTTTGCCTTCGTTGATTACGTTCTTAACTTGATCAGCAGAGAGGGCATATTTATAAACTCGCACATCGTCAATTTGGCCATCGAAATATTCTGAACTGATTAGTGATCCTATCCTTACATTTGTTGCGGCGCATATATTTCGCCATGTAGCTGCGGTAGTATCAGATTGAATTTTCCCGTCTATATAAAACCTCCCGGTTGATCCATTGTAAACATAAACGATATTGTGCCAGTTGCCATCATTTACGGTTTCTGTACTTGTGTTTGTTGTTGCGCCGCCGTCATGGAAGGAAGCTAGCCCGCTGGTGATTCTGAGGAGGCCGTCTCCACAAACACTTGTCTCATACTCAGAAAGCACTGTTCTGGCAGTGTTCCCTGTCAGTTTGACCCAGGCAGCAAGCGTGAAAGTGCCTGTCATTGAGCCAAGGGCATTATCCCCCAAGCTTACAAAATCGTCATCACCGTCAAAGCCAAGCGAGCCATTAAACTTTCCGCTTGTTCCATCGTTCCACATCTCGGTTCCAGTTCCGGAAGAACAATTTCCCGCGCTTGTATTATCCAGTGACTGGGGAGTTATAGTCCCACTTAAACCACTGGCACTTCCCGAGTTATTAGCTGTAGTTCCGGTGCATTCGTCAAATTTGAACCATGCATATGGCTCGCCACGGTTAAACTCATACGCTACTTGAGCTTGGGTGAGGGCAAAATTAAAAAGTTTTACATCGTCGATTAGCCCTTCCAGGTAATTAGAATCTTCTGTGCGGCCGATATCTAAATTACTCGCGTTTTCTGCTGTTGAGCTGACTACAGCGATATGATGCCACGAGCCGGCGCTCATGGTCGTCGTAGCGATACCATCGACATAAATAGTCGGTGCAGTGAAACCTGTTGCGGTTACCGTGCCTCCGTTTGCCCAGATATAGTCAGTGGTACTGGTTAAATTGACAAAATATTCGGTGGTGGTTGTGGGTTTAACCCAAAAAGTTACACTATTGACCGTAGATGGCCCCGTACCAATGTCTACAAAATCTGCTGAGCCATCGAGTGTTAAAGAGCTACCGTATTTACCTGGACTCCACGCTGCTTCAGTAATACTTGTAAGGGTGCCATTTTTGCCATTACCAGATTTATCATAGGCTGTGACGGTTCCGGTATTTTCATCCAATGGCCAGTAGCCGACTGGCGGAGTAATTGCGCCATCAATCGTATCTGCGCTGCCGTCAACTCCACCTCCGAAATTAATCGCCCGGCCGTTATTGTAGTCAATTTTTATCTGTTCAGCTGTCAGCGGGGAAGTGTATACTTTTACATCATCAATAGACCCGATAAAGAAACGGCCGTTGGCTCCATAGTTTGAACCGATGGTAACATTGCTCGCACTTGCTGCGGTGGCAGCGGGGATCGTCCCCGTATAGGTCACAGCCTGAGCTTGGCCATTTATATACAACTTAAGCCTTCCGCTATTGTTTGTCTGTGTTCCGTCAAATGTCATAGCAATGTGTGTCCATTGGCTGTTGGCGAGGACATAATTATCAGTTTCTGCAAAAGTACTGTTGTCGCTGCTGCTCGTAGGTATTCCGACATAAAACTTTGTTGAAGTTCCTGATACGGTATACGTTTGCAGGCTCCAGGAAGTCTGGCCGGCGGCGTTGGCAAATTTACAAACTATGCACCTGATAGACCCGGCTGAAGACGGCTTCACCCAGGCAGAGACTGACAACTGGCTTGCGCTTTCTGTAATAGTCATATCACCGAAGTCAACGCTATCTCCACCGTCAAAACTAAGCGCGCTATTAAATTTTCCTGAAGCAGTCCAGGTGGGGCAGGTAGCTGCTCCCGGGCATGACCCGTTCAGATTACCGTTGTAGCTTCCGACTGAGTCGTTTACCGTGTCTTCATTCATTTCATCAAACTTCCAATAGGCGAGTTGTGTGCCAACAGGCGATCCGCCCGTGGGATGGCCGGCATTCATATCTTCAACTATTTGCTGCATAGTGCGGGAATAGTTGTAGATTCGGACATCATCCAAGGAGCCGTTAAGTCCGCTGTTACTGCTGCCAACTCCGCCAAGCTTCAAAGCAGTTGAACTATTAAAATTGCCTGTGCAAACAGGAGTTCCTGATGTTGCCAGAACTCCGTTTTTATAGACATCAATTTTTGTGGTGGATTTTTTAAAGGCCACGGCAATATGCGTCCATCGGCTGGAAAGATCTCCAACATTGATACCAATTGAAGTACAGTTAGATGCAGGATCCTGGCCGTCATTGTAATAAATGCCCAAGATTGAATTGGAGTAATTTGCTGAATAACCAACCCCGCTATTGTTGTATGGATTTCCTTTGACGAAAAAATATTCATAATTACCTGCAGTGGGGTTAGAGTTAAAGTACACCCAACCTTCGATTGTTAAATCGTTGATCCAATCGTGCAGATCACTATCGGCAGATAAATTGGCAACTGCAGTATCGCCTGCAAATGTTGCGGCTTTGCCGTATTTACCATCTCTCCAAGTGGCCGTAGGCAAAGTGCCTCCGAGACTATTCCCGCTTACATCGTTAAATGCAGTGCCGGTTCCCTCGTCCATTTTCCAGTACCCAACTGGTCCTGGCGCCCAGTTGTTAAGCGACTTCACCTCAGCAGAGGAAAGCGCACGATTGTAAACACGTACATCATCCATTGTCCCATCATAATAATTACTTCCTTGCCTGCCAATATAAAACGTATCGGCATTGATTGCAGTATCGGTCGTTACCGTCACTAATTGCCACGAATCAGCAATAATTGTTGTAGTTTGCGTTCCATTAACATAAATTGTAGGAGATGTAAAACCTGTTGCAGAAAGTGTTCCATTGCTTGAAGTTATATAAGCGGAGCTAGTTAAGCTGATATAATAATCTGTTGTTGCATCAGGATTAGTCCAAAACGAAACCGTTTTAACACCTGATATGGTTGTTGCGGTAGATAAGTATTGAAGTGAAGCAGGTACATGCTCACTACCGTAACCAAATTTCCCACCTACATACGTCATGACAGCATTGTTAGTAAGGGTTAAACCGTTTCCCGATGAATCACTCGCATTGCCTGAAGATTCATCAAGTTTCCAATAGCCGACCAAGCCATCTGAAAGAAAGTCTTTGCTGTCCTGTTGCCCCAAAACTGCCGCTCCACCGGCATATTCAGCTTTCACTTGAGCTGCTGATAGAGTAGACGCAAAAACTTTTGTTTCATCAACAAAACCCTGGAGCCTTGTAACGGTCCCTTCGTCTCTACCAATATAGCCAATGCCAGCCGTTACATTTCCCGTTGCCGCAGTTTCTGCTTCTCTTTGAATTCCATCAACATATAGGCGGATATTGCTGGTGTCATAGGTAAAAGCCACATGGTGCCACTGGTTTTTGGCAAATGTGGTAGTAGTTGTAATCGTATAGGATGTGGTTCCATTGAACATTCGGACAAATATGGTGTTGTCGTTGACGTGCCTGATTTCAGTTTCCTGTTGCCAGTAAATATGTTCCGTTGCAGAAGCCTGGCTTTTGAACCAGACTGAAATGGTAAAGGCGCCAGAGGGGACTGTAGTGGTGGGAAGGTCAACCTGTGCGGCTGAACCGTCCAAGTAAATACATTTGCCGGATACACATTTGTCTTCTGTTTGCCAGACTGGACCGGCAGTAAAAGCGGCATCTTTAGTGCCTTTAGAATCACAGGCGTCATTTACTCCAGCTGAACATGTATTATCCACACCTTCATCAAAAGCCCAGTGTGAAGAAGGGGTAGCAGAAGAACCGCCAAGTGCGCCAAAGACTCCATAGACTGCGAGGAAGGCTAGTGGGGCAAGCACTAGTATGATACCTATTGATATATATGTACGTAGTCTGATTTTGCGAATCAGTTTGATGATAAGTGATTTTTTAGCCATGGTGTTGTCTGTATTCCAGTCTTTTTTTAAGTAGATTTTCGTTGTAGCCGCCTTCGCGGGTATGTTTTTGCTCCAGTGCAGCCTGCAGTTTATGTAACAAATAGCACGCCTGGTTGATGAGAGCAATCATCAAGGTTAACGGCTACTTCAGGTTTATTTGGGAGGTTGGGGAAGTTAGGGGAATTGGGGAGGGTTGGGGTTTTCTTTAAAATATCCCATACATCGCTCAGTTCCCTTACTTCTCTTACTACCTTTTCTTTTTCCCAAATAGGAAGCTGGTGCTGCCTGGCATACGCCTGGTAATCTTTGAGTAGTTCTTCCTGACTACCCGAGGCTATACCGACGAGCTTTATATAGCCGGCCAGACTTTTTTGCTGGTGACCTTCAGCAATATTTACCATGCCGCTTCGGGCTGCCTGCTCCATCTGGTCTTTAGTTCTGGATTTGTAATCAATCCATCTTCGGCAAAACTCAACCGTATAATCATATATGGGTACAGTAACTTTATATGCCAAAAGATATTCATACCCAGCTTTATTATTTGTATTCATATTATTATGGTGAACCAGTTACAGGTCCAAAATTTGCAGTACTTCCTGTTCCTGAACCACCCTGCATCACTTTTAATATCTGGTCTGTTGAGAGAGCATAACTGTAAACCCGTACATCATCAATCTGGCCGTCAAATGAATTCTGAGTGCCTTCGTTTAATGACCGGCCGACACTGAAAGCCTGGGAGGTGCCAGTATTGGTGGAAGTTTTGATTACGCCACCACCGACCGAGCCAGATACGAGAACACCATTTTTGTAAACTTTTACCCGGTCAACTTCGGTTGCCTGAGCACCGTCGTAGACAATTATCAGGTTCTGCCATTGGGAATTGGCGAGGTCCAGGTTTGAAGTCTGATAGAAATTATTGCCTTCGTCATTGCCGTCGGCGATAAACACGTAGATTTCATCAGCGGCTACATTTTGTGAGCGCACAGCAAAGATGTTGCTGGTTGAGGATGAGCCGTCATTGACCCACTGGTCCACAATGCCGTCCTGAGTACCCATGTTCGTAGGGTACAGCCAGAGAGAAACCGAAAATTGGGTGGCGCCGTTGAGGTTAACAATATTGGCCATATTGACATAGTCGTCAACACCATCAAAGTCCAGGCTGGCATTCAGTTTCCCAGTTCGGCCGTTGTACCATTTGGTAGCGGTATCGACATCAGTGCAGGTACCATTGCCGGTGTTTGGTAGAGTTGTGCCGGCAAGCGTGCCATTTATACCGCTTCCAATACTGCCGGCGTTATTGGCAGTAGCCCCGGTACACTCATCAAACTGCCACCAACCAACAGGTGCACCACGGTTGTAGTCATACTGGATTTGGGCGTTATTTAAGACATAATCATACCATTTGACCTCATCCACCTTGCCTCCAAACCAGGCAGACCCACCGTCTCCGCCAATGCGTATATTTAAAGTGTTAGACCCTTCACCGCTTGTAGAATCCAATGTTTGGTTAACACCGTTAACATAAAAGGTATAGTTTGTGGTGCCGTTGTATGTCATGAGGATGTGGAACCACTGGTTGAGGGCTAAAATGCCTGTGTTACTGGAAGCTGTATTGGTACAAACACCTGTGTCTCCGCAAAAGAATAGCTGGTTGCCGGTTGTGTATAAACAAAAATAGGTTGTATTGTCCGAGCAATAGAACTCACCGCTTCCCGTAAGCGAAGTTGGGTATATCCATGCAGATACAGTATAAGGAATAATAGTTGATGGAGCACTGTCAGAGCCCATATCTACATAATCTCCATTATCATCAAAGGATCCAGCACTGCCATATTTGCCAGATGCGAAAGTAGCATTACCGTTGAAGGTGCCATCTTTGTCATTCCCACTTCTGTCACACACATCCTCACCACCGGTGCAGGTGTTATCTTTGTTTTCATCGAATGAATAATAGCGGATTGGGGGATTTCCTCCCGGCCCTCCATATGTGGTGGATTTTTCATCAGTGCCGGTGCCGAAATTATTAGCTGCTCCCTGATTTGCTATTACCTTCACCTGATCTGCTGTGAGTTCAGATGAGTAGATCTGGAATTCATCAATCCTGCCATCAAAGTTGTTGCTTGAGCCGCCCCCTATGAGAAGATTTGAGGTATCAGCGGCCAAGCCTCCGGTGCCTGCGCTTGACGTACCCCGTAAAATTCCATTTATCCAGATGCTTATCGTATTAGCAGTGCCGTTAAACGTAAGGGCCACATGGGTAAAGCTGCCTGTTGGGACAGCTGATGTTACCGCTACATTGGCGTCGGCTGTAACATAGTCCAGGTTACAAGTGAGTGTGAATGGGGAAGAACCACTCAATTGACAGTAAGTACTTGCACCTTTATTAAAAAACTGTCCGGCTGTTTCACCAACTGTATCCGGGTTAATCCAGGCAGAAATGGTAAACCCCGTAGCCAGGTTCTCATTAATATCAATGGCTGATGCATTAGTTACTGTTATGATATCGTCTGTCACGAAATCTCCACAGCCATTTGCCTTGCAGTCTTCTTTGGTTTTCCAGGTGAAGTCCTGTGATTCACTCCCACTGGTAGTCCCGCGATTGGCAGTCAGGCTTACTGTCGTAATTGAAGTATTAATCGTCTGGCCATTTTGTTCATCCAGATTCCAATATGCTACCTGTGAGCCGATTGGGCTCCCGCCAGTGGGGTGCCCGGCGTTCATGTCTTCAATAATTTGCTGGGAAGTGCGGGCGTAGTTGTAAACCTGGACTTCGTCAATATAGCCGTCGAAGTCGTCAAAAAGTTGAGGCTCATTACCGATAGACAGATTTTCATTTGCATCAGAAACTCTACCTCCGGATCCATTAGTTGTCGTTGTATACGTGGTCTCTACCCCATTAACATATAGTTTTACTGTCGTTGCAGTAGCACTGCCGGTCCATGTTGCCGCCACATGTTGCCAGGTGTTTGGAGTTATCACGCTATTGGCAGTTCTGACCATTTCCCCACTGAGAAAATCAGCGCCAAATAAAAGTGCGTTGTTTGCCATATCAAGCGAAACGAGCCATCCATCATCCGGAGAGCTGCCTAAAGCTTTGGTAACAACTGATCCAAATGTGGCGCTGGTGCGGGGGTATACCCATGCTTCAGCGGTTAACATAGGTAAGTCGTCGAGTGTGGTGCCTGATCCGCAGCTTAGAATGTCGCCAGTTTTTTGAAAATCAAGGGCTGAGCCGAATTTGCCTTGTGCCCATGGAGAAGAAGGCATACTGGAGAATGTGCAGTTGTTGCTATTACCACTCGAATCGTTCGTAACTGTCCCGGTATTTTCATCCATCTTCCAATACCCCACAGGCCCTGGTGCCCAGTTGTAGAGAGCTTTAACTTCGGCAGGGGAGAAAGCACGGTTGTAGATACGGACGTCGTCGATTTTACCGTCAAATGGATTGCCAAAAATACCAGATGTCCCAATTTCCAATGCAAGAGCACTTGCCGATGCACCAATTGATGATAGTGCCGCTCCTTCTTCTGAGAGTTCATTGGCTACTCCATTGATGTAAATGGTACTGTTGGCATTGCTGGTGCGATCAAATACCGCAACAACATGGATCCAGGTTGAGGCAGTGGTGATGTTGGTGCTGGTACAGGTTCCCCAATAATTACTACTATCTCCAACATACAGGCAGATGTTACCGTCGTTTCCGGTAGACCAGGCACTAAGATCATAACCAGCTTGGGAATCAGCAGATGAACCTTTTTTGTCAATGATAACGTCATCGGTAGTCAATGTATCTCTATTGATCCAGGCTGAAAGGGTAAAGTTGCTGGTTGAACCAAAATCTAATACACCGCTTGACGGATCCGCGACTTCTACTCGGTCATTAGTTCCATCGAAATTTCCGGCATTACCGAATTTGCCTCCTGCGAGGGCAACCGCAGAAGCGTTAGGACAAGGCGCTCCATTATTGTCGTTACCTGATTTATCAAGAACACTTTTTGTAGTGCAATTAGTTGCCCAAGTTGCTTCATCCATCGGCCAGTAGCCGGCCAGGCCTTCGTTGAGAAAATCATTTCCAGTGCTTGAGGTGCCAAATATTTCAGCACCACCTGCTAATTCTGCTTTGACTTGTGCTGCAGTGAGAGTGGAGGTAAAAAGTTTGACTTCATCCAGAAACTCATTACCAAAGTTAGTTGACACATTACCCATGGTTATGGCAGAAGCTGAAAAACCAGTAGTCGAAGTAATCGCCACATGGTGCCATCTATTGGCAGTGAGAGTAGTTGCTCCTGAATTCCCGTCGACATAAATTGTGTCGGTACCAAACCCAGCTACAGTGACTGTTCCAGAAACTGAAGTGAAATAATCTGTAGCATTTAAGTCAATAATTTCCTGAGTGGTAGAAGTAGACATTACCTTCACCCAAAAGGTAACACTTTGAACTCCTGCTACCGTATTTGCTACAGTTATTGTATCATCGCTGCCATCAAAGAGGAGACATTTGCCACTCACGCATTTATCTTCACTTTGCCAGGCAGGTGCGGCGGTAGTCGCTCCTGATGTACCATCATTACTATTGCCTGAAGCATCACACGCATCAGCTCCGCTGGGGCAGGTGTTGTCCGCTCCTTCATCAAAACTCCACTGGGCAACAGGGTTTGCATTACTGCCACCGAGGGCACCGAAGACGCCGTAGACCGCGAGAAAAGCAAGCGGCGAGAGAATCAGGATCAGGATGAGCGCGACCCAAGTTCTAAGACGAATATGACGGATAAGACGTATATGACTCATAGGTCGTATTGAGTGCGCGCTTTGCGCGCACGATAGAGATTTTCTGTAAAGCCACCTTTTTCCAGAAATTCTTTTTCTAAAGTAGCTAGTTGTTTGTCGAGCAAATAATTGGCTTGGTGGATAAGGCAAATCAGACAATTTGCGGCAGACTCAGGTTTTGACAAATATGACATATAGGTCATATAGGACTTATTGGACTGATAGGCCAGAGCGCGGACTGCTTTGGCATGAGCGTTGTCTTTTTCCCAAAGAGCAAGACGGTTTGTTCTGAGAAAATCCTGGTAATCTACTAGCAATTCCTCCAGACTTGCGCGGGCGACTCCAACCAACTTCAATTCTGTCTTTTTGGAAGTGCCGGAAGCCATGGAACCTTCTGCAATGTTTTGTTTACCGGAACGGGCTGCCTGGATCATCTGATCGTAGGTCCGCGTATAGGTCTTATTGGACGTATAAGACATATAGGACTTGCAAAAAATCACAGTCAAGTCATAGATAATCTCCGACATCTGGTAAGATATCAGCTTTTTGTAGCCTCCATGTGGCGGGATAATCTTCGTATAGGACGAATAGGACATATATGACATATAAGACAACTCAGTTAGCTGCGCCGACTTTATCAACAATCCACCAGTCAAATTTGATGTCCTGATGATAAGACTGTTCGATCCGGACAGAGAAAGATTCTCCAGGCAAAATTTCATCAACGATGATTGACTGACCGCCGGTTGAGCTGCGCGGAGTCACAAAGACTTTTGAATTTTCAGTCACTGCAGTAGTGGGAATCATTACACTGAACGTATCCATTTGCAGCAGGCCTTCGCCAATTGAGGCACTGGGTGTTGCAACGACGCTATCCATTGGATCTATGCCGATATTAAGTTTGCGGACTGTCAGCTCTTTGGTACTTGTTATATTGCCCTGGTTATCAATCACAATGGTGCCATCGAGAATATCAATGCCTTCCAGTCCTGAGGGTTGCAGTTTCAAAGGTTGGGCAATTGAGTCAATGCTGGAGTCCATATCGCTGAATTTCATCAGCCCCACGCGCAGTTCATCAGTAATAAATACTGTACTGAGAGTAGTGTCACCGAGCACGGTCAGGTCTTCCTGTAATACCGCTGAAGTGGTTGCCGAACCCAGGACATTGAGCGCCTGGTCAAGTAGTGAAAGAAGTTGCGCGCTTTGACTTGCATCGGTGATTTGAGAAAGCTTCGTAAGTTGTGCTGACATTGAAGCTACTGATGTTTCCAGATTTGCCATGCGGGCTGAATCAGAAGCGACCTGCGTTGCCAGCAAAGTGAGTTCGTTAACATTGGTAGTTGCTTCCGGAGATAGACTGATTACATCCTGCTTGGTCAGCTGAGAATTGAGCTGGCCATTGTTGGCAATATCACCAAGATAATATCCGGTGGTGACGTAGATCATGATTTGATCTTTATTACTGCCCGGTTCCCATGATTCAAGCGCCCGGCCGACATAAAATCCAGACGTAATTTTTTCTGCTCTACCAGCATTTGTAGACCCGCCAATAAAATCACCATTTACAATTGCAGCTGAGCTTGGATCTATCTTCACCGGTACGCGCCCGACCATGGCAACGGGAATAGTCCGCGCGCCATTTATAGTTTCGTTCTTTTGCGAAAGTCTGATTCCCGGATTTGATGAGTAGACTCCGATCACGCGATTGGTTGCCGAGCTATCAGCTTTTGCGACAAACCCGGCTTCATTTTGGTCAATTGCAACTACGTCACCGGGAGTTAACGTGTCGTCGCGGGTGGGGTAATCTTCAGCCACGTCGTATCCGCCAGCGCCGGTAGCAATTCCGTGGGAAAACAGGAAGGCGCCTGAGTTGTTTATGCCCGCACCACTTTCTATTTGCTGTTCGCCAAGAAAACTGATTGAGCCGAGGTTCAAGAAGTTGTTTTGTTCAACTCCATCATTATCTGAGGCGGCATTAAATTTCAAAGCATATGACTGGCCTTCGACTGCGGTATACCGGTGAACCTCCCCGACATCATTAGTAACCCCTTCTTTTCCGGATCCAACAAACAAGCTCCCATCATGGGCAACCATTGACTGGGCAGTATTTGCAGAAGTTGAAGCGCCAGAGGAAATTTGGCCGGCAGCATTTGAAACTAGAGTCCAGGTGGTACCGCCATCGTAACGGCAAACCTCGCCTTTATTGGCAACTGACATATCTCCAAGGCCGGCATATAGTTTGCCGTTATAAACAGTTAAACTTTCTATTCTATCCTCTGTCACTGAATTACAAACTGTTCCATCTACTGCTGTAACTTGAGTCCAGGCGGCATCAGTACCGGCAGCGCCATCATACCGGTAAATTTCTACTGCATCAGGTTCTTCTGTCGCAATGTACAGTGCGCCATTGTAAGTTGCCATTGCTAGGATACCGTCTATCGACGCTCTTCCTCCTGAGACAATCGTACCTGCGGCGCTTGTCACTCTGGTCCAGTTGGTACCGCCTTCATACCGATATACTTCAGCGGCATTAGAATCAAACGTGCCGATGTAAAGAGCGCCATCATATGAAGCCATTGAGCGAGTGCCTTGAATGGCTGCTGTACCACCACTGTCAATGGTGCCTGCGGCGCTTGACACTCTGGTCCAGGCGGTGCCGCCGTTATAACGGTAAATCTCAGTGCCTTCAGCATCATCTGTACCTACGTAAAGTTTACCTTGATGGACACCCATAGCTGAAACGGCTTCAATACTAGCAGTCCCGGACGCAGCAATTGTACCGGCTGTACTTTGAGATACTTTAGCCCAGGTAGTGCTACCGTCGTAACGGTAGACTTCAGCTGATCCGTTCCCGGCGTTATTTTCCCAGGTGCCGGCATACAAATAGCCGTCAAGAACAGCCATAGTCCAAATTTCGTCGATTGCAGAAGTGCCGCCAGTTACAAACTGCCCGGCTGCAAACATGGTGGATGTAAACGTAGCGCCGCCGTCGTACCGGTACACTCCAGCCAGTCCGGTGCCGCCGTCCCATGGTTCGGCAGTTCCCACATAGAGACTGCCATTGTATGAAGCAAGTGAGAAGGCTGAATCGACATTTGTTTCTGAACCAAACGTGCCGGCAGCGCTGTTGAGTCGGGCAAAGGCAGTTGTTGAATCTGCCTGTTTTTGAATTAAGACGTCATTGCCAAAACCAGCTGCGTAGTTAAAGTCTCCGCCGGTGGCTGTAGCATAGAGCCCATACGCGTTTGAAGTTCCGCCGGCAGCGCCGGTTGCCGAGAAATAGCCGCCGTAAGTGTTAATGGTGCCGCCGGTGTCGGTGGGAGTATCAGTGGTTGCGGTGCCGCGCACACCATAAACATTTTTGGTTCCGGTGGAAATGGCGCCATTGTGGTCTGCCAAAAAGTCTGCTCCAAAGAGCGTATCGGCAGTGGTTGATGAGGAAATACCACTCGCATACAAGCCGTTTGTTATGTGAGCTGCGTTGTTGGAAGTTGTGTTGACAATATAGGCGCCATAGGTGGTGTTGGCTAACGCTGTTGCATCACCAAGAGCAATATCAAGACCGCGGAGTGTGTTTGCGTTGGTGGTTGCGGCGTTGGTAAAGTTCCAGTCAACCACTGATTGCGTACCTCCGGCGGTAGGAGTGGAAGTAGCAGTCAAGTCAAAGGCTTCACCAGTGGTTAAAGATGCGGTAGCCAGGGAAAGCACGGTACCGGTAGCCAAACCTGAGTTAAAGGCAAAGGTAGTGGCCGGGCCGGTATTACCAAAGGTAATGGTATCTGCATTTGTGGCGCCAGTGCCAATACTGATCGTGTCAGCTCCAGTACCAGTTCCAATATTTATCGCTCTGGTTAATGCTCCTCCAGCACCAAGGTCTAAGGTGGTAGCTGCGGTTGTTCCTATTGTTACAGAAGTTGCCGTCACATC
>Ga0209542_10006343_pt1 | contig 23053 bp, 27 predicted proteins | sample RifCSPhighO2_01_FD_184028 | JGI IMG/M metagenome (GOLD analysis project Ga0209542, IMG submission 184028) | Soil microbial communities from Rifle, Colorado - Rifle CSP2_plank highO2_0.1 (SPAdes) (version 2) | ecosystem: Environmental > Terrestrial > Deep subsurface > Rock core/Sediment ... | reverse complement strand
ACGCCCTGCTTTGTCGCGGCAGAGGTAGAGCCGATAGGTTCCGGTCTCTGCCACCTGCTTTCCGACTTGGTATAGGTGAGAATCGTTCCGTATTTCTATCACGAAATTCCCCTCCACTTGATCCTTTTCTAGATATCGATTGTCAAGGTTCAGCAGCGAAACCCTACCAATTTTATATGAAATTGTCAAGGTTCGCCCGGGCTTCAAAGAAGTCCAGGCGGCTAACCCCTTGTCAGGCGTCCGAACTCCTTTACATCAAAGAAATTGAAAGAACTCTGTTTGTCTTTTCGCAAACTTGTACAGCGCCGCAGGCCGGTTTGCCGCTCCCCTCTTTTCTCCTCCTGTGGGCCTCACCAGGTTGAGCGCGAAAAGCTTCTTTCGGAAGTTGCGCTTGTCAAACTTCTTTCGCAGTACAATTTCATAGACTTCTTGTAGTTCGCCTAAGGTAAACTCGGGTTTCAAGAACCCCTGGGCTATGGTGGAATATCCAAGTTTTGCTTCCAGACGCTCTAAGCCCTTTTTCACGATTGCATTGTGGTCGTACGCAAGCTTGGGAAGACTTCTTGTATTGTGCCAATGCGTTTTTCCTGTCTCTGCGTTTTTTGAAATTGCCTCGGGTGGAACCAACACGAGATATGCCACAGACACCACTCTACCTCTTGGATCACGCTTAACCGAACTGAATGTATACAACTGTTCGATATAGGAAGGCACAATGCCTGCCTTGCCTTTTAAATGGCGGAGAACCGACGCGTCGGCGGTTTCATGGGGGCGTATCAAGCCGCCAGGCACGCCCTGCATGTGCTTATAAAAAGGAGGTATGTGCACATTGATCAAAAGAACCTTGAGAACTTTTTCGTGAATAGTAAAAATAACCACGTCGGTGGCTAAGACGGCGAAGTGAAGTTCTTTTACACTTGGCTTTTTCATTACACTTAGTGTATAACTATACACGAAGTGTTGTCAAGAGCTAAGAAAATAAAAGGGGGGCCTTTTGGAGGACCCCATGTAATTCTATGGAATGAGCGACAGCAGTTCTTGTGCCGCCTCGTCTACAGATACACCGCTGCGGCCGCATACCCCTTCAATGAAGAACGGGCAGAACTTACCCGTGTGCGGCTTGCCTATCAAGTAACGCAGAAAGTCTAGCATATCCGGATGTTTAACCGCACGCATATGAGCTTCGAGCTCGGCGCGCTCGGTCTTTATGTCGAAGGTGTCTGCAAAATCTGTGAGTTCCCCTGCGCTTGTCCAGTTTCCTGTGCCAGGGCAGTGATGCAGAAAACCCATTTCGAGAAGCTTCCGGAACGTCTTGCCCATGCTCCGTGCGAGTTTTTTATTCTCCTCACTTAGCACGTAAGGATTCGATGGATCTCCAACGCGTATGGGCGACTTTGGGGCGCGGATAAGATATCCGAATCGCCTGTTGCTCAGCACGGCGTCGGCAGACCGGGCAACCACATCTTCGAACGTATCGTCTGGATGCTCTGGATTGTGTATGGCAACGAGAGCCCGGATCCCCTGCTCAATTCCCTTAGGATGCTCCTGCACCCAATTGACGACTTGTTGAATAGCCTTCTGTTCTGCGTCTTGAAGGAAGAACATGGAATTGAGGAGGTCTTTGCCAATTACATCCAAAAGCCAATCTGGCACGCCATCGCGCGCAAAGTGAATTCGCACCACAAGGGTCTGCGCAAATCCAGGAAGCGCCATGCGTATGTACTCCTCGCGCGGAATTTCCACTACCGCGAGAGGAAGCGACACAGGAAGTTTTGCCTCTAAAGCAGCCAGGAGACGATCGAATTCGTTCTGTGCCTCATCTAGGTACATGCCCCAGTAGACGCTCCCAATATTGTGTTCATGCAAGAAAAGATCGCGCCCTTCTCTCCCGTACCCTTTGAGCTCCAAGTACCGCGCGACACCTTCCACAAACAGTGGCTCGGGCGAGAATATGGTGCGGCCTGGGAGCAACGGGCGAGGCAATGGAGGAAAAAATTCTCCCTCGATCACCACCTTCTCCCCGATCCAATCGGGTGCCCATTTGCTCTTTTGTACAAGGATTCCTGGTTTTGGTGTAACATTTCTGTCACTCTTGCGTAACGCGTCTAGCTCCCTAACTTCTTTCACGAGCAGGGAGACATCTTGCTGCACGCGGTCTTGTGTGATTGTCACCCGACTCTCCTTGTCTAGTAACCTTAGTTGCTGCCTAAACTCTATCTGGCTTCCCTTTTTCTGTCAACAAATAAAAACGGTGAGCTGAAGCTCACCGCCTTGTCGAACTGAGAACTATCAGGGGTGCTCAGCGCGGCTAATGTGCGTAACCACTATTCTAGTCATTCGCGGCACATGCCGGGCCACTTCTCTCACAGAGGCCTGTACAGGTTCTGGTAGGCGTGTCAGAGCTTTTTTCCCTTCCTTGATGCACTCTTGCCGCAAGTTGCAGACTCGCCCTGCGGAAGAATCGGCAAAACCGGTGTCAGGGTTGTGCCATTTGTCTGCGAAGCGACTCTCCGACCCCGACGCGCTAAACGGCGGAGTATAGCTCGACCGGGGCAAAAGATTCCTCATCATTACCTTGAGGAAATCCGCGTCAAGCTTTTCACGGTTCTTCCCGACCGCCTCCCAAAGTGCTTCCCAAAGGATTTCTTCGATATCCGCTTCTGAACCAAATCCCTTTTCGGGAATCACTGGCCAGGTATCTGCGAGCGCCACAATCATGGCGCCTGCTATGCATGTGTACGCCCACGGCCGCCGGACCGGACACTTTCGCTGACCGATTCCCGCAACAACTAGTGCTGCCACGCAGTTCCGCTCAAATTCCCATTCGGGCCAACGTTCTCGATGCATTTCTTGATAGCTGTGTACGGATTTGCGACCGAACCATTGTTTATATTCAGAACTTGGCCCTGTATGAGCAGGGTAACGCGGCAATTCCAGTTTCTTCTCGGCTATTAGGACCATGTCTATGGCCTCCCTCCCTATTTTCCTTTTTACTCGCTACTGCCTAAACTTTATCGAACTCTCTTGTCTTCGTCAAGCGCCCAATGTTGACAGTTTTGAGTTCTTTTGCTACTGTTATACCCAGTATTGAGCTTACTGTTGACGGCACTGCTGCAAATGGTCGGACAACCAAATGCGAGTGCTGTCGTCATCATGCCCAGAGAGCCTGGTTGCAGTCCAAGTAACATGCGCTTCGAACTCCTCCCTGCTTGCGAAGGCGCGCCCAACCAGGCTCTCTGCGGAAACCACCGGTCACCTCAAGTGATCGGTTTTGTTTGCATTTGGACAAAACCTTGGATACAATCATCCTGCACCTTGAAATGGAGGTACTCATGCCTCAAGAGATAGAGCGCCGCTTCCTTGTTCTGCAATTCAACCGCCAGATACTCTCCTCAATAACGCCTACGCATATTTTGCAGGGATACTTTGAACTCTCTTCTACTGCTCAGCAGCTCCGAATACGCATCAAGAACGGAAACAGAGCCTTTTTGGGAGCAAAAGGTGGAGAAGGTCTTGTAAGAGATGAAGAAGAGGAAAAAATCTCTCTCAAGGCAGCGCGGCTGCTTATGAGAAGGGCCTGGCACGTGGTTGAAAAGATTCGATACGAACGAGGCGGCTGGGAACTCGATATGTTCAAGGGACCCCTGGAAGGGCTCGTGCTTGCCGAGTACGAGATGACGAACAAAAGGGAGAAAGTACAGCTTCCCTCCTGGATTACGCAAGCTGTTGAAGTGACAGACTCCCTTTCCAACCTTCACCTTGCGAGGCTCTGCACAAGCCTGCGCGGTCTTCCCGATGTTTCCCTCTCGCTCGTCATGCATTTTGCCGCGACTCGCGTCTCCAAAATAGTGCTCACCGGGGCTCCATGCTCTGGCAAGAGCGTCCTCATGAACATCCTTAGGCAAGAATTTGGGGAGAGCATTCATTGCGTTCCCGAGGTTGCCACTATTGTGATATCCCAGGTGGGAATACGGCCAGTCCAAGGCGACAGTATGTCGCGAGAAAGACTGAACCGGGCCGTGCTCCAAACCCAGGAGATCTTCGAACGAACTTCCTTGGAACAAGCTATAGCAGACAACAAAAGAGCGCTGGTTCTCGATAGAGGCTCTTTGGACACGGCTGCCTATATGGAGGGAGGCCTCAAGGAATACAGGCGCCGTTTCGGAGGCAAAATAGGTGACGGATACGATCTGGTCTTGTGCCTAGAAACACCTCCAAAAGCAGTCTATGAAAAGATGAGAGCAAACAATCCCGCGCGCTCTGAAACCTATGAGCAGGCAGTTGCTCTAGGAGAACGAATACAGGAAGTATGGAGCTCGCACCCCAGATTCAGACTGATCCCCAATGGGAACAGCTGGGAACACAAAGCAGCTTTTGCCCTGGATGTGATACGAAAGTTCATTGCGCAAGGCACGCGTTAAACGCCTGCACCTGCTGGTTGTATACTGCAACCAGCTTTTTTGTTTCTTCAATAAGGGTGTTGTACTGGCTCACCAACACATTGTATTCATCCACCTTTTGATTGTACTCCTCTCCCCTCTTGGGCTTTGTATTCTCAAGCTCTTCCCGCAAACTCGTAAGTTCCTGTTGCAGCGCGTCGAGATTTGATTCAAACTCTTCGGTCTGCGCTTTCAAAGCAGTGCTGGGCTGAGGGCATGAAGCAAGAGGCTTGCCGAATATCTGCACCGCGAGCCACCTGGTGTTTCCTTCATACGTCCCCCTTCCAACAGCAACTCCGATCTCTTGGTATTTCACGTTCAGAATGTTTGCCCGGTGCCCAGGGCTATTCATCCACGCCTCTACCAATTTCTCGTCATTCTCAAAATTCCCTAAGGCCAAGTTCTCTCCAATGGTTATGTATTCGTAACCCGCGAGTGTTGCCAGATCTCCTGCAGATTGCCCGGTGGGAGAAACGTGGGCAAAATACTGCTTTTGGAACATGTCTTCAAGTTTTGCAAAAGCGGCAATACTCAAAGTTTCATTTGCCTTTAAAGGCTGCAACCCAAAGGTGACCCTTTGCGTACTGGTCCATTCAAGCACTCCTCCTGTAGTAAGCAGAGAAACCTGCTCATTGGTAGGACCGAGCAAAGGAGGCGGAGCTGAAACTATCTTTTCCAATTCTTTGAAAAGCTCTTCAACGCTTGGAAGTTCAAAGCTCTCGTCTTTGATGCTTTGGAATTGCGGAGTTCTTTCAAAGAAATAAAAACTGCTGGCAAGAGCCAGAAGGAAAATAGAGAGGATGATCACTCTCTTCATCTGATCTCGTAGGTAAGGGTAACGGTGACAGTCACTTCTTGAGACCCGGGCTCAAGAACGGGTGGAGTGGTATCTCCTTTTGCTTCGCTTGCCTGGAACACAGGGAGTATGCCAAACCCTCCTTTATTCAAAGAAACCAGCCTCCCAAGCCTGAACCCTGCGGCTTTCGCAACTCTCCTTGCTTCTTCTTTTGCCTTTTGAATAGCTTCCTCGCGCGCCTGCTGCTGAAGACCCAGAATGTTATCTATGGTGAAAGAAACTTGCGAAACAGAGTTTGCTCCCTTTTCCACGGTACCTGCGAGGATAGGGCCTATCTTTGAGAAATCACGTATCTTCACGTAAACAGAATTCTGAACAATATACCCTACTATTTCGGCAGGAGGGCATACCCCTACTCTATCAAACGGGCATGAGAAGTATTGGTATCGCGGCTCAATGGAGTAGCTTTGTGTCTTAATGTCTTTGCTCTCAATGCCTTGTGCTTTTAAAAACTCGATGATGCTGTTCGCTTTTATGCTGTTCTCGTTCTGAAGGCTTGAAACGTCTGTTCCCCCTTCTGTAACCACTCCAAACGCAAACTGCGCAATATCTGGAATTGCGATAACTTTGCCTGCCCCTTGGGAGGTAAAGGAGCGGGTTGATTCAATAGACTTTCCGTATTGCATAACCCCGTATACCAAAGCGAGCAAAGCTATGATAACGGATATCCCTATGGTGTTTTTGATCCTATTGTCCATATGTTCTCTTTATACCATTGAAAGCTCAATCTGAGCAATAGTCCATAGCCTCAAATATTGACAAAAGTGCCATAACTGTGTTATGATTATAACCATTCAGCAGGCTAATATACCAGTATCAGGAGGACCTTGCACATTCACAACACGTCTTTTTTGTTCATGACCGACCATGGGTAGCCTTGCCCACAGTGCTCCGCTAAAAGCGGGGAAGCGCACACAGTGCGCCAGGTGGACGAGGCAAGCGCTTCATGCGCTCTGTCTACCTGTGGAGAAGAGTCATGCTTCCAATAGACCAGCACAGAGACGAGATCATTCAGGCCGTGAAGCAGAATTCGGTAGTTGTGGTGGTTGGAGAAACGGGTTCGGGGAAAACTACCCGGATCCCGGTATTCCTCTACCAAGCCGGTTTTGCCAAGGTGGGCATAACCGAGCCGCGTCGCATTGCGGCAACCTCGGTTGCGCAGTTCGTCGCAGACCAACTCGGCACCCGCCTGGGCGACGTAGTTGGGTACCAGGTACGCTTCGACAACCAGACCAATGGAGCCGGAGCGCTCAAGTTCATGACAGTCGGCATCTTGCTCCGCGAGTTCCAAGAAGACCCTGATATACGGAAATACTCCGTCATCATGGTCGACGAGGCTCACGAACGGAGCCAAGACATCGACTTCGTGCTCGGGCTGCTCAAGAATCTCCTGAAGCGGAGAACAGATCTCAAAGTCGTGATCGCTTCGGCGACCATAGACGAACAGAAATTCTCCGACTTCTTTGGGGGAGCTCCTGTGGTCAAGGTATCAGGTACATCGTACCCGGTTGAGGTGCGCTACGAAGACGAACTTGTTTCGCTTCGTGGCAGCGTGTGGGACACGCCACCCATAGAGTACATGGCAGAAGTGGTAGCCAATAAGGTTGCCGAAATCCACGTTTCGGAAGGTCCTGGTGACGTTTTGGTGTTCATGTCGGGCAAAGACGACATCGCCATGGTCATCAGACTACTGGACGAGAAAGGATTTCCCGACCTTGTTGCGCTTCCTGTGTACGGAGGCCTGTCGCTCGACGAACAGACGCGGATTTTCGCGCCGGTCACGGGCAAACGAAAGGTGGTTGTTGCCACGAACATCGCAGAAACCTCGATCACGATCGAGGGAGTGGTGTACGTGGTAGACAGTGGAGTAATAAAGCAGAACAACTTCCACCCCACCACAGGCATCCAAAGCCTAGACCTTGTTCGGCATTCGCGCGCAGGATGCGATCAACGCAGAGGCCGCGCAGGCAGGACACGTCCCGGTGTCTGCTTCAGGATGTACTCGAAAGAGGACTACTGGAGCCGCTCGGAGTTCACGGAACCCGAGATCCGCAGAGTCAGCATCGCGGGCCTCGTGCTTGCCTTGGCAGACTTGGGGATCGAACAGATCGAGTTCATGGACCCGCCAGACCCCGCGTCTTTCCAGGAAGCGTACGAAACCCTCACGGCCTTGGGAGCGATCAGTCCAGGCAAAAAGGGCATCACCGAACTTGGCCGGCAAATGGCTCGCCTGCCCCTTGAACCGCGCACCGCGCGCATGGTGATCGAGGCAAGCAAGCACGGCTGTGTTCAACAGATCGCGACCATTGCAGCGTTCCTTTCGGTGCCGCACATCTACGTTCGGCCCACAGAGGAACAGTACCAGGCTGACTCTGCCCACGCAGCGTTCAAAAATCGGGATTCGGATCTTGTGAGCTTTCTGCGCGTTTGGGAACAGTACGAGGCATCGGGCTACTCACACTCCTGGTGCCGCGGGAACTACCTCAACAGCCGATCGCTCCTGGAGATCAAAAAAGTGCGCCAGCAGCTCTTCGACGTTCTCCAAGAGTGCGGGATCCAGCTCTCTGAAACGCGCGACATGAAGGTTGTGATGCGATCTGCAGTTGCAGGTCTCGTCTACAATCTGCTTGAACGGGTAACAATGCACACGTACACTGGCATGTTCCGAACAGCCGGGCACGACGTGTTCATACACCCAGGTTCTGCGCTCTTCAGAATGCCGCCCGAATGGCTCGTGGCAACCGACATCGTGCACACCACAAAGCTGTTCGCCAGGAACTGCACGGTGGTGACCATGGAATTGCTGCGCACGCTCTTGCCGCACCTCTTCACAGAGGAGACATTGCTTGTTTCTCTGTCAGAAGACGGTGCCACTGTTAAAGCGCTCAAGAAAGTTCTGTTCGCGCACCCTCGCAGAGGAGAGTATGCGCGCCAAGTCGGGGCCGAAGAAGTAACCCTCAGCCTTGCAGAAGCAAGAAAGGTTCAAGACCAAAGCATTCAAGACGCAGAGGCAAAGGGTTGGTGCCGAGTGACATTCACGAAAAAGGCGGACTTCTCCGTCCATGCAGACGACGGAACTCGCGCCAGCGACTACGGCTATGGCCTCGTCGGCGCATCCGTCGAGCTGAATGTTCCTTACTACTGCGAACCAAGCATGACGATAGGAACAACGAAATTTGTTCGTCCAAAGTTTCGAGTCTTTGAACTCGAAGACAAAAAGGAGGAATCGCTTGCGAACGCAGCTAGGCGGCTTATGAAAGCCTGGCTGCCGAACAACGCTCTTTAGTCCAGTACAACAAAGCCTGGAGAGATATAGCATCTCTCCAGGCTTATTTTATTAATGGGTGAGCTTTTCTTTCGGAGGAAGGGGCTGATCTACGCGCTTTGGAGAAAAAACCTGATTTCGAACCAGAAGCAGCAAGAAAGAAGATAACATGCCAAACACGCCTACGATAATGAAGACTGCCTTAAACCCCAGAGTTCCAGCCAGAATGCCTCCAAAGGCAGCTGCTAGACCCGCGGCAAATCCCAGGGCCGTGCTTTCAATGCTCCAGGAGAATGCTTCCCAGCCTTTTTGAATATGGCGGGTGAATATGGCAGCCCAGCTTGGCACCACCATGGCCATGGCAATGCCGTGCAAGACCTGAAGGATAAAGATATGGAACATGTTGGTAGCAAAAAGGAACCCAAAAGGCACAAGGTTTGCCATGAACATCCCTGCGACCAAAAACCAGAAATCATCTTTTTCTCCGTCTGTCACGTCGAGGAAGTGCGCCAGAAATGGCTGAATGCCAGATTTCGTGACCCAATATACAGCTACCGCGAACCCCACCATTTGAATACTTCCTCCTTGTATCTGTTCTGTTAAAAAAAGAGCGAAAATAGGGCCGATAAAGCCCCACGCTGCTTGCAAGAGAAAGTCTGACGCTATGAGAATGCCAAGAACCTTGTTTACCATATACCGCTAGTGGCCGAAGCGACGAGTTCGCCTTGCATACTCGTTAAGAGCCTCTTCAAAATCCTGCTCAGTAAAAGCAGGCCAGTATTTGGGAGAGAAATAGAGCTCCGCATACGCTGACTGCCAGAGTAAAAAATTCGAGAACCGTTTTTCTCCTCCTGCTCGTATGACCAGATCGGGTTCTGGCATACCGTTGGTGGAAAGATGCAAGGAAAACGTCTTCTCGTCTAAGGTTTCCGGGTCAGCGCCAGAAACAATGAGTTTTTTGGCTGCCTGCACGATATCCCACCTGCCTCCATAGCTTATCGCGAGGTTCAGAAAGAAACCTTTGCGGTGTTTTGTGGCTTCTTCCACTTCCTGAATGACCAATTGCAAGGAACGCGGGAGCCTCTCTTTTTGCCCTATGACCCTGACGCGGATATCCACTTCCTCAATATCTCTCTTCCCTTCGTCGCTCAAGAAATTCTCCCGAATGCCTTGTTCCAGAAGTTTCATTAAATAGTTGACCTCTCTTGGTTCGCGATTCCAATTCTCGGTGGAAAATCCAAAAGCGGTGAGCGCCTGCACTCCTCGAGAGGAACACCAGTGGCAAAGGTCAATGAGTTTTTGGTAACCCACTTTGTGACCTTCCAAGGTATCCATGCCTTGTTCCCTCGCCCATCTCCTGTTCCCGTCTGGGAACAGAACAATGTGTTGAGGAACTGCAACTGTTAGTATTTTTTGGGCTTCACTTGTTTGTACCGGACCCATACGTTTCAATTTGAAGCGGCGTCTTGAACTGATTCCTCGCAGCCAAGTAACCTGCCGCAAAAGAAGCCAAGACCAGCAATAAAACTATAATTGCTAATACTACCTTATTTGCATGCTCTTTGACAATAGTCTGTATCTTTGCTAACATACTTCTCGTATGGCTACATCGAAAGCAACAGGTTCCTCCAGGCTCGGAAGAGACTCGAGGCCCAAATATCTGGGGGTGAAAGCCTCAAGCGGCGAAACCGTGACAGCAGGCGCTATTTTAGTCCGCCAGCGCGGCACCAACTTTGTTCCTGGAAAAAACACCGGCAAAGGGGGCGACAACACTATTTACGCTACGGCCGCGGGGGTCGTGAACTTCCTTACGAAAAAGAAAACCCGCTTTGACGGCTCCAAATCAGAGGTGCGTTTGGTCACTGTCAGCCCTTCTTCACGCAAGCCTTCATAAACCTCAGGAATAAAGGATGGGGGTTTAAAGGGCGAGACTTTAACTCCGGATGGAACTGCGTCCCTACAAAAAAGGGATGGTTTTTTAATTCAATAATCTCGGCAAGGTTGCGCTCGGTATTCATTCCTGAAACGATCAATCCTTGCTTCTCGAGCTTTGGCACGTATTCGTTGTTCAGCTCATAGCGGTGGCGATGGCGCTCTGAAACAAGAGGTTTTTGATACGCTTGATACGCGATAGTTCCTTTTTTAACCCTGCACTTGTAAGCTCCCAAACGCATGGTACCTCCATAGTGCTTTTCCTCAATAAGAGCTTGTTGGTCTGGCATTACATCAATAATGGGATGGGGTGTTTTGGGATCATTCTCTGTGGTGTTTGCTTTTGAAAGTTTTAAAACGTTTCGCGCAAACTCAACGCACGCCAACTGAAGCCCATAGCAAAGCCCAAAGTATGGGATTTTCTTTTTCCTACAAAACTCAATTGCGCTGATCTTTCCTTCAGCTCCCCTTTTCCCAAATCCTCCCGGCACAATGACCCCGTCGAACTGCAACAGCTCTTTTACGGCGTCTTTGTCTTTCTCGTACTTTTCAGCAGACAGCCACGTGATCTCAGGTTTCCGCTTCAAAGCCCAGCTCGCGTGTTTAATAGCCTCAATAACAGAAATGTAGGAATCGGTAAGAGCGAAACTTCCTGTTTCAAAATATTTGCCAACAACCCCTATTTTCACGGGGAGCTTCGCGTTCTTTGAAGCCAAGACCATTCTCCGCCATTGGCGCATATCTTTTGTTTTGCTCTTGAGCCCCAAACGGGAAAGCAATTTCTCACCCAACTTATCTTTTTCAAAGTTTATAGGAACGTCATACACGCTTGAAACATTGGGGGCTGAAACAACGTAGCCCTTGGGAATACTGCACATGAACTCTATTTTTTCCTTGCGTTTCGCATCCAAAGGAACCTGGGCTCTTGCCAGTATCATGTCGGGGTGAATGCCTGCTGAGTTCAAACTTCGAACCGCGTGCTGGGTGGGCTTTGTTTTAAGTTCAGTTCCTCCGGCGCCCAGGGCAGGCAAAAAGCTCACAAGAACCAAAACCACGTCTTGCGGGCTTCTGAGCTTCAGCATTCTCACTGCTTCCAAGAACAAAATGTTCTCATACTCACCCACAGTGCCGCCTATTTCCACCACCGCAATGTCTGCTCCGTCTTTCTTTGCGGCGCGGTTTATCTGATCTATAACCTCCAGGGGTATGCGGGGAACAACCTCTACCTGCTTGCCCTTATATTCCAGGTTCCGCTCCTTGTGTATGACCGAGAGATACACACTCCCGGTAGTCATATAGTTTACCTTGCCAAAGTCGCGGTTGAGGAATCGCTCATAATTCCCCATGTCTTGGTCGCACTCGGTTCCGTCATCTAAAACAAAAACCTCGCCGTGTTCGGTCGGGTTCATTGTTCCGGCGTCTACGTTCACGTAAGGGTCTATTTTCAAGGCCGTTACTTTGTAGCCGCGGGACTGTAATATTTTCCCAATAGATGAAGTAGCAATACCCTTTCCTACCCCAGACATCACACCTCCTGCGACAAAGATGTAGCGCATGCTATTAGGACGCGTCCTCAGACACGATCAGTTTGATCTCTGCCTCCAAATTGTGGTCAAAGGTAAGCTTCACCTCAAACTCTCCCAATTCTTTGATAGGATCCTCAAGTTTTACCTGGCTCTTCTTAACCTCAAACCCCAGTTCCTTGAGCTTGTCTGATATCTTTTGGGCGTTTATCTGTTCGAACAGCTGGCCTTCGTCTCCCACTTTCATCGCGATCTGAAGTTCAAAGTCGTCGAGTTTGCTCGCGAGCTCTTGCACGCCTTTTAACTCTTCTTCTGATTTCTTTGCCAAGATCTCGCGTTGAACCTCAACCCAAGCAAGAGCCTCTTTTGTCGCGGGCTTCACCGATCCTTGGGGAATGAGAAAGTTGCGGGCGTGGCCGTCTGCCACCTCCTTTACCTCAAACTGCTTTCCCACGTTTTCTACGTCTTTGAGTAAGATAACCTTCATAGTAGTATTTTCCTATAATTTTTTGAGAATCTCAAGAGCCTTGTCAAGTTGGGGATCTTTCTCGCTCTCGAAATCCTCGTCAGTAAGCTCAACTTCAATATCGGGTTCCAAGCCCTTGTCTGTAATAAAGGAACCTAAGGGAGTAAGCCAGTTTGCAACCGTAACCTTTAAAAATGAGTTATCGCGCAGCTGTTCCAGCTCCTGAACCGAACCTTTTCCAAATGATTTCTTTCCAATGAGCAAAATCCCTCGGTTGTCCCTCAGTGCTCCTGCAAGGATCTCAGAAGCTGAGGCTGACCCTTCGTTCATGAGCACCACCATGGGAGTTTCTGAAAACACCGCATTGCCTTCTGCTTCGTGCTTGATCTGTTCTGCCCCGGAACCAAAATCCTCAATGACCACTGTTTGCCCTGCTTTCAAAAAGAAGCCCGCAATGTCTTCAGAAACCTGAAGAAATCCTCCTGGGTTTCCCCGAACATCAAGCACGATCTTCTGAACTCCCTGGGATCGTATCTCAGAAGCAGCCTTTCTAAAATCTCTTCCCGCCTTTTCGGAGAACTGGAAAATCTTAATATGTGCTATATTCCCCTCCTTCATTTCCCATTTCAAAGAAGGAACTGAAATAACAGCTCTTTGAAGTTCAAAATCTCTTGGTTCGTCCCACGCGTCTCTTAAAATAGTAAGCGTTACTTTGGTGCCGCGAGGCCCTCGGATCAACGTCACTGCGCGTTCCACGCTCATTCCATCGGTTGAAATATCATTTATCCTGAGGATTTTGTCTCCAGGCCTCAAGCCCGCTGCCTTGGCAGGAGTTCCTTCCAAAGGAGCTATAACTTGAAGTTGTTTATCCCTAATGCCAATTTCCATGCCAACCCCTTCAAAAAAGCCTGAGATGTCGTCCTGGAACTTCTTTGCTTCTTCAGGATCCATGAACACCGTGTAAACGTCGCCCAGGCTCTCTACCATGCCTGAAATAGCGCCGTGTACCATGGCTTGGTAATCCAAGGAGTCTCTTTTCGCGAACTTCTCCGTTACTTTGCTCCACGCTTCCCAGAACAGCGAGAAGTCAACAAGCGCTGGTTTTCCTGCTTCGAGATTCGCTACCCCTTCAATAGGAACAATGCGTGCCTGGTTCTTTCCAATGGAAAGACCGAATACGAAGCTTATTGCAACAGCTCCTACCAAGAAAAGGATTAAGAGATTTTTTCCCAAGTTCTGCATATAACAGCTTACACTATAGCACATCATTTTAGAAAAGCCAACCTCTGCCTAAGTGACACTTAGGACATGTGTCCTAAGTGTCACTTAGGCAGATAACAAGCTTAGCCGGATGCCTACCAAGCGAACGGGTTTTGGGTTCTCGACAAGGAAGCGCAAAAGCAGCTTGTTTGCTTCTTTCTGAAAGAATTCTTCGCTTTGAACAGCTTTCTTGCCTGTTTTAGATTTGGTGTGCGTTTCAAACCCTTGAAAGCGGCAACGCACCGTAATCCCCCTAAAAGCGAGGTTCTGCTCTTTTACTTCCTGCCACACATCTCTGACAAGCTCCTTGAATACTCCAAAGATCTCTTCTCCGTCTCTCGTATCTTGCATAAACGTGTGCTCTTTGCCAATAGATTTCACCTCTTCTTCAGCAACCACTGGATTCTCATCAACTCCCCTCACCCTGTCGTACAAATCTCCGCCATATACTCCGAGCAAGTCTATTAACTTCTTCCTTTCCATCTTCTTCACGTCTGCTACCGTAAGTTCTTGCTTCTGAAACGCTTGGTACAACAAAACCGCGGTTTTAGGGCCTACGCCCGGAATCTCTTGGATATCCAAAGGTTCAAGGAATTTCTCGACGTCTTTTGGCTCGACAATCAAAATACCGTTCGGTTTTGCTCTCCCACAGGCTATCTTAGCAACCATTTTGTTGGGCCCTATCCCGCAGGAAGCAGGAAGGCGTTCTCGCTCAAAAATCTCTTTTCGAATATCTTGTCCAAGCTTTTCTGCTTTTTTGTATGTTCCTACAAAACTAATATCCAAATACGCTTCATCGAGCGAGACCTGCTCAACCACAGAAACGTAGTTGTGAAGAATCTCCATGATCTGGCTAGAAACTTCATTATACAGTTCCCCGTTCACGGGAAGAAACACAGCCTGGGGGCAAAGCTTCCACGCGGTGGAAATGGGAAGAGCAGAATGAATACCGTACTTCCTTGCTTCGTAGTTTGCGGTAGACACGACTCCCCTTCCCTTCCCATTAAGAGGATCAGCACCTACCACAACGGGTTTTCCTTTAAAATGGGGACTCTCTCTTTCTTCATCGCGGATATCATCCACATCTGATATCAATAATTACCGATTCGATGCGTTAGCTAATGCCTGCGGGTGCCAATTGGCCGGTTTACGGCGTTGATGATGTCCTCGTCTGAAAGCAGGAGTTTGATTGCCTCCGAGAACCATTCATCTTGGTCGCTCCGACTAGATTTCACCCTGACTCTAATCTTTCGAGTGCCGTTCTTGCTACCTGCGGGCCTTCCCGGGCCATGTCGAGTTTCGGACTTGAACATAGGGTAAATAGAAAAGCAACGACGTGAATCGCTGCTCTCAACAAATTGCATCGTATTTCGACCTTTGTGACCACCTTAGCACGGGATTCCGGACAAACAAGAGCGGGCGTCAGAGCGGTCCAAATTAGTTACGCGGTTCGGAAAACGTGTCAGCTGCGTACCAATAGGAAGTATTGGCGGGCCTTCACAAAAACCATGGTAACTGTATAGTTGAACTAATTATGGACCCGAATGCATCTCAAGCTCTAGTCAAGAAGAGACAGCTTGCCGATACCCTACGCGGCGAGTTCGAAGCAACTCTGAATGACCGGGTGAATCGATTCTTCGAAGTTAGACCCCACGAAATCATTCCGAACACGCATTTTGCTCCAGTCTCCACCGAAGCCTCGATGCTGTTCCGAGATGGGCACTTCTATGGTTGCATCGCCTTGACACAGGCAACCGGTGAGGCACTAGCTCGGTTCATGTGTCAGAAGAACAAATTCAAGCCGGCCAAAGTGTTCGAGACCAACGTGGACAAATTGTACAAGCGAGGGTTCATAAATCCGGCGTTGAGATCTGACCTTATCGGCCTCTGGACTGGACGAGATGACTACCATCACCTGAATCCCAACATAGAACAAGATCGCCAGAGACTGACGCAGTTGGCACAAGAGAAGATTAAGCTCTTACAAAAGATCGAAAGAGAAGTCTTCGCGTTTTCGGTCAGAAACGGCGCCTTGGTCCCTAAATGCCCACAGTACTGGGATATGGACGACGAGAATCAAACCCAAGTATATCTACGGCTGGATTAGGGCCAACGCCAGAGTATTTCATAGCGCCATCTCCTAATGAAGCGAAGCGGTCGTCAGCTCGACGCGTTCCTTGTCCCGCTCGAATTTTATATGGAAGTGATCGAAGAATCCTGCCTGCCCCAGAATGGCGCCTACGCCCTTTGAATCAGTAAAGCCAACCTCCATTTCAAATGAGGTTGAATCGCCAACGACTTCCAGATCGATCGTGTGCATGTAGACCTCGACACCAGCGCCTTCAGAGATACCAAAGAACGTCATCTTGCGGCCACCAGTGACATCAATCCCAAGCGCCTGGCCGAGTGAAGCATGAAAGAGGGAGATGTCTGCTCCCGAGTCAACAAGAGCAAACACCTTGACCCTCTTATCCTTGTAATGCAAAGCCACCGGAATGACCGGACGGCTGATCCAAGGTTTGTTCGGGTCGCGGAAGTTCGGCTGCTTGAGGTAATCGAACTTCATGCAAGAGGAACATAGGCACCTCGAAACGGGAGGACCTTGAAGAGGGTGGGATCCTTGTGACCTCGATGCTCAGCCTCCCGAAGGGCTTGAGCGGCGTCCTGGCCACTTCCCACTACTTCTTTCGTCTCATCATCTAGCGCAACCCACTTGTTTTCGTAGGGTTTTAATTGTTCAATAAATCGGTCTGTCATATCTTCTTAATAGCGCTGTCCCGCATATCTGTCAAATAGCCGAACTTTAGCTGTGCATGCCTTTACACGAATACAGTCAATTCAAAGGTCGCATTATTGCGCCCGCTCACGCGTGCTTCAACCGCGGCAAAAAACGCGTCCATATCCAAATGCAAAATAATCCTTTCTTCCATACCTCTTATCTTAGCAGAATAAAAAGACGGGCGAACACGGTTATCGGTGCTAGCCCGTTACTGCAAGTTGTCCTTCAGGCAGTAAGTATTTGAGAACTTCCTGCCAAGAATTTACCCTTTGAATGCCATACAAAGAACGCCCAGAGCGCCGAACCTCCACCATATTCGGCCTGAAGAGAAAGAGGTTCGGAACCACAGAAACCATGTGTGCCAGAACGCTCAAACGGTCATCAACAAAATAGGTAATTCCCTGCTCCCTGCAAATGCCGGCCTTCTGAAACGGCTGGTCGCAGAACCGAACGTTCTCAGGGTTTATACCTGTGTAGTCAAAGAACCCATGGTAAGCGAGCCATTCTTCGGTCTTTTCGAGGACCCCTTTGTTCAAAGGAGTCCCCCGCTTACATCTGGAAACAAGAAAAACATTGGGGCCGAACCGCTGCTTTACGAGCTGGCGTAGAGCATCGAACGCACCCGGGATTGCCGGGGTCTGTAAATAGTCTTCATCGAAAAACGAAGCGATAGTTTCATCATTTCTCGCTCGGTCGATAATGACTCCGCCGATGTCAACGCCAAGTACCTCACGTACTGCTGGCAATTTTTTATCCTCCTCACGAGGTCGTAGCTCTGCTCATAAAAGCACAACGTATCCCAAAAGTCAAGGATCTGGAAAAGAAATAAAAAGAGGCTGTCTTTGAGAAACAGACCCCTTCCTTTGCGCTCTTCGTCACTGGCGCAGTACTTGCCCCACAGGAACCTTTGCCCTGCAGGAAACGCACAGGCGCTCTCGACAACTGTCGGGGTCGATCATCTTCCTGTTGCATTTTGCGCAGTAAGCCCCGGTAAGGACAATGTACGGTTTGCCCTCCTGAACATCATGACGAACAAAGATGACCCCTCCGCGCGCAGAACGACAAACCTTGACGATCTCCGAGATCTGCCAATCGTCATCTCTATCGGTCCCGGCAAGAGGAATGACCACGCCACGCACCCTGAATTGTGCTCCAGGGCCGTCGGGCGTCCTACCATCAAGATAGAGAGTATTCCCCGGTCTGCTGAGCGATGTGCCGGTGCGGATAAAACCGTGATCGATCTGGGTCACAGGGAACAGAGTGAATGTGCCCTCTTGGTCGTCGCGAGTTACAATCATCAGTCCATTCCTTTCTACTGAAAACAAAATACCACACAATAAGAAAAAAGTCAAGGGTTTATGGAAGAAATAAAAAGAGCAGCTTCTAGACTGCTCATACTTGCCGCGCAGAGTTCGCCAGACTGTACCCAAGCCCTTCCTCCTTGTGTCTCCACCGCGACTCGAACGCGGAACCAGCACCTTAAAAGGGTGTTGCTCTACCAATTGAGCTATGGAGACAGAAAAAACTGTCCGAGGGAATAATAGCTTACATCCCCTCTTTTTTCAAGCGTTCCAAGAGTTCTTTTTGTTGAGGAGTGAGTTTCTTTGGAGTCTTGATCTTGAGCTCCACGTACATATTCCCTCTTCCCAATCTTCCAAAACGAGTGATGCCTTTTTCTGGAACTCGCAGCACATTCCCCGACTCAGTACCTGCGGGAACTTTCAAAAGTATGTTTATTCCTTCGGCTGTAGGAACCGATATCTCGTCTCCCAGAACAGCCTGAGAAAAAGTTATTGGCTGCGCCACGAAGAGATCGTCTCCCCTTCTCTCGAACACAGCGTGAGGCTTTATCTTGATCCTCACGTACAGATCTCCTGGTTTTCCCTTTTTCCTCCCCATGTCTCCTTTCCCCTCGAACTTGAGAACCTGGTTCGTATCCACGCCTGCTGGAATGCTTATCTTCAAAGTTTCCTTTCCGCGCACCCTTCCTTCACCCTTGCATACGTTGCAAGGCTTTTCAGGCCTGAATCCTTCTCCCTGGCATTCAGGGCACGTACTCAATCGTGTGAACGTGCCAAACACAGTTCTTTGGATCTTCTGCACCTGGCCCTGGCCTCTGCAGGAGAAACATTCTTTTGTTTGAGTTCCCGGTTCCCCTCCCATTCCCTGACATCGCAGACAAACTTGGAACTTGGGAAGCGTGATCGTTTCCTCTCTCCGCTGAAGCGTTGCTTCCAAAGGAAGCTCAAGATCCATTTCAATGTCTCTGCCCCGTTTCGTGTCAGTTCTCGCGCCTTCCCCCGCCCCAAAGAAATCCTCGAACATGTCACCCAGGTCTGAAAAGTCAAAACCAAAACCTTCGCCGTCGGCAAAGTCTTCGGAGCTCGGGCCTGAACCCCAATTCCAGCGAAATCCTCCAAACCCAGGCTCTCCTCCCCCTGGCATTCCTCCTTCAAACACCCTCCCGAACCTATCGTACTGTGACCTTTTTTCTTTATCAGAAAGGATTTGGTACGCCTCGTTTATCTCCTTGAACTTCTCTTCGCTCCCTCCCTTGTCTGGGTGGAACTGGTGAGCCAGCTTGTAGTAGGCCTTCTTAATTTCTTCCTGGGAGGCGCTTTTCGTTATTCCAAGGATTTTGTAGTAGTCTTTAGTAGGCATGATTATCCTTGTGACTTATCTTGCTCAGAGCTCTCTCCACCTTTTTGCTCTCCTTGCTGGTAGAGTTGACTTCCTATCTTCTGCAGGGCCTGAGAAAGCTGTTCCACTGCTTCCTTTACTGCTTCCATGGTACCACTGTCTTTTACCTTTTTCAAAGCTTCAACCTTGTCTTCAACTTCTTTCTTCATATCAGCGGGGATTTTCTCTGCCATGTCTTTGAATGTTTTCTCCGCAGTGTACAAAAGAGTGTCAGCATTGTTCCTGGTCTCAATGAACTCGTGCTTTTTCTTGTCTTCTTCCTCGTGAAGTTCAGCTTCTTTCTTCAGACGCTCAACTTCTTCTTTTGAGAGACCTGTGGAACCTTCAATGCGTATGGATTGAGACTTCCCTGTTGCCTTGTCTTTCGCCGTCACGCTCAGGATGCCGTTCGCGTCAATGTCAAAACTCACTTCAACCTGGGGAACGCCTCTTGGGGCAGGAGCAATGCCTTCAAGAACAAAGCGGCCGAGAGACTTGTTGCCTTCTGCCATGGGCCGCTCTCCTTGCACCACGTGCACCTCAACAGAGGTTTGGTTGTCTGCGGCTGTGGAAAATACCTGTGACTTTGCAGTAGGAATAGTGGTGTTCTTTTGAATGAGCACGGTGTTCACTCCTCCCAATGTTTCAATACCCAAAGACAAAGGCGTCACGTCGAGCAAAAGAACATCCCGCACGTCTCCCTGCAAAATGCCTGCCTGAATGGCTGCTCCCATTGCAACCACTTCGTCTGGATTCAAAGACTTGTTGGGTTCTTTGTTAAAAAGCTGTTTTACTGCTTCCTGCATTGCGGGCATGCGTGTTTGGCCTCCCACAAGCACCACCTCATTAATATCTTGAGGAGTTACGTTTGCTTCTTTCAATGTCTGCTTTACCAGTTCAAGGGAGCGGTCAATATACTCTCTCACCAATCCTTCAAGCTGCGCTCTCGTGAGTTTGTACAAAAGATGGCGAGGCCCTGAAGCGTCTGACGTGATGAATGGCAGGTTTATCTCGGTTTCCAAGGCAGTGGAAAGCTCTACCTTTGCTTTTTCAGCAGTTTCTTTGAGCCTTTGCAAAGCCAAAGGATCTTTTGAGAGATCAATGCCTTGGTCTTTTTGGAATTCAGCAATGATCCAATCCATGACTTTCTGATCAAAGTCTTCTCCGCCCAAATGCGTGTCACCTCCGGTTCCTTTGACCTCAATGGTGTCTTTTGAAACTTCGAGAATGGAGATGTCGAATGTTCCTCCTCCAAAGTCATAGACAATAATGCGTTCGTTCTTTTGTTTATCCAAACCATAGGCAAGAGCTGCCGCAGTAGGTTCGTTGAGCACGCGCTTCACTTCAAAGCCGGCTATTTCTCCTGCAGACTTTGTTGCTTTTCTCTGGCTGTCGTCAAAATACGCAGGCACGGTAATAATGGCTTCGGTTATTTTCTCCCCAAGCTTCTCTTCTGCGTCTTGCTTTAATTTCCGCAAAACCATTGCAGAGATCTCAAGAGGTTTGTACCACTTCTCTCCCATTTTCACTTCAACGCCTCCGTCTTCTGCCTCTTTTATCTCGTAAGGCAAGAGTTTCTTGTCCCTCTGCACTTCTGCGTCGGTATATCGCCTTCCGATCAAGCGCTTTACCTGGAAAATGGTGTTCTGGGGGTTGGTTATCTGCTGGCGCCGCGCTTGTATGCCAACCAAGATCTCCCCGTTCTTTGAAACAGCAACAACAGAAGGAGTAGTTCTCGCGCCTTCTCTGTTCTCGAGCACCTTTGCTGCTCCCCCTTCCATGACCGCTATTTCAGAAAGCGTTGTTCCCAAGTCTATTCCTACGATTTTTGGCATATGTCAGAAATGTATTGTTATTTTATTACCTTTACTTTTGCGGGGCGCAGGAGTTTTCCTCTGAGCAAGTATCCTTTTTCCACAACTTCCTCGACAGTCCCCTGTTTTTCTCCTTCAACCTCTCCTACTGCTTCGTGGAATTCGGGGTTGAACTTTTCTTGTTCTGCTTTGAGCTCTTGCACGCCCTGGCTCTTCAAAAACTCCCGAAGCTGATTCCCTATTTGCAAAAATCCCTGCACGTTCTTATCTTCTTTCATGTCTGGAGGGATGATACGCTCGGCATACTCAACCGTATCAAGCAAAGGAAGGAGCTTGAGCAAAAATCCGGCTTGCGAATACTCTATCAATCCCCCAATGCGCTCCATTTCCTCTTTCTTGTAGTTGATGAAGTCTGCCCGCGCGCGCTGCCAGCCCGCAAGATACTCGTCTTTTTCTTTCTTGAGCTCTTCCAGCTCTTTTTTAAATTTCTCTTCGTCCATGCTGTTATAAAAGCGACTCAAGCAAACGGATGTTTTTATGGTATGCCATGCGTTTGGGGCCCAAAAGGGCAACCTTTCCTTTTTCTCCCTCGGGGAATGAAAAATCCGCAATCATTATACTAAATTCTTTGGCATTTGAAAAAGGAGCTTCCCTTCCAATAAATACCTGAATGCCGCTTCCCTGGGGAAATTCCCCTGCACGCTCTTCGAATTCTTCTACCAGCTTTGCAAAATTCTTTACGGTTGACCTGTTGTCAAACTCGGGTTCTTCCAAAAGCTCTTCCCATCCTTCTTTAAAAAGCATGCCTTTCTTTTCCAGATATACCGCGGTCAGCACAGATGCCAAGCCTGCGAGATTTTTGGCTATCATTCCTGCTTCTTCAAACACGTCACCAAGCTCTTCGAACATATGTTCTTGCTCTTTTTGCTTTGGTTCCCGCAGTATCTCGTCTACAAAGAATCGGTAGCCTTTGTCTGTGGGAACGCGGCCCGAGGCAGTGTGAGGCTGCATCAAAAAGCCCTGTTCAGACAACGCAAGCATTTCATTGCGTATGGTTGCTGGACTCACGCCAAAATCATACCTCTCTTCAAGAAGCTGCGAACTGATCGGCTGAGCCAATCTTATGTATTCTTCCACCACTGTTTCCAGTATGTCTTTTTGCCTCTGCGTAAACTCCATATTGATATATCGTAGCAAATAAAAATTAGCAGTCAAGACCTTAGACTGCTAATTGGAACCCCCTACCACGCATAGCTTCGGCGGCAGGATGGGCCATCACTCATGGCCTGCTCGAATCTTTGCGCGCTTTCTCCATTCGCGAAGCATCCCCTTGTAGATGGGCCGGTGGTCGCCTAGCCCCTTCCTGTGTGCAATTTCCTTAGCTGCGTCCCAATACTTTTGCTCGATGCGCCCAAGAGAACTCGTCAACTGGTCGGCGATGAAAACCGCGTCATCGTCGCTTATGACGCCCCTGGAATGTTTCCTCCCCGAGAGCGCTGCTTCGGCTTCTTGAATAGCGACAACCCATTTGTCTCGGGATAATAGAGACCTCTTACCCATTTCACTACTCCTTGGAACTGACTTCTCTATACCACATTAGTGCGAAAAGAAAAGTCAACCATAGTGTGAATCTTCTACGATCGTAGATTTTTTACCTGATGATTGTTTTTCAAAAGAAAAAGCAGCCAGGACTTCCCGACTGCTAATCGCTGGGTTTCTACTTTTCTGCCCTATAGTCGAGCATCTTGTGCAAGACTGCGAGAGCAATGAGCACCCACATCGCAATCCATACGGCAGAGTCGTTTGCGCTGTCGAAAAAGCCCCTAAGGAGCCAGATAAACATAAATCACCTCCTCGGAGAGAACTACACTTTGTATAGCCTAGACACTACACTTCGTCAAATTGTGGATAAAAAGTATGGAAAGTTCTTTGCAATCTGGTATCATGGACAAATGCGGCGGATTATTGAGACTCCAACAGTCACGTGGGTAGACATTCAAAACCCCACGAAAGAAGACCTCCAATATTTAAAGGACAGGT
>Ga0209542_10006339_pt1 | contig 23057 bp, 25 predicted proteins | sample RifCSPhighO2_01_FD_184028 | JGI IMG/M metagenome (GOLD analysis project Ga0209542, IMG submission 184028) | Soil microbial communities from Rifle, Colorado - Rifle CSP2_plank highO2_0.1 (SPAdes) (version 2) | ecosystem: Environmental > Terrestrial > Deep subsurface > Rock core/Sediment ... | reverse complement strand
TCAATCCAAAAACACTCCACGATCAGATTCTCAAATCAAGAAAAGAGCTTTTTCGCGGAGCAAAATTCACAAGAAGTGATACGATATGAATACTGATTTCGGTAACACTTAATTATTGTCTAACAAGCCCTGATACAAAATGATAGAAGAAATATTGGCAGGAGAGGAAGATTAGCAACCCAAAAGGGGTATTAGACCGATTTTTTGTATTCATGAAAATTAAAATATAGTATAAAAAAATCAATCCCCCTGCGACAGAGACCGCAGGTAAATGAGTTATAAATCTGATTTTATTATGGTCTTTTCTGAATAAAAAGTAAACTGCGCAAAATTCGCTCTTCATCTGAAATTCTGCAGGTCTAACCTACAGAAACTGTAGGTTAGACCTGCAGAAACACTACTTTACCAAATTCGGTGGCACCTTACCCTCAAAAAAGGCGACGAGATTTTCCGCCGCCATATGTGCCATCTCTTCTCTCGCGGCGATTGTACCTGAAGCAATATGCGGAGTGAGCACTACATTTGAGAGCTTGGCGAGACCTTTGGCAAGTTTTGGTTCGTCTTCAAACACGTCGAGGCCTGCTCCGGCAATCTGCCCTTTTTTGAGAGCCTCCACCAAAGCTTTCTCGTCAATAACCGGCCCGCGAGAGGTGTTGACCAGATAGGCCGTCGGTTTCATCAACTTCAAACGTTCGGCATTGATGAGATGCCGTGTTGATTCCATAAGCGGCACGTGGACAGAAACGACATCGGCCTGTTTCAAAACTTCTTCCGGTGTGTTCATAAACACAGCACCATATTCTTTTTCAAGATTCTCATTTCGTACAACATCGTAGTACACAGCTTTCATTTTGAAACCCCGCACCGCTTTATGAACCACGTCCGCGCCAATACGCCCCGTGCCAAGAACACCGAGTGTCCTCCCGATCAAATCCACCCCGAGCAAAAGCATCGGATCCCAACCACTGTACTTACCTTTACGGACAAACGTGTCACCTTCTACAACACGACAAGTCAAAGCCAGAATAAGGGCAAAGGTGTGTTCAGCCACACTCTCGGTTAATCCACCAGGTGTGTTGGTAATGGTAATACCCCGCTTCTTGGCTTCGGCGACGTCTATATTATTAAAACCAACCGCATAGTTTGCAAAAATCTTAACAGTTGGCGCGGCATCAAAAACTGCCGCGTTTATCTTGTCAGTTAAAAGAGATAGTACACCATCGTACTGCTTTTTCTTCAAAATTTTTATTAACTCTTTCTCGCTAAGCGGCCTATTTTTCGGATTGATATCAAGTTCAAATCCTTTATCTTGCAACATTTTGATTCCATTCTCTGGAATACGGCGGGTGATGTAGATTTTTTTAGACATACCTATATAATTTTTAATTTACAATTTACAATTTTCAATTTGGTAATGAATTTTCAAACGGAATGGCAGATTTTTTCATTGTAACATTGTACATTTCTGGTTTTGATTGAAAATTGTAAAATTAAAAATTGAAAATTATCTTAGCTATTAAAAACCCTCAGCTTCTCTAACACCACTTTTTCTATTGCTTGCAGAGCTGGTTTCAGATATTTATAGGGCGCAACTTCATCGGGATTTTCTTGAAGCGAAAGTGAAAGGGCTTTGCGGTACGCGACCCTAAGTTCGGTATTGATGTGAACAATGGAAACGCCATTTTTGATGGCGGCAGAAACATCGGCAGAGCTGTTACCGGAACCGCCGTGGAGAACAAGTGGGATGCCAACAGCCTCGTAAATTTCTTTGACCTTTTTAACATTAAGAGCTGGATCCACTCCGCCTTTGAGCATCCCATGGATATTCCCGACCGCGGGTGCGAGCAAATCAATGCCAGTTTCTTTAACAAATTTCGCCGCTTCCTCCGACTTGGTCAAATATTCCTCCGAAATTTTAACACCGGCCGGAATACCATCGAGCACTTTTGAAGATTTGCCGATAAAACCAAGTTCACCTTCGACAATGACATCACGGCCGCAGGCGCGAGCATACTCGACACACTGCCTCGCCACTTTCATGTTTTTTTCAAACGGCAATTCCGTGCCGTCGAAAATAATGGCGTCAAAACCGGTATCAATGGCCTCTTTGACCCGATCAAATGAATAAGTGTGGTCGGCGTTGAGATATATCGGGTAATCGTGTTCTTCGCGAAGACTTTGAACTAATGCGGCCGCTTGCCGAACACCGATAAAATCACGCTCGCCTTCGGAGACACCGATGATAACTGGCACGCTTAAATTCTTCGCCGCCCGAAAAATTGCCCACAAGCCCTCAAGATTTGAGATGTTAAAGTGGCCAATGGCAACTTTTTTATCATGGGCTTCTTTAATACACTGACGCAGGACTTTCATGGAATTATTGTATCATAAACTCGTGCAAGCGAGTTTATTTAAAAAAAAAGTGTGGGTCCCGAGACGGAACACACACCTTTGGAAGACCTTCCGTCATTCATCCTGATTTTGAGGAAATTTTGCCCCAACCACCCTATCATGAATGAAAGAACAAAGACCAGCCAGAAGCGCGAGAATTGTACCGACGACAACCGCCAGAGACCACAAAAACAACTTAAAAAGAGCATTGAGAGAAAACCAAGAGATTTTCATAGAAACATCATCCTTTCCTGCAAAAAGAATACCACAACGGATCCTGTACGCAATATCCAAAGATGATACAATTATGAAATGGAAAAAGAGTTTGATTTTGTGGCGATCGGCGACGTTACCACCGATGCCTTTATACGTCTCCATGACGCCAGTGTTCATTGCGACGTCAATAAAGAAAACTGCCAAATTTGCATGGATTTCGCGGCGAAAGTTCCCTACGAATCTGTTGAGGTTGTCCGTGGAGTGGGAAATAGCCCGAACGCGGCCACTGCCGCCGCAAGGCTTGGCCTACACTCGCTCCTCGTTTCAAATATTGGAGATGATCAAAACGGTAGCGAGTGTCTCTCGACGCTTCAAAAAGAAAAAGTCGAGACGAAGTACGTCACCATCGAGAAAGGAAAAGAAACAAACTATCATTACGTACTGTGGTACGAAGATGAACGCACCATTTTAGTCAAACACCAAGCCTTCAACTATCATCTGCCCAAACTCCCCAAAACAAAATGGCTCTATCTCTCCTCGCTTGGCAAAGCCTCGCTTCCCTACCACCGCGAAATAATCGACTGGCTCGACAAAAATCCGGAAACAAAACTGCTCTACCAACCCGGCACGTTTCAAATCGAGCTTGGGTTCGAAAAGCTGCCGGAACTGTTCAAAAGAGCCGAGGTGTTTGTATGTAATATGGAAGAAGCCAAAAAGATTTTACAGAAGGACGCTCCTATACAAAATCTTCTCGAAAACATACGCGCGCTCGGGCCCAAAATCGTGCTTATTACCGACGGCCCAAAAGGTGCGTGCATGCGATATGATGCCGATAATTATTTTATGCCAATATATCCTGATCCAAAACCTCCATACGAGCGAACGGGCTGTGGCGATTCATTCGCTTCAACCTTCGCAAGTGCGCTTATATTCGGAAAAACCCCGCTCGACGCACTCCTATGGGCGCCCATAAACCCGATGTCTGTGGTTCAATATGTCGGCGCGCAAAAAGGTCTGCTCACCAAAGAACAACTAGAAAAATTGCTCACCGAAAAACCGCCACACTATAAAACACAAAAAATATAATGGATCCGAGGTTGCTTATTACTAACGCCGGTTTTACCATCTCCATCGTTATATCGTTGGGACTTGGTATTTTTGTATATCTCCGAGGGCCGAAGCAGGAGAAAAATATCGTTTTCTTTATCTTAATGCTCTTCGCCACCATTTTTGAAGTTTCCCACCTCCTAGGAATCAACATTGAGAACGTAAATCTCTCGAGAACTTTTTTCATGCTGAACGCGGCGACAATGTTTATCGTTCCGCTCAATCTTCATCTGCTTTTTTGCGTCGCTGATAAAATTCGCGAGAAAAGAAAAAGTCTGTTCGCGATATATGCCGCCGGTATTGCCCTATTTGCCTTCTTCATGTTTTTCCCCGATCATTTCATGCTGCCTTCAAAACCGATTTTCTACTTCCCAAATTACTATAATCGAGGCGACCTCTATTTCCTCTCTGATATCTACTTTTTTAGCATACTTATCTCGCTATTCTATCATTATATACGAATCTACCGCAGGGCCGGCTATATTCTACGGAACCGTTTAAAATACTTTTTATTCGCGATCATCGCCGGCTATACTACCGGCCTGACTCCCCTTTTGCCTCTCTACGGCATTCCCTTTGACCCATTTCTATCCTCACTTTTTTGGTTTTATGGGGTATTTCTTGGCTATGCGATTTTTAAATATGACCTCATTGATCTCCACCTCATAGCAAAAAAAGCATTCCTCTATGGAGTCAGTGTCGCGGGAGTCAGTCTGTTCATTATTGTTATTAATACCATCAACGAATACATAACAAACCATGTACCCGGATTTTCGCCATTCATTATTCCAATAGCCTCCGGCTTTATCGCGATCGGCGTTGCTCATTTCGTCTGGAAAAGAACCGAGGAGGCGGACGTTTTAAAGTATGAATTCGTCAACGTGGTAACCCATAAATTCCGCACCCCGCTTACCTATATCGGCTGGTCAGTCAACAGCCTCCTCGGAGTCCAATCTGAAAAAGAACGCATGGCGGCGATCGCGGGGATAAAAAACGCGAATCTGCGGCTGGTTGAGCTCACTAATATCCTGACTGAAACAGCTGACTCTGAAAGAAGTAACTACTTGTACAAGTTTGAATTAGCCAATCTTGCCAGTGTAGCGCAAGGAATTATCCATGAATATCAAAGACAGATCGAAGAAAAAAGACTGATACTTCATCTCCTTATTGATGATAATGTGCCGGAAATCCTTATGGATAAAAAACGGATGGGCTTTGTCATACAGGTTCTTTTTGAAAATGCCCTCTCGTACACTCCTACCGGAAACTCCATCACCATACATATTACAAAAAAGGCCAAGGATATTCTTTTCTCAATTCAAGACACCGGCATCGGCATCGGCAAAGAAGATTTGAGCCTGGTATTCAGTAAATTTTTCAGGAGCAAAAAAGCGACTGCCACCGATACCGAAGGTATGGGGGTCGGCCTTTTCATCGCCAAACATATTATTGAGCGACATGACGGGAAAATTTGGGCGGAATCCGAAGGTGAAGGAAAAGGGGCAACGTTCTCGATAGAACTTAGAGCAAAATAGTTTTCTTAATGCTTTTTCTTTTTTACTTTTTTAGTGTAGTTAAACCATTTCGGCCCAAGACTCAAAATATCTTCCATTTCAGTAACTGTCCATTCTGTAATTCGGATAATCCTTCTAAAACACGACCGACAGAGGTGATATTTACGAACCTTCCCCTCTTTTGTTGGTGGCGAAAAAAGAAGCCCACCAACTTGGATGAGTTCTCTTTTACAAAAATCACATTTGGGGGAAATAGACACGCGGGAAATTTTAAACTTATCCTTTAAATAAAATTGGTTTTTCTTTTTATTACCTTCCTAACCGCTTCTTTAATATGTGACTCACCCATACCGTAGTGCTCAAGAAGCTCGTCGGGTTTACCCGCGCAACTTTTTATCACGCCTTCCTCTTCAGTACTTTTCTCACGGCATCATATATATGTTTTTCACCCATTCCGTAATGTTCCAAAAGTTGTTCGGGTGAACCAGATTGGCCAAACAAATCACGAACACCGATAAACTCAACTGGTACGGGATACTCGCGCGCAAGGGCTTCAGCTACCGCAGAACCAAGTCCGCCATGAATTTGATGCTCTTCAACTGTCACGAGAGCTTTTGTTTCTTTCGCTAATTTCACAATCGCTTTTTCGTCCAAAGGTTTTATGGTGGCAATGTTAAGCACCGTTACACCGATCTTTTCTTTTTCAAGTTCGCGTGCGACTTTGAGAGCTTTGTAGAGAAGTGCGCCGGTTGCGATAATCCCGACACTTCCAAGGTTCAACCTTTCTTCAGATTTAAGGTCGAACCTTGAAGAATAAAATACCTCCGCCTTGCCGATTTCAAACGGTGTATCGAGAGTGGTGATAATCGGCGTCTTTTCGCGCGCCAGACGAATATAAACAGGTGTATTTGTTTTAGCGGCGGCAATGGTAGCTTTCTTGGCTTCAATAGCATCACATGGCGAAATTACAACCATTCTAGGCATCACCCGCATAATCGCGATATCTTCGACTGCCTGATGCGTGCCTCCGTCGGGACCAACTGAAATTCCGGCGTGGCTTCCGGCAATTTTCACCGGTCGGTCATTATAACAAATGGTGGTACGAATCTGCTCCCAATTTCTGCCCGGGCTAAACATGGCATACGAAGTGATAAAAGGAATTTTGCCCATGGCGGCCATGCCGGAGGCGACCGTCGCCAAATTTTGTTCCGCCACACCAATTTCAATAAAGCGATTCGGGAATTTATTTTTGAACAAATGCATCTGCGTTGACTCGGTCAAATCCGCACAGAGCCCCACTACCCGCTCGTCCGCCTCCCCAGCGGCAAGCAAACCTTCACCGAATCCTTTCCGTATTGGGGCTTGTTCAACTCCGGAGTCAAACAGTTTGGAATTAAGTTTTTGATTGGGATTAAGCATGTGGTGATGTAATTTTCAATTTTTAATTTTACAATTTTCAATCAAAACCCGAAATGTCTTGATTAAAAAATTTTTAATCGTTGAAAATTCATTGCAAAATTGAAAATTGTAAAATTAAAAATTTCTTTACTCATGCTCACTTCTTATTTTCCCTCCCAATGTCCGGAGTTCTGCCAAAGCCATCTCCGCTTCTTCCTTGTTTGGCGGTTTGCCGTGCCATTCATATTTCCGCTCAAATTCTTTGACTCCTTTGCCGGGAATTGTGCGCGCGATAATTACTGAAGGTTGGTCAAAAACTGCTTTAGCGCGATTGACGGCTTCGTCAATCGCGCGAAAATCGTGTCCGTCAATCTCTTGCACGTGCCAGTTCCATGCCTGCCATTTGTCCGAGAGCGGCTCAAGCGGCATGATGTCCTCGGTAAAGCCATCAATCTGAATGTTGTTGCGGTCAACAATGGCAATAAGATTGCCGAGTTTTTCTTTGCCCGCAAGCATCGCTCCTTCCCAGCTGTTGCCACAATCGAGCTCGCCGTCAGACATTAAACAGTAAATAAATTTGTCTCCAAAGGTCGAACCTTTCCCCTGATCCAAGGTTCGACCTTGGTTGTAATTAATCCGCTCTGCCAAAGCCATGCCGGTCGCCTGTGACAGACCGCTTCCTAGTGGCCCCGAGCTCGTTTCGAGCGCGGGGAAAAAATCTCGATGTGGATGGCCTTGAAATTTTGAGCCGAATTTTCGAAGGGTTTTCTTAAACTCATCAACATCGGCATATCCAGCGTGTGCCATTGCCGAATATAAGACCGGACAGATATGCCCGTTTGAAAGCACTAGTCGGTCACGCTCCGGCCAATCTGGGTGCATAGGGTCGTGTTTCAAAATATGAAAATAGAGCGCAGTGAAAATATCTGCCATGCCAAGCGGACCCGCGGTATGGCCAGATTTTGCCTCTACCAGCGCCTCAATGAGTGTTTCCCGAATCTCATTTGCTTTGAGTTCTAGTTCCTTAATTTTTTGATCGGTAAGCATAACACGAAGAAATTTTTAATTAAAAATTTTCAATTTTCAAAAAAATTCCAGTTTGAAAATTAAATCACTGAAAATTCATTGTAAAATTGGAAATTATAAATTTTGAAATGTTTTGATTGTTTCTGTGGGATTATCACTCGCAAAAATCGCCGAGCCAACAACAAGCCGACTCACTCCTGCTTCAATCAGTTTTGGGGCATTCTCGAGATTCACTCCCCCATCAACACTAAGTATAACTGTAGGGTACAGCTCTCGCAATCGCCGAATTGTATCAAATGTTCTTTCATCAAATGGTCGCCCTTGATGCCCGAGTTCTTTGAAATTCCATCCCATGCATTGAATCGCTTCTATCTTCTCCACAATAGGCGTAAGTTTTTCAATTGGCGTATCGAGCGCAAGAGCGACGCCAAGCGGCACTTTGCCATCAACAACGTCAAATAATTTTTGAAAATCGGAAACTCCCTCGAGTTGCACAATGATTCTAGTCGCGCCAGCCGCTATCCAGTCTGAAATGATGCGCTCGGGTTCGCGAACCATAAGATGAGCTTCAAATTCTAACTCCTGCCAAAATGGAAAACCTTCTTGCTCTTTTACTATATGTTCGAAAAAAGTGTCTGGTTTGGAGGATGATTGATATGGCCAGCTTCGAGCTGGCACTAAACTTCCATCTAACACATCCACTTGAACGAGCGGAACAAGTTTTCGCACGCTCGACATTTTCTCTTCGAGATCTTCGAGGTTTTTGGGAATAATCGCCGGAATGATTTCGATCATATTTTGTTTCTCCTAGGTCGAACCTCGTCTAACGAGGTTCGACCTAGGAGAATTTTTATTCAACCAAGTTCATGCTTTTCTGCCACATTTTTAATTTTTGATAATTATGGACTTTCATTCTTCACTATTTTCTACATACCTATTGTCTATTTTCTGTATCCGCCGCTTATGTCTTTCCTCATTGGAAAAAGGGGTTTTAAGCCAGAGATCGACTGCCTCAATCGCCTCCCGCTCATTCAAAAACCGCGCGCCGAGGGAGAGAATATTGGAATCATTGTGCTCCCGAGAAATAACAATTTCGTTGGGAACTGTTCGACCATCTTTCGGCTCATACTGACCATTGAAAACGACAGCTCGAATCCCCGAGAAACGATTGGCGACAATCGCTTCTCCTTGACCCGAGCCACCAATAATAATTCCCCGCTCTTTTGGGTTAGTTGATATTTCCTCCGCGACCGGCGCCACGAAATCGGGATAGTCATCGTCTTTATCAAGCTCGTGCGGGCCATAATCAATAACCTCAAAACCACGCTTTTTTAGATGCTCGTAAAGTTTTTTCTTAAGTTCGAACCCGGCGTGATCTGACGCGATCAAAATATTCATAGAGCACATCTCAAAATAAATGGCTAAAACAAACAACATAATTTCGAGGCAAAAACAGAGAATGAGGAAGGAGACGTACTATAAGTACGAGCGACTGACGAAACTCTGTTTTTGACCGAAATTCTGTTGTTTGATAGCCAAGTCCGCTCATATTTTTATTGGTTTATTTTGAGATGGGTCCTGGTACTTACGGATAATTAATTTCAACACAGTAGTACGTAGGACTTTCTAGAGAACAGGTTGGATGATTCGAAATGTTATTTTCAGACGTCATTATAAGTTGATACCCCGCGCCGCTTTTCCGTTGAATATACTGATATCGGCAACTGCTTCCGATAGGGTCACGGACTGCTCCCATGAAACCCTCGGTCTGCAGCGCCCCAATAAACTGGCCATCTCCTCCTGCGCCGTCACCATCCCAGCCACCGCATTCATTCCCGCTCCCCGCAGGGTATATGCCGTATTTACTATAATACAATTCGAGCGCACTTTGGATTTGCCGAAATTCGGAAAGACGCTTGGCATCCCGCGCTCTTGACCTAGTGGTATTTAGGCTTGCCAAGACTATCGAGGAAAGCAGACCGATAATGGAAATGACGACCAAAAGCTCGATCAAAGTGAAGCCGCGTTTGGCACCCGCTTGTTTTTTTTGCTTTAGAAAAAGCATAATTTTATTTTCAGTCTGTGATCCACCCTGTCTTTATGACATGCGCAACTAAAGTGTATGCGTATCCCATTTCATTGTCATACCACGCAAGCACCTTGACTAAATTGCCGCCAACAACGCGGGTGAAAAAGAGATCAGCGATGGAGGCGTGCGGGTTTCCCTTTATGTCGGAAGAAACGATCGGCTCGTCGGTAACGGTGAAGATTCCTTTCCAGCGCGGCGCCGCCGCGGCGCCCCGCAAAATCTTATTCACCTCCTCCGCTGTCGTATTTTTCTTTGAAACAAATGTTACGTCCACAATTGAGCCAACAACCACGGGCACCCGAATTGAAATGCCGTCAAAAAGATTCCCGAGTGTAGGCATTGCTTTTGTCACCGCAATTGCCGCGCCAGTTGAAGACGGCACAATGTTTTGCGCCGCCGCCCGACCTTCGCGTAAATCCTTTTTACTCGGTCCATCAACAAGCGCTTGACTAGCTGTGTACGCATGCACCGTATTAAGAAGGGCTTTTTCAACTCCAAGTGCTTCGTCTAAAATAGCCAAAAGCGGACTACCGGCATTCGTCGTACATGAAGCATTCGAACTGATCTTACATGTTGCCAATTTATCCTCATTTATTCCCAAAAGAACAGTCGGCGAAGCATCGTCTTTTATTGGCGCCGTGATGACTACTCTTTTCGCCCCAACGTCAATATGAACCTGGGCTTTTTCTGTCGAGGTAAACAGTCCAGTAGATTCAACAACCACATCAACATCCATCTCTTTCCACGGTAGTTTTATCGGCTCCTTTTCGTTCAAATACTTGACACCATCCAAAGTGTAAGGGCTCGCGCCATAGACCGTATCGTACTTCAAAAGGTACTCCATACTTTCTTTACTGACAAGATCGTTTACGGCCACAACCTCGATTTCTTTGCGCTCCTTTGCTAACTTATAAAACGCGCGGCCGATTCGGCCAAATCCATTTATGGCAACTCGTATTTTTTTCATCCCGTTAGAGACAGGTCGCGGTTAACCGCTGTTCTGTCAAATAATATAGATTGTTAATTCTCACTTTTCACATCCATTCCCAATTAGCATATCGCGACCGCGGTCTCTAACGGGATTCATCTTATTATTATATACTGAATTGTTATAATTGATTACTGCACACTGACCTTGACAAAAAGTGCCAGAGTATGCTAGTTTTACATTATGAATAGCACCTTCCCGGGAGGAGGGAGACCAAACGAAGTTCTCATTGGATCTTCCCCCCACACGAAACCCATCCGCCCTCAAGGAAGTGCGGAAACAACATCCAACGTACCAAGGGGTACGCTTCGGAAATAAAGTTCAGGGAACCGCCGGAGAGCCGAGGTTCCCAATTTTCCGGAAAGATGATTAAAAAATCACTTTCCTCCAAGAGCCCCGAAACCAATCGGGGCTTTTATTGTCACCACGTCAGAGCCGGGTTAGATTGGTGGGGCAAAAGTTTCCTTCACTTTCACTTGCGAGTTGTGACCCCGAAGGTCTAACCTTCAGATTCTGAAGGTTAGACCTTCGGGGTCAAGATATAGTATTATAGAAATATGCGAGTGGAACCATTCGGAGTTGATTCATACGTTCATGCAATAAAACGAGGCGGTCGTGGTTCAGAGATCGTACGAGACGAAGAAGACAGGTGGAGATTTATAAAAACACTCTTCTACCTCAACGATGAATACAGAAGTGATAATTGGGAGGATGATTTGTTTCGGCAAAAAATTCCCCTTTTTGAACGGCCATCATTGTGGCCAGATCGAAAACCGCTTGTGAAAATTCTAGTCTACATACTCATGCCAAATCATTTTCATCTGATACTCAAGGAAATCAAAGAAGGGGGTATTTCTACTTTTATGAGAGGGGTGTGCGGGAGTATGACTATGAGCTTCAACAGAAAATACAAAGGCAAGGGAAGTATATTTCAGGGTTCCTACAAAGGTATGACAATTGAAACTGATGAATACATGAGGAGACTAGCGATCTATATAATGGTGAAAAATAGTTTTGAATTATACCCAGGCGGAATGGAAATCGCTATGCAAAATTTTGACAAAGCTTTCTCATGGTCTCTTCAGTATCAATTTTCTAGTCTTGCTGATTATGCAAGTGATAGACAGTCACCAATAATTGATAAGGATGTGCTCGGCGATATCTTTAGAAATAATAACGAATTCAAAACATTTGCAAAAGATACAATGTTTTCGAGAGGTATTACTGAAAAGAATTACGAAGGTTAGACCTTCGTAATATCCGGGATGATTATTACCTCCCCATATTGTAGAGTTGCGTGATTTCGGAAGCGGAGAGGGTGAGAAGCGAAAACATGGAGTTTGATTGCGAAGATTTGGAGCAATCAAAGGTCGGAGGCGGACGCGCCGAGACGGGGTAGCGAAATTCGCCAGCAGGCGAATATTCGTGACTCGCAAGGCCGGAGCCCGACGGGGCGAGGTTGAGTTGCGAATACTTGGAGCAACGAAAGACCTTTTCAGATTTTTATAAGCTTTCTTAAGCGAAGTAAAAATCGAAAAGGTGTACTGTTCCTGTAAGGAAGGGCTGAAAGTTTTTTCAGCCCGCCTGCCGTCGCCTGAGGCTTGGCGATGGCGGGCAGGCAGAAAAAAACTTTTGGCCGGTGCGGTGTTCTATCTACCCGTATTATACAACTGTAATACTTCAGAAGCAGTGAGTGCCCTGTTATAGATACGGACGCTGTCAACAAAAAAACTACGGAGTGGTCGCATCGTCAATATCTTTCAAAATTCTCTTGACTATTTTCGGGTGAAGCGGTTTTGAGCCATGGTCAGGAATGGTAAGACGAGTTCCCGTCGCGTGGTAGAAAATCATATGCGAACCTTTTTGACGAGACAACACAAAACCTACTTGTTTTGCAAGTGAGGTCAATTCTCTGGCGTTAAGCAACTTTTGCTTTGGCGACATAACGAGAAGGAGGTACGAAAGAAAAAGTAGTTAAAGAAACATTCCCTTGAACAAAATCCCCAATACGCAAATCTCCTCGGTCAACACGATCTTCAAGATGAAGCTCAATAACTTCTTTAATATTTTCTATCGCTTCTTCGTAGCTCTTACCTTCCGTATAACAACCCTGAAGTTCGCGACACTCGGCCACATAACCAGTGTCATCCTTCTCCACCACGACGGAGAGCGTTAGATTTTTTGAAAGCATTTTCTTCATATCGATATAGTATTCAAAATGCAAGAAAAAATCAAGTCGGAAGAACCAACCCTCAGTCGAACCTCGTCAACGAGATTCGACTGAGGGAGGAGGACTTCTGCAGGTCAGACCTACAGATTCTGTAGGTCTGACCTGCAGAATCGATACTACCTCCACATATTGTAGAGTTGCCTTATTTCGGCTTGGGAGAGGGCGCGGTATCCTCAATTTTGCAGCCACGGAGTACCGTGGGCAAAATTGGGATACGCGGATAACCGGAGAGCAATCTGTAGTCGTAGACTCTGTCGTCGAAAGATAATCCTTAGAGTAATTTTTGCAACTGATCGTTAGTAATTTCTATATCCCGCAAGATAGCTTTGAGTGTACCCTTCGGCAGATCCTTGTTCGCGTGAAGCGGAATAGTAGTTACTCGCCCATCGGCATGCTCCAACAAAAAGTGACTACTTGATGAACGCTTCACTACAAAACCGGAGCGTTCAAGAATCTGAACAAGCTTCTTGCCTGAAATCGCCGGTAGTTTAGGCATACACAGAACTTTTCATCACTACTGTTTCAAAAGATTCCAAACTATTTTCTTCCGGAATAACGCTTTTATTTTCATTAAGATTTTCAAGATAGAGGGAAATAGCATCGCGCAGATTTGTTCGCGTCTCTTCAATGGTGTCCCCACAGGTATGACAGCCCGTCAAAGCAGGGACAAAGCCGTGATATGCTTTGCCGTCTGGTTCTATAATTACCCTATACGTATAGCTTTTCATACGAATATAATAGCAAAAAGAAACAGAAAATCAAGGCTTTATCGCATCAGAAATAGTTTCAGTGGATTCTGCAGGTCTAACCTGCAGAATCGAGGAACGTTAGCATGAAAGATGAAAGAATCGTTTCTATAAAATATCCTTGAGTTCTTGCGCTGAAATCTCTGCCTGAACAAGAATTGATTTCAGAGTCTTGGGGGCAAGATCTCTCGAATGAATCGGAATAACAACATGCAAATGACGTTTACTCACATGACGAAGGTTTGCGTGACTACCCGACTGATGATGAATATAGAAACCAGTCTTGATAAAAATCTTAAGAAGTTTACGCGGAGTGAGAACGGGTAATTTCGGCATGTCTAATACCATTACTAGACCGACACAGCAATCCTGAAACTGCCAACTTCGCTCTCTGGAAAGATTTTTTCTTTGGCTTTCTTTAATCCAACAACATAGCATTTGATGGCATCGCGAACCATCTTTGTAGCCTCTTCGATTGTTCGGCCTTCAGTCACTAGACCAGGCAAAGACGGGACGGTTACTGTATAACCGCCGAGCTCATTCTTTTCAAAAAAAGCCGTGAAATATTGATTGTTATTTTTGCGAATATTCATGCTTGAATAATAAGGTATTTTAGCAAAAGAAGCAAGGGCGTTACTTTGAAAGCTCACGACTCTAAATCTTCTTTTCCGTCCCATTCTGTTCTTTAATTTCCGTTCTCTGTTCTCCAGTCTCTGTTCTCTAATTACCTCCCCATGTTATAGAGTTGAGTGATTTCGCTTGCGGAAAGGGCGCGGTTGTAGATGCGGACGTCGTCCAACTGGCCAGGACTAAAGATTGATGAGCCCGCGCGAGACATGAAATATAACGTGCTATTTACAAAATTGACTGTCTGATCAACCGTATATGGCTGGCTTGTGGAAGTTTGGAGCGCCCCGTCTATATACAGCGATAATTCGTTCGCGGATGAAGCCCCCATATCTGCTATCAGTACATAATGGTGCCATGCACCAACTGATGGGCGTGTATAACACTTAATGTTATACCCTGCCGTCGTATGGGTTCCCCATGCAATCTGTCCAGATGAAGGACATTCCGTATTGTAATCGGTATCAAATACAAACGCCCCATTGTAAGAGCTAAAATTACTGGTATACTCGGTCTGTACCGCGTCTGTGCCCAAGTAGCTTGATCTATATATCCACATAGCAACAGATACTACATTTGTACCAGAGAGATTGATAGGAACGCTTACACTATCATTCGTCCCGTCAAACGACAGCGCCTGCCCGATTTTGCCGGGGGCGGTGGTGGTGCCACTGCCGCCGTGAACTAAGTTTCCCGTATTCCCCTGCCCGCTTTTGTCGGCAACATTGGTGAGCATGTCGGGACCGTCCATCGTCCACCAGCCGACGAGGCCGGAGGTCAAAGAATCGCGCCCGGGAAGAGTTTTGGCGATTTTGGATGTGGCGCCGATTTGGTAGAGCCGCAAGACATCGGCGGCGGAGAGGGCGCGGGAGTAGATGCGGACGTCATCGATCAAACCCAGAAAAAACGCATCACTCGCCCCTCCTCCCCATCTGTTGCCAATGGCAAAATTATTTGAAGCTGAATATTGCGACGCAGGAACCGAAGTGGTGTTTTGAGCTACCTGTACCCCATTACGGTATAAGGTTAAGGAAACAGAAGGAATATAAACCATAGTGTAATGAGTCCAAAGAGTGGCATTGTGACCTGTCGCTGATGTAGAAAATAATGTAGTGGCATCCGAGGCTATAAAGGCAAAAACAGTTCCTGCATTATCAGGTCCAAGCTGGTAACCTCTTGCTCCCGAATCACCAAGCTTACTTACCCCCGAACCGTTGGCATTGGAACTTTTACCTTTAAACCATGTCGATATAGTCATGGCACCAGTGATCTGGAGACTGGTCGAATTTGTCGTGTTAACATAATCGTTCACCCCATCAAAATTAAGGGCTTGGCCCACTTTGCCGGGGGCGGTGGTGGTACCGGAACCGCCATGAATCAAACTGCCGTTGTTCCCCTGCCCGCTTTTGTCGGCGACATTGGTGAGCATGTCGGGGCCATCCATCGTCCACCAGCCGACGAGCCCGATTTCGTTTATAGGACGGGTAAGGGATTTGGAGATGGTCGTCGCCGCCCGCGCCTCTTTGGGAAAAGGAAGCGCGGAAAACACTGAAGTCAGCGCAAAGGCCGTAATCAAAATAAGCACGACGGCGCGGGCGGCGGCAATTTTCAATTGTGGATAATGATGGCTTGACCCTGTGAAAAACGATTTGAGCCGTCTCCGCAAAGTTATCTTGCCACGAAAAGTTTTCAGTGATTTTTCACGGCGACGAGCATCATCTTCTTTGATACATGCTTCATAATAAATAAGTATAAGTGGTCTGCGACTTTTCGTGGAAAAAACTTCGCCTTTTTGGTGTTGCTCAAATCGTTTCCGCAAATTTTTTGTGGAACCGATATATAAATCACCATCTTTTTTACTTTGTAATATATATGTGTAAAACATTGATATAATTTATTAAAAAAATTTGCGGAATTTCACAGGGTTGACATTTTTTTGCTGTTTGCTACCATGTTCACATCCCTACGAAAGAGACCCTTGCGAGGTTTTGTCCTCGCCGGGGGCTTTTTCTTTTTGACTTAGCTCTAACAAACTTCTTTGGCCATTAATATAGGCAATTTTTGCTCCCGTCCGCTTAAGTAAAATGGAACATTTATCGGGAAGATGTGGCGATAAAACAGCTCCGAGTTTTTCGCGCGTGATAAGAAAATTGACTAATCCGGCATAATCACCGTCACTTGAAACTATTAGAGCCGTATCACATCTTTTCTCATAGGCATCGCACACCGCCTGCAAAACCAGATCAGCGTCGCAGTTGCCTTTCGGCTTACACGAACCGTCATAGACAACTTCCTTAAATACCAAAGTGAAGCCGGTTTCCTGCAGATATTTATAAAGCTGTTTATATTTCGGTATTAATCCCAAAAAAATATAGGCCTTCTGAATCTTATATTTATCCGAAAGCCAAACCCTAAAATGAGCGTAATCCAGTTTCCAGCCCAAAGCAATCATTCCGTGATGTAAATTGGCGCCGTCTATGTAAGCAAAATTGTTTTTTCTTTCTCTCATTTGAAGTTCCATGTATTTAACACTCTTTGTAATAATATGTCATTTGATAGCGGCGCGGTGAGTTGGTAGAGGTAACCGCCGAAGATAAACCAGACCTCGCGGGTACCGGTGTCTTCCGCGACCCACGCCAGTCCTGTGGAAATCTGATTTCTACCGGAAGCACCGCCAATGGGCACTTCCTGCGGGTCTTTGACTTTCATTTCCGGAATGTCGCGCTCTAGCCGTTCGGCGGTAATTTCAGTATCCGGGTCATCGAAGGGTTCAAGGTGAATCTGAAACCCAGCTTGGCGCTTTGTGTCTTGGACAACGATTGTTTCCCCGCCCTCGGTTTGTGGCAAACGCGAAACGGTGAAGCCCACCGGATAGGAGAAAGAGAAACGAAAATCGGAGTGGCTGAAGATTTGCGGCAAAACAAGTCTTTTCTGCTCCGGTTCGGGAATGGTTTGCGGGTAAATTTCCGAGAGTCCCGGATTAGAAAGGTCAGACCTTAAATCTACCGAAAGATCTGACTTTTTTTTAGACGAATCAGCGAAATACCAAACCGCCGCCAAAAGCGCCGCGAAAATCACTACTACTAATAATAGAGTGGATAACATTCTTGACTTTTTTAATGGGTCTGCTAACATATTGGTACAAACGGCTTCGGCCCGACTCCGCCGCAAGGCGGAGGTAACAAGAAAAAGTTCAAGGCAAAAGTGCCTTGAGCTTTTTCTTTAGGGACTCAAAATTAACGCTCCCTATGTCACCTAATTTGTGACTTAATCGAGATGCGTCAATCAAACGAATTTGGGACAAGATGGCAGTACTCAAGATTTTCTTTACTTCTTTTCCATCTTCAAACTGAACAATGTTGAACTGAAAGTAAAATACGGTATTTTTTCTTGTCTGGGTTAATGGAATCCCCCAAAGAATTTCATTATTGAATTTTCTGAATACAATAACGGGGCGAAGAAAATCTTCCCCGCCTCCATCTTGTTCAAAACCAACATTGACACCAATGGCACACCACCAAATCTCCCGCTCATGAAAACCCGGACGGTTCTCTCTCTCATTAATGAGAGCCTTTTTGTTATGCCATTTCTTGAAATCTTTTTTCATTTTTTAATTATTGCTGTTTGCTCGATGTTCAGATGTGTTCAGATGGGCATCATCTGTTTCAGATGATGCCCATCTGAACACATCTGAATCTGAATCTATTTTTAGATCATCTAACACCAGACCTTCTTCAATTACGAAAATTGCCTTTTCATAACTCTCGACCGATTTATATTGTCCCAAAATAAAATCTTTCTTGCACAATGTCCCCTTTCGCACGCCAATATAATCTAAGTGGCTACTATAAAGATATTTGCTCAAATCTTTCACCAGTCCAGCTTTAATTGGATTGTTATGAATATAAGCAGCAAGCCATAAAAGTTGTTCGTTGGAAGTTACAATCACCGCTTTGAATTGATCCTGAAATACCGACCCGACGCGACTATATTTTTTATTGAAATATTTTGAATAACTAGTGCATACCTTTGACATAAAAGCACTTAAAGGAAGTTCTGTGTTTTGCATCGCGCAAAGATGAATGTGGTTAGGCATTAGTGTGTACAATAATAAATCAAAAGCTCCTTCCGGCAACTTCGTCGGCACATATCGCCGTCCGGCAGACGATACTAAGGACGGGTTCAAAGTTTCCTTTATCCGCCGCAAAAAGAAAAGATAATCTTCCTCATCCAAGAAAATATCCATCTTACCAACACCTCGATTGTATAAGTGATACACAGAATCTGGTGCGAATTGTTTATAATCTCTATTATTCATCTCTTTGTGTCTTTACGCAGTTGCGCAGATGGGCATCATCTGTATTATTGACTGCTAGTGGTCGTTGCCGTATCTCCGCCATCTGTAGTTGTCGCTTCCGGTTCGGGCGCGGACCCTTGCTCTGGCGTGGGTTGGCTTTCTGAAACCGGAGGCGTAGTCGTTGCGGTATCAATTGGCACCGGCGTTTCTGCTATCGGCGGTGTGGAAGTCGCCGTTTCTGTTGGGGGGGGCGGGTTCTCTGTTGTCGGTTCAGTCCCGGTTGGTTGTTGACTGTTAATTGTAACATTAACTATTCTCGTACTTGTCGCCGTGTTGCCGTCATTGTCGGTAGCGACATAATCAATCGTATAAGTCGTCGTAGTAGAGGTGTCAATTGAAATGTTGCCGATTTCGCCGACAAGAGAGCCGTTTACAAAAGCGTGTATGCCGAGATTTGTATCTTTGTCATCAGTAACACTGGCACCCAAATCAACATAACTTGCGCCAACTTTCACCTCCGCAGGATTGTTGCCGTTAATCGTGATGACCGGCGCGCCATTCCCATCGCCGCTTTCACCTCTTCCGCCTCCTGTTGTCGGTGGCTCGCTGTTGGTTGTTGGTTGTTGGTTGTTGGTGGCTACGCACTTTCCCGGCGTGCTTACCATGCTTCCGCTTTTCATCTTAAGACAATGCGGCTCGCCCGTGTCTTCGTCATACAAAGTAATGCCGGACGGTTTTTCTCTGCTACCGACAGCGAGAGTTTCAACCGCCGCCGCTTTGAAACTCGCCAAGCCGTCTGTGAATCTCGCGCCAAGCGACTCCAGAAAACCAAGTACTCCGCCAGAGCCGCCTGCGCCACTGCCGGAAGTGGTGGCTCCAGTACCAATGCCGACAAAGTCTTCCAAATCCGCAAGCCGTGTTTCAATGCCTATGAGTCGCTTATCAATCTCCTTGATGCCTGTCAAAACAAATGTGGACAGTTTGTACAAATCCACCCCCTTGCCGTCAGCCGAAAGAACTTCAGAAGGCGACTCCTCGGCAATGAGCCCGAGCCGAAGCGGTGCGGACGAGTCTTCGTAGCTGTACCGATACTTGGCAACGCCAAGCCCTCGAATTTTCTCAACCACATTCATTCCGTTTTCCTCGCTTACATATTCAATATCTTTCTTCGCCCCGCGCGTGGAAACATTGATAAAGCTGTTCGCGGCAACATCTCCTGCCACATGCAGTTTGTACTGCGGCGTTGTGGTGCCGATGCCGACCCGTGCCTCCGTAGAGAGCGCCATTACCAAGTTCCCGGATACCGCGTCAATCGCCAAATCGCTCGGACCGAAATAGAACTGGCGATTTACGAAGACAAGAACGGATGACTCCGTGGAAGTGGCCGAAAGCGATTCAAGAGCCACGCCGATTGTCATGCCCGTCGTCGTGGCGCGCGCCCCGACACCGGCGATAGACGAAGGCGCTACGAGGTCGCCGATGGAAATGGGACCGCCGTCAAGATTCACCTTGACCGGCACGCGACCGGAGAGCGTTACGGGCACCTTGTGTTCATCGGGATACAGTTCGTTTCCGAAACCACCGAGAAGAACGCCGGGCTTTGTTGAAATGACGCCAATGAGCGTGGAAGAAGCCGCCGCGCGGTCATACCGAGAGACAAACACAGGATTGTTTTGGTCAAGCATGACAAGCTCGCCGGCAACGAGTGTCGCGTCTTTCGTTGGGTATTTCTCCGCAAGGTCAATGTTCTGAATGGTCGTGGTCTCGGCCGCGATTTCTCCGCGCGAGATGGCCGCATCATCGCAGTTGCTCGCCCCGCCGTCATCAACGCAGAGCGCTCCATCGGCAATTATGAGCGAGCCGTAGGGAATGTTGGCGCTTGTTAGAACCGCCGCCGTGGAGGTGCCGACAACGGCGCGTGTCTTCGTAATTACTCCGCTTCCATCCGCCTCGCCGTACACCGTAAAGACTTGCTCACCCTGGAGAGTGGCAGAGAATGCCTCGCTTGTCCCAGATGGCGCGCTGGAATTAACCGGCAAATCAATCCAAGTAACCCAACCGGCGTTTGTGTCAAACGCGAGATTACCGAGTTCCAGATTCTCCACCTGCGTTACGCCGCTTGTGTAGTGTCGGAAGGCCCCGTCGGTGAGCGAGAGCCCGCCTTGGAAAGTTGAGGTGGCCGTCGTACTGTCCGCATTGTAATAACCAGAAGCAGTCAGACCCGACACTGAAAGTTGTGCATAAGGCGTTGTCGTTCCCACTCCCACCTTGCCATTTGCATCAATCACAAAGGCGGTACTGGTCGCGGTGAGAGTTGAGGTTGAGATTCGAAACAGGTCTGCGGTGGCGTTGGCGTATCCAGAGAGATAGAGGCCAAGAGTAGTCGCTGAACCTTGGTTGACGGAAAGTTTGGCGGCGGGAGAGGTGGTGCCGATGCCGACAAAACCAGAGTTACTGATATAAAATCTGTTTGTTCCCGCAGAAGTAGGATTCCCACCTTGAGCATTACTTTGAATGATGCCGAAATCACCGTATGCAATGCTATTTGACCCTACAAACCAATTGCGAGCTGTTCCAGCTACAAGATTATCACTATCAAATCTGATGCCATTATATGTAGGACCAGTTCCGCTATTTGAAACAGTAATCGCAGGAACACCTGACGTAGGAGTATTTACTTGTAACACATTGTTCGGAGTAGTCGTCCCGATGCCGACGTTGCCGTCATCTCTAATACGCATCCTTTCCCCAATGACATTATTGCTATATGTAGAAAAAGTTAAATCAGAATCGGCCGAAACTGCCCGATTAGTTCTAATAGAACTAATCCTTCCCAAATCCGCACTGGGAGTATTCCCAAATCCTAAACTAATTTCATTTCCTGCTGTTATATTACTATTGGATAATTTTAACGCAGTAGTTTGTCCTGATGCATTAGCCAAAATATGGAGCAACGCCCCCGGCCCCGCCGTCCCGATGCCGACCCTTCCTCCCGCTGTCGTCACCAAAGTGTTGGCGGGCGTGCCTTGGTTGAGCATTACCCCCGTGCTATTCACCGTAAGACCGCCGGCAAATGAGGAGGTTGCTAGCGCGGTGTATGCGTTGTAGTTTCCCGCGAGCGCTGTTCCCTGCACTGCAAGTTGCGCTCCGGGAGTGCTCGTCCCCACTCCCACCTTGCCGTTGTTATCAATCACGAAGGCGGTGCTTGTTGCGGTGAGAGTGGAGGTGGAGATTCGGAACATATCGGCCGTTGCGTTGGCGTATCCAGAGATGTATTGCCCGATAGTTGTTGCGCTTCCCTGTTCCACCGAGAGCTTCCCGGCGGGAGAGGTTGAGCCGATGCCGACATTTGCTCCGTCTGGATTCAATAACAACGAGGTCGCCACACCGTTAGAAATAGCGTAAGACTGGATGGCACCACCTGCGCTTCCTGTATAAGAACCTATTTTTACTGCACGATTAGTATTATTATCTCCTACGCTAAAGTTCCATTGAGTTCCAGCCGTAGAGGTTTGTATCGCCAATTTGTATGCAGGATTCGCCAAACCTATTCCCACATTGTTCGTTTGCCAGTCATACACAAACCCCGAAGTTTCGATGGCCAAACCGCCCTCAAACGTTGAGGTTGCTTGTGTTCCCGAAACCTTGACTGCATTCGAGAACAATCCTGTTCCTTGAACTGCAAGGTCAGCGCCGGGTGTGGTCGTTCCTACACCGACTTTGCCGTTACCGTCAATCACCAAAGCTGACTTGTTAGTCGAAGTAGCAAAAAGAGCAAGATACCCAAGACCATCCGAGCTTGTGGTTGCGACTGAAAGCGTGGCGTATGGAGACGTGGTGCCGATGCCGACGTTGCCGCCTGCTAATATACGCATTCTTTCTGCCGAGTTGGCGCTCTGTGGACGGGTAATAAATACCATGTCCGCAGCATTATCAGAAGCGCCTACTGACTTAACAACGGCTATACCTCCAGCCGCGTTTTTGTTGAATGTGGTTCCTAATTCAAACGCAATACCGGTTGCCGCGGAAAGGGTGGCAGTTGGGTTCCATGTACGAACGTCAGACCATGTTGTTAGGTTATCGGCTGAATAAGCTGTTGTTCTCGCTCCTATGTTTACATCCAATTTAACTATTGGCCCCGCCGTGCCAATCCCCACATTTCCCGATGAATAATCATAGACAAACCCAGAAGTCTCAATGGCAAGTCCGCCGTAAATCGTGGAGGTGGCATTTGGATTGGTGGCATCGAAACGGGAGAAAGACGCATCGCCAGCGATTGAAAAATCCGCGTACGGCGTCGTGGTGCCAATACCGACTTTGCCGTTACTGTCAATCACAAAGGCGGTACTGGTCGCGGTGAGAGTTGAGGTTGAGATTCGGAACATATCGGCGGTAGCGTTGGCATAGCCAGAGAGATAGAGGCCAAGA
>Ga0209542_10006338_pt1 | contig 23060 bp, 24 predicted proteins | sample RifCSPhighO2_01_FD_184028 | JGI IMG/M metagenome (GOLD analysis project Ga0209542, IMG submission 184028) | Soil microbial communities from Rifle, Colorado - Rifle CSP2_plank highO2_0.1 (SPAdes) (version 2) | ecosystem: Environmental > Terrestrial > Deep subsurface > Rock core/Sediment ... | reverse complement strand
TCCACGCCCTAAACGATGCAGACTAGCTATCGGGAGCATCGACCCTCTCGGTGGCGTAGCTAACGCGTTAAGTCTGTCGCCTGGGAAGTACGATCGCAAGATTAAAACTCAAAGAAATAGACGGGGATCCGCACAAGCGGTGGACCATGTGGTTCAATTCGATAGTAAGCGAAGAACCTCACCAGGGTTAGAAATCCGGCTGCACACCTCCCGAAAGGGGGGAGCCTTCGAGGGTGCCGGACAGGTATTGCACGGCCGTCGTCAGCTCGTTCCGTGGGGAGTTCCATTAAGTTGGGAAACGAGCGCAACCCCTATTGCGTGTTACAAGTGTCACGCGAGACTGCCCAGCCCCAAGGTTGGTAGTTGGTTATTGGTTATTAGTTTTTGGTTAAAATTTTAAAACCAATTACTAACTACTAGTTACCAACTACTAATTTTTGGGCTGGGAGGAAGGTGGGGATGACGTCAGGTCAGCGTGGTCCTCTGATACCCTGGGCTACACACGTGGTACAATGGACGGTACAATGGGTCGCCAAGTCGCAAGACGGAGCCAATCCCACCAAAGCCGTCCTCAGTTCGGATAAGAGGCTGCAACTTGCCTCTTTGAAGCTGGAATCGCTAGTAATCGCAGATCAGAACGCTGCGGTGAATACGTTCTCGGATCTTGTACTCGGGTCGCTATGCGATCCGATAAAAAAGCAGGTGTAAATCCTGCGATAAGAACATAGATCTTATCAAGCCAATAGACAGCTCTAAAACCGCGAGGATTTTGAGTGAAGGGTCTGGAGGCATTACTTAGCTTGAGTCTTCAATAAGGTATCAGTAATGACGATTCGTCGAGTGCACGAAGAAGTCTTCTATGACTAATATTACTGATATGATCGGAAGGCCGAGATGAGTAAAAATGTTTTATCGGGTTACCGTAGGAGATCTGACGTAGTCTCTCTTTATCCACAGTAGTGAAATTTAAATCTGTGTTAGAATAACACCGAGAAGAGACAAACTTAAAGAGCAATCTTTAAATTAAAATTATGTCAGAAGTCAGCAGAGCTCATAGTACCAATCGTCTGCCTTTTCAGAGAAATTTGAAATTAGCAGAACCGATGGGGAAGGAGCGAATTCATAGAAAAAAACTTGATCCTAATTATATTGCCGGTTTTGTCGACGGCGAGGGTTCGTTTTGCGTTGGCATAAGCAAACACAAAACTCTTCGTCGGGGTATAGAGATTCATCCATTATTTGAGATTGAATTACGCGCCGATGATCGTGAGATTCTGGAAAGAATTTTGGTGACTATCGGTTGTGGGAAAATATACGATTGTTCCTATGATCGATATGGATGGCAACCGCATGCCAAATATAAAGTTGGCAGTACTAAGGATTTAGAAAAGTTTGTTATTCCATTCTTCGATAAATATCATTTGCAAGCTAAAAAAGCAGAATCTTATAAAATATTCAAAAAAGTAGTACAAATGATGCGTAAAAAAGAACATCTTACGGACAAAGGTTTTGCTAAAATTGTAGCTTTGCGAGATGAAATACGAAGAATAGGAAGAAATCAAAAAAGATTTATTTCTGTGGAAACCGCTAGGGTACGGGAAAACCGTTTGCCCAGTGGTGTGAGAAGTTAATTCAACTATCTCGATACTGCCCGTCAAGTCAGCGAAGTCGGGAATACCCAAAGGCCCGTATTTATATGGGACTACGGTAGGCTCGGTAACGAAGGCTAAGTCGTTGGTGTAAACTACACATTGCGACCTACAAGAGCAATCTTGTAGAAAAATCTGACTATATCGGTGGAGCCTAAACTTAATTATTGATATAGTTAAAGTATGGTAATACCGAGGGAAGCTCAGAAAATCACAAATTCAAACGAATTAAGAAATTTTCGTAAAACCCTTGCTTTAAGTGAAATCCAAAAAGATGTTCTTATTGGAACTTTGCTTGGAGATGGAACTTTAGATGGAAACAGGAACTATCGACTAGTAATTAGTCATAGTATTAAGCAAAGAGATTATGTAAATTGGAAATATGAAGTGTTTAAAAATTGGACACTAAGTAAACCAAATTATAACCCAGTTAATAATTCCTTTCGATTCAGAACGGTTAGTCATCCAAAATTAACTTTATTGGGAGAGTTGTTCTACAAAGATAGAATCAAAATTATTCCAGTAAGTATAAGTAAATTACTTAATCCGCTAGTGCTAGCCGTTTGGTATATGGACGACGGAAATATTCGCAGACAAAATAATAAAATTTATGGCTATTATCTGAATACCCAATCATTCACAAAATCAGAAAACTTAATTTTGTCTCAGGTATTAAAAGATAAATTTGGCTTGGAGAGTTATGTTCTAAAAAATAAGAATGGTTATAGATTATATTTTGGATCAAAGTCAAAAGAGATTTTTCCAAAAATAATCGCAAAACATATATTGCCCAGTTTGCAATATAAAATTCGTTGAATTTGTGATTTTCTGTAGCCCCGTAGAGACTACACGTCGGCGCCCTTAAAAGGGATGAAGATATAGTCCGTGCCAGTGGAAACACTTGGAATAACATGAACAAGGCATGGGTAGCGGAAGCTGCTCATGGATCACCTCCTTTCTATTTTTTCAAACGAGGATGTGAGATTGCTTGCAATCTCACGCGCCGAGTGCAGAAAAAATATTGATTCTTATCAATTTTTTTTCAAATTTGGTTTCTCAACACAAAAATAGGAGTTGTCGATATCCGCCAAAAAATTTTTATTTAGGCGGATGCCTGGTCCGAAGGCTAAATCGGAGGTCTAAAGATGCTGTGACCAAAAATGTGCATTTGATCTGGTTGACTGTAATAGATAACAAAACTAAAAACCCGCGGCTTGCGGGTTTTTAGTTTGCAGAACCTTTATTTAATTTGATATGTTATCGGAGTATCATTTTTTATGAAAAAGGAAGTTTACTTAGTTCTGCACAATATCCGGAGCGCCCACAATGTCGGCTCTATTTTCCGTACGGCTGATGCGGCTGGAGTGAGTAAAATTTACCTCTGTGGCTATACACCAGCACCGAGCAAATCAGCCATACGACCCACTCTCGACCCTCGACTCATCGCTGTAAGGAGAAGTTTCTCGGTCGGTGCTTTAGCCCGACTAGAATCTCCTCGGGAATTTTCGAGTGGGTGTATGGCTGATTTGCCTGATAAAATAGCCAAAACGGCTTTGGGGGCGGAGAAATATGTGCCTTGGGAGCAGCACAAACAAACTTGGCGATTATTAAAAAAGTTATCCACATACAAGGTTCGACCTTGTACAATTGTGGCTTTGGAACAATTACCGAAAGCGATTGATTACCGAAAGTTCAAACCAAAATTTCCCCTGGCTTTGATTTTGGGGAATGAGGTTGGGGGTTTGAGTAAGGAAATTTTAAAATATGCGGACAAAATAATAGCCATACCGATGTATGGCCAGAAAGAAAGTTTGAATGTTTCCGTGGCGGCGGGGATCGCCCTATTTAAGATCATAGAAGTCTAATTTGTCTTCGTTGTAACTGACTTTTACTTTTTTTGTTTCTTTAATTTCGTTAGCATCAAGAGTATCAAGTTTAATCTTCGCGTAAGTAGTGAATCCATCGGAATAACTATGTGGACACCATTCTTTGTCAAAACAGATGTGACAGAGAGCCCATGGAATTTTTATTGTCCACCAAAAACCGGTTTTTACCATTATCTCGCAGTGGCATACATGGCATGTTGTAGCAGTGTAACCGTTTATTTTTATGAAGTCTTCTCTAAAATGTTTTGTAGTAAAGTCAGTGATACGAATAGGGGCATTGTCAGTCATTAGATGTTTCCGTTCCTATTTCAAATTGCTTTTATGAAATTACCACAAAAAACATTAGAGCGCAAGTTGTTGGCTTCGGGCTATGACCAAGTAATTGGCATAGATGAAGTGGGAATGGGTTGTTTGGCGGGGCCGGTGGTGGTTTGCGCGGTGGTTTTTGATAAAAAGTTTTTTCAAAAAAACAATCCAAAACTGCGTTGGTTGAGAGAGTCCAAGTTGTTATTACCTTACCAGAGAGAAAAGTTTGCGGCGGAGCTTTTAAAGGAAAAAAGCATCAAATTTGCTATCTGTTACTGCTATCCCAAAACGATAGATAGGCTGAACATTTATCAGGCGGCGAGAAAGGCGATGAGAGGGGCGGTGAATAGCTTGGTCAAGAGTCCCCAAGGTTCGACCTTTTTAAGGACTCAAGGTCGAACCTTATCTTCATCTTCCGGGCATATCCGCTACCCAAAAATCATTGTTCTGGTTGACGGCAAGACCAAAATTGATGGGTTAAAAATGGAGCAGAGAGCGATAGTAAAAGGGGACCGGAAAGTCTTTACTATTGCCTGCGCCTCGATTTTAGCCAAAGTTTATAGAGACAAAATGATGACCAAATATTCTAAAAAATTTCCCAAGTATGGTTTTGAAAAACACAAAGGTTATGGCACAAAACTCCATCGAGCTGCTTTGGTTAAACTTGGCCCTTGCGCTATCCACCGCCGCTCTTTTGCTCCGGTCAGCAAATTGATATAATTCAAACATGAATCAAAAACTTTATATCAAAGATATTATGACGGTTGATCCGGTGGCGGTGGGACCGGAGGATTCGGTAGTTTATGCCGCGCGGATTTTGTTTGAGCATAACTTTAACGGTTTGCCGGTAGTGAACGAACAGAAAGAAGTAGTAGGAATTTTAACCGAGTATGATTTAATTTCCAAAGGAGGAGACTTGCATATGTCTACTTTGATCAACGTGCTGGGGAATCTCGATACTTACAAAAAGGACAATAGTTTGGTGAAAGACGAACTGAAAAGACTTTTGATTTTGAAAGTGAAAGATGTCATGAATATCGATCCGCTTGTGGTCCAAGAAGGGGATTTGATTCAAATTTTGGCAGAGATTTTTGCCAAACACCATCGGGTCAATCCGGTTCCAGTTTTAGATAAAAATAAAAAACTGGTGGGAGTGGTCAGTCGTTTCGATTTAGTAAAATTTTTTGTGGCCGAAAATGCAGCCAATCAGGTAGACCCCGGCCAACCGGCGGTTTTAGACCAAAAAGTAGCAGAATTTATTGGCAATTTTGAGAAGAAAATCTTGTTTCATTCTACTCATACCGGTTTGTGGTCTTTTCTCGGATTTGTAGTGGCTTTGGTCGGCATTAGCATCGGTTTGGCTTTGATTTTAAAATTTTTAGCGTAATAACTAAATTTATATGATTTACTTATGTGACGGTGCTGTATTAATAAGAAATGTTAGCATGATAGTAATGCTTTTAGGAGCTGTTATGTTTGTTTTTGCGATTCTTTTTAATGTTCTGAAACTTCATAATTTTTATGGCACCATAAACAGGGAACACATGACAATAAAAGAATCACTTTTTTTAATTATCGCTGCTCCCATAACAGGTATAGCTAAAGGATATCTTCGGTCTTGGTCGAATATCAGTAAAGTTTCTACAAAATCCCTTGTTGCTTATATAGTAATTACAGTTCTAGGATTTATAATATTTTGGAATTCTAATTTGATTTCCGGTATATTATTTACATGCAAAATATGAAGATTATTATAACCATAGTTGGACTAACAACACTATTCATTTTTTTTCTATCCCAAAGCTTTTCTAATTTTATTTTCATTCCTATATTTTTATTGATAGGAATGGGAATTGGTTCTCTTTCTATTACTTCAGGAAAGATAAAAACCATTATTAGCTCAATTTTAATTTCAATTTTGTCTATAAATTTCGCAGTATTTGTAGCGTCATTAATTGGTATTTTAGAGAAGGACTGTGCCCGTTGGTTTATGCGTACTTATTTTTCTCATGATATCTTATGCAAAACAGGCACACAGAGTATTTTTTTATTTTTAAGTTTCACTCTGATTCCATTGGGTGCTTTTATAACTTTGCGTTTAAAAAAAGGAATATCTTGAGCCATTATGGCAAAATAGTTGTGTACAAGATAGCTGAAAAAGTAATAAAAGGAACCTTGAGTATCAATACAGAAGTCAGAATACAAGATCGGATCTTGTATTGTCGGGTATATTAAGATACGATTAGCTCATGAGAAAAATTATATTTTCGCCAGGCGAATTTTATCATATCTACAACAGAGGGACAGAAAAACGTAATATCTTTCTTAGAAAGGGAGACTATCGACGATTTCTTTTGCTTCTATACCACTGCAACAACACTTCGAATGTTGTTTTGCGATTAGAAGAACAACATTTTAACACAGAGTCACACAAAGAGCCGCTAGTTGATATCTATTCTTATTGTTTGATGCCAAACCATTTCCATTTGCTTATTGGAGAGAAAATAGAGGGTGGAATAAGCCGTTTTATGCAAAAACTTTCGATTGGATACACCATGTATTTCAATAAATTACGCGAGAGGAGTGGGGCGCTTTTTCAAGGTAAATTCAAGGCAACTCATGCAGATAATGATCGTTACTTGAAATATCTAATTTCCTATATACATCTTAATCCGGTAAAATTAATTGATCCAGAATGGAAAGAAAACGGTATCTCTGACAAGGAAAAAGCAGAAGAGTATCTTACACGCTTTGGTGAGTCTAGCTACCTTGACTATTTAGGTGTTAGAAGACCAGAGAGTGCTATTTTGTCTAAAGATAATTTTCCAAAGTACTTTAACTCCGGAAATGATTTTAAAAATATGGTTATTGACTGGCTAGATTATCAGGGCCTACAAATAATATAACACAACACCACTATACAAGATCGGATCTTGTATAGTGGTGTAAAGTTTCCATGGATTTGGTTAAAAAAGAGAGAATAGATCAAAAAATACAGAAACGGTTTGTGTACACTTTTTCTGTAGAACAAAGCGGCATTTACGCTTTACTGGTATCAGCAAAAGCGAGGAGCTGGTTTCAAAATGTTCAAAAATTTATCTCTTTTTTTAGCGATGATAATCTTGCTGTTAAGATAAATGGAGTTATTTTTCCTAAACTTTCGGGGAAACGAGGAGAATTTGACGGCGAGGCCTCTTGGAATGGAAACAAATTAAAAGGACTAAGGCAGGTAAATTTTTTTATTGTTTATTTTGACCAAGGAGAACAAAATTTAGAATTTATTTCCAAAGGTTCACCCTTTCTGGAGTCAATAGAAATATACCGAGTTGATAAAAACCAAATTTCTGTTGATCCGTCAGAATATAATGTGGAGGACGGGGATAAGCGGCCTTGGTTTAATGTTTTGACAAGTAAGATTGGCATAATAAGTTGTTTTGCAAAAGCTATTGCAGATTCTAAAACAAACGAAGATGATAGTAACCTTCAGATAAGGATAAACGGCGTACGCGAGCTTAATAATACTCCGAAAGCACATAATTATTGGTTTTGGTGTGGCCGTGTACTCAAGGGACAGCCAAAAACTTTTGAGAGAACATTGAGTTTAAAACCAGGTTTCAATTACATTGAATTTTGGGCTGATCGAACCCCGATCTTTAACGAGTTAAATCTTAGAGTTACCAAATCTGAAAGAATTCCTATGGTTGACGATCCGATATGGACAGGGGACTTTTATGATGATTCTGAAGAAATGATTTTGGCTCGTGTTATTTTCGGAGAAGCTAGAAACCAAAGCGAAGAAGCAAAAATATGGGTAGCCTCCTCGGTTCCCAATAGGGTAGAAGCTAAAACATGGTGGGGGAGTACAATTCATGAAGTTATTCTTCAAGATCAGCAATATGAATCTTTTAATCAAGACAACCCAAACCGTTTTATGGTAGAAAATCCACTTTATGACCCTACCCAAAAACAAAGCTGGATAGACAGTTATAAAGTTGCAAAAGGCATATTGAATGGTGATACACCAGTTCCCTCCAAAGCAACTCATTTTCATGACCCTAGAAAATCCCAGGAGGACTTTGTGAAGCTTATTCCAGATGGCCAATTTCTTAAAAGAATAGATAACCTTTTCTTTTACTGGAGTCCTAGATAGCTATGAAAAAAGTTAAAATTATTTTATTATCATTTGGTTTGTTTGTTGTACTGGCATATATCTTTAGAGAACCGGAATGGCCTGAACAACAAGCAATATTGAGTCAATTACCTAATCCTAGTAGTATACAGGTAATTGATATTGACACTGCTTTTTCTGAAAAACCCTGGGACAGGGAATTACAGGAAAAATTTCTGTCTAAGGTTGAGGGTAAAGAAAAATTACCAAAATTTGAGGATTTTCCGGCAACAGATTTTTCTTCCAGTAAGAAAAATATTGTTGTTGATGTAAATAGCGATCCCATTGGCAAGGTGTATCGCACTGCTATTCGTCACGGAGTTAGCTATAACGGCGCTAACTTCAATGGTAAATACTCAATTGCAACATGGGGATGCGGAACCGGCTGTCAGGATGGAGTCATTGTGGATGCGGAAACTGGTCGCATACATCGATTACCAGAACTTATGGTAAATGGATATGAGGCAAGAAAAAATAGCCGTTTGTTGGTGCAAAACCCTATTACCATAGGAAGTGGCTGGATGAATGATTGGTTTAAAATGCGCTACTGGGAGTGGACAGGGACGAATTTTAGATTATTGGGAGTGTATATGGTAGATTTAGAGAAAAAAGAAATTGTTAAGGTTAAAGAAGATTAAGCCATACCTAAGTTATACAAGATCGGATCTTGTATTGAGATCTTGTATTGAGAATTTATGTCTAACTATATTACAGAAGAGAAAATTAAAGAACTTGAAGTTAAGGCCAACAAAATCCGGCAGACTATTATTGAAATGCTGGTGGCGGCTGGTTCTGGACATACCGCTGGGCCTTTGGGAATGGCCGATATTTTTACCGCTTTTTATTTTCATATTTTAAATCATGATCCCGAGAATCCTTTTTGGGAGGAGCGGGACAGACTGATGCTGTCCAATGGGCACATTTGTCCGGTACGCTATGCGGCTATGGCCCATGCGGGGTATTTTCCGGTGGAAGAGTGTTTAACTTTGCGTAAATTCGGGAGCCGTTTACAGGGACATCCAGAAAGAGAAAGGTTGCCGGGAGTGGAGACGACTTCCGGTCCTTTGGGTTCCGGTTTGGGCCAAGCGGCGGGGTATGCTTATGCGGCGAGGATGAATTCGAAAACCTTCCATACCTATTGTTTTATGTCCGATGGGGAGCAGGAGTGTGGCAATACTTGGGAGGCAGTCATGTTTGCCGGAAAACATAGATTGCACAATTTAACGGCTTTAATGGATCGCAATAATATTCAGATTGACGGCATGACCGAAGATATTATGCCCTTGGAACCGCTCAGGGCCAAGTACCAGGCTTTTAATTGGCACGTTATAGAAATAGACGGCCATAACTTTGAGGAAATTGTAAATGCGGTGGAAGAAGCTAAGGCTATTTTTGAAAAACCAACTTTAATTTTAGCCCACACCATTCCCGGCAAGGGAATTCCAGAAATTGAATTTGACTATCGTTGGCATGGCAATCCGCCCGGCAAGGGTCCGATCGACAAAATCCCGGCCGCAGAACAGGCTAAGCATTTCTTAAACGACTTGCGAACTTTGCAGGGTAAAATACATTCCGAACATGAGTGATAAAGGAAAAATTTATTTAGTGCTGATTATTTTCGGCGTAGCCTTGGCTTTGTATTTGATCACGGCCAGTTCGAGAGGACGGTTTCCTTTTTCTAAAAATATTATCTCTTCTCCGGCACCCATGGTTACTCCTATCCCGACTCCAGACGAAACTCTAAATTGGAAAACTTATCGGAATGAAAAATATGGGTTTGAGATAAAGGCCCCGAAATTTATAGTGGAAAATGACGATCTTTCTTATGTAAGACTATCTAACTTCATTGGGCCAACTGAAGGAATTGATGAGGGTGAGTATCTAATAGAAGTTTTTCTTTATAACAAAAACCAAGTATCTTCATGTGGAGTTCAGGTAGGAAGAGAAAATCCAGTGAGCATGGGAACTTATACAGGGTATAAAGGAAGAAGTATGGGTGAGGTTCTTTGTTTAGAAAATAGTGATAAACAAATTTTGATTTCTGTAATAAGTTCTGGCTTGGGAGATATTTCTAGTCAAATCCTCTCTACTTTTAAATTTATTGAACCAAATCAAAGTGGCCAGCCATGCATTCAAGTCATTACCCCGGCTCGCAATCCGGAAACAGGAGAAATTAGAGATTTTCCTACTCCTTGCGATGTGCCTTTAAGTTGGGAGAAAATATAAACCAAGGTTTGACCTTTTTAAAGATCCAAGGTCGAACCTTAAAAAGATATGATTAGAAAAGAAGCAAAATTAGTAGAAAATTTGTTTGATAAATCTAAGCTCGAAATGGCGGCTACGAGGGATGGGTATGGCAAAGGTTTGGTGGAGGCGGGAGAGAAAGACGAGAGAGTGGTGGTGTTGTGCGCCGATTTAACGGAATCAACCAGGTCGCTTTGGTTTGCCGAAAAGTTTCCGGAAAGATTTGTGCAGTTGGGAGTGGCGGAACAGAACATGGCCACCGTGGCGGCGGGGATGGCTAATTACGGCAAAATTCCTTTTATTTCTTCTTATGCCGCTTTTTCTCCAGGGAGAAATAACGAGCAGATCCGTACAACTATTGCCATCAACAATTTGCCGGTGAAGATTGGCGGAGCTCACGCTGGAATTTCAGTCGGACCGGATGGGGCGACTCATCAGGCCTTGGAAGATATTGCTTTGATGCGGGTTTTGCCGCGCATGGTAGTTTTGGTACCATGCGACGCAGTTGAGGCACAGAAGGCGACTATGGCGGCCGCTTTCAATGGCCAGCCGACATATATTCGCTTTGGGCGGGAAAAATCACCTGTCTTTACGACATCCGAGACCCCTTTTGAAATTGGCCGGGCGGAAATCTTCCGAGAAGGAAAAGATGTTTCTATCATTGGCTGCGGGATGCTTTTGCACAATGTTTTAGCAGCAGCGGAAGAATTATCGAAAGAGGGAATTGAATGCGAAGTAATTAACTCTCATACTGTCAAACCGTTGGACGAAAAAACTATTATTGAGTGGGCCAAGAAAACCGGAGCGGTGGTGAGCGTGGAAGAGCATCAGATTAACGGCGGACTTGGGTCGGCCATTGCCGAATGCTTGGCCAAAAATTATCCCGTGCCGCAGGAATTTGTCGGAGTGAAAGATCGTTTTGGAGAATCAGGAGAGCCGAATGAATTAATCGAATACTTTGGTATGGGAGTTGGTTCAATTAAAGAGGCAGTTAGGCGAGTTATTGGCAGAAAAATATAGAAAATACAAGGTTTGACCTTTTTAAAGATCCAAGGTCGAACCTTGTATTTTTGATGGAAACGGGGTTTCTAAGTAGATAAAACCCTTGAAATAAAGGGATTTTTAGGTTTGACTTAGGTGCCAAAAATATGGTATAACATAGATAGTCAGGATTGCACTTAAACAACTTAATTTCAAAAAACGAGGAGACAGTATGAAAAAGGTTGGAGTGTCTTTGCCTTTGGTGCTAGTAATAGTTTGCATTGTGTGGTGTACACCAGCGCAAGCCCAGCAGTGTCCGGACTTTCAGGAAGTTCGGCCCAATGTTTATGTGGCCCGCGATACAAGCGGGTGGTACGTGAACATTGGCAGTAATTCGACCAATCAGTTCGGGGTGACGCGTTGTTTTTTTCAGCGTTACCCTGAACGTGACTACTACGATTTTGTCTGGATTGACCAGACAAGCTATAACCCCCAGAACCCGCACACCTTCACCATCGCGGCGAGATCTGCGGGGATTACCCCGTCCCGCTACGACAATTCCTGGGATTTTGGAAGTCGTGGCCGCCTGGCGGCAATTTCGTGGGACAAGCGGGAATTCGCGGATCCGATCGGGCGCTCATATTATGGTAGTGCCAACAATCATGCCTGGAACACGTTGAACCATGAGTTCAGCCACCACGCGTGCTGTTATTATGACCGGCACCGGATCGGTGAATCGGATTTGTTCCCGCCGGCAAGTGCAGGTGTTTCCATGGCCAACGGGCATCTTTCCCCGTGGCTCGGAACCATATCTGATCTCAAAACCGAGCCTATGGTAGAAGGTCTCATGGAAGATCTGCCCTGGGTTGTAGATGGTGCAGGGAGAGCCACCTACCAAGTCCCACGGGAAGAACGGTTGAGCAAAGCCTCGCCGTTTACTTTGTACACCTTGGGTTTTCTTTTACCCAATGAAGTCGGGGGCGGGGGTAAGTTCCCGGTGATCAAAAATGCGGTGTGGGATCCCCAGACCGCAACCGTGCGAGGGGAGGTCAAACGCACGGCAGACGTGGACGAGCTGATTTCTCTGCAGTGGGGACCGCGCTGGCCGACAGCCGAGTTCTCCCAGCGGCATTTCCGCGGCGCAATGATTTTGTTGGTGGATATGCATGACCCGGAAACTTTGAAAGTTGGGGTCGATAAATGGGTTAATCAATTTATTGACACAACTGCGAAGGTTTCAGAAAAATGGCACGAGACCATGTCTGGTCGGTCCACCCTGAATGATTCTCGGTTCAAGGTTCCCCGCTTGCAGACGGAAAAATCACAGTTCCAGGTCGGTGACACGCTGAGCATACGGCTCACTGGGGCTGATCCAAATATGGACGCCCAGCTTTACGCCTTCGACGGCAAGAATCAGTATATTCTGCCGCTGAAGACTAAACAGGACGGAACTTGGGAGTTTATCGCTCCCATGGGGCCGGAGCATATCGGACAGTGGTCCGCGATCGTCTATTTCGGAAAGGATCGCGAGACGGGGGGTTTCACCCACACCACTTCCAACTCAATCTTTTTTGAAGTCGTTCCAAACAAAAAATAAGGGTCGGCTTCTTGATGTCTTGGCTGGGGCTAAAACCCCGGCTTTTTTTGTGGATAACTTTTGTTTTTTTTGCGTTAAGTGCTATAATTCAAATAATAATAATTTTTTAAAAAAGTTTTATGAAAAAATCTCTCTCTCTGTTTTCGGTGCTGGCCGCTTTGGCGGGGTCGTTTTTGTTGACGCAAAATACTCTTGCGGCTACTCCCACTTATTACAAGAATGGCGGGACGGTCGGCTCTATTACTTGCGGCGAGACTTACACCTTTGGGGTGGCTGGTTATAGCGAAAGTTCCATCTGGCTGGAGCAGGTCAAGAATGGGACCAGGGTTTATACCGGCAAATTTGATGTTCCCATGCCTGCTTACACTGCGGTTTGCCGAGGAGATGACCCTAACGGCGTAGGGGATGAGGGAAGCTATGAAACTACGGTTTATCAACTTACCTATGGGGCAGGTGTGGCCATGCCAGGAACTTTGCTTGGAAGCACAAATTTTACGATTAATCCGCTTCCCACTCCGACGCCTACACCCACACCCAGCTTCACTCCAACTCCGACCCCAACCCCGGAACCAACCATAGATATTCTCTCTCCCGATGGCGGGGAAAATCTATACACCAACTGCTCCGACTGCGCGGTGACTTTCAGACTTTCTAATATTCCTTACAACTCCACTTACGTTCTTCAACTGATCCAATACGGCCAAGTTCGCGGCACATTGCATTTTGAATCATTCTTAAGACTGCCGGTCGACTTGACAGCCTTTGCTTGGAAACCCGGAGTCTATTACCAAAACGGATATCAGTATGGAGCCGTGGGGTCAGCGTATAAAATTCGTCTCACCGCTTATACCAGTCGCGGAATTATTTCCGATGAAACAGGGGGCACATTTAATATTGTTCAAAGCGTGTCTCCCACACCGACTCCCACACCCACACCGACTTCCATCCCGTCTTCAAGTAACATTTCTGCTGCCGCTTACTGGAATATCCCCAGCGGCAATTCAGCTTTTCAATCAAGATGGGATTACGACAACAACGGAGTCATGAACTATGATGACTCTTTGTTTTTGGGCAGGGTTGTCGGACAACTATCATCTTGTCCAACCGGTAAAAACTGCGACTTTAACGGCAGCGGGAGCGTCAATGTCGGCGACCCTTTGGCTTATCTCATTTTTCTGCAGGGACAGTTAGCCGTAAATCAGGGAACAGCCGTAAGCGGTACCCTTGTTTTATCTTCCACTAGCGGGGGAACGGCAAATATTGGCAATGTCCCGACTTTGACTGTTTCTCCAAGTCAAGTGAATGTTCCTGCTAACGGAAAAGCCACCGTCTCTTTTTACAGCTCTTCCCAAAGTACGGCTGGAACCTTTTCCCAGGGCTTCACTGTCTCTATGGGTAGCGCTACCAACACCAGCAATACCTTGTCTTTTCAGGTTAATTCTACGGCTAGCACCACTGGTCAAGCCAGTTGGCCGGCTACTCAAACCCAAGTTACTATTTCACCAACCCCCACCCCCACTCCGACTCCCACCCCAACATCTGCGCCCACCATTCAAATTACTGCACCTAATGGCGGAGAAAATTGGTATACCAGTTGCTCAAATTGCGGAGTAGCTCTTCAACTAGCGAACGTTCCAAGCAATGCCACCTATGTTTTGCAGTTAATTCAAAGCAACCAAGTCAGAGGCACGCTTCATCCGGAATCTATCTTACCCTTGCCATCCAGTTTGGTTCGATACGATTGGGTTCCGGGGAGATATTATATCGGCAGCGCTCCTTATACGGCGGTTGGCGCCGACTACAAAATTCGCCTGACCGCTTATACGACCAGTGGAGTAATTACAGACGAGAGCAATGGGTCGTTTAATATTATTCAAGGCACGACTTCCCTCCCTCCTACCCCCACTCCCACTCCAAGTTTAACCCCTACACCGACACCCGAGTCGTCTTATTTCACCTTTAGCCACAATAACGGAACTTTGGTGGCTACTCGAGAAGCTTGGAGATTGAGTTTAATGAATGGGCGAGTGGGTGATAAAATGTGGGTTAATGCTAACTTGGTTACAGACAACGGCCGGACGGCCGTTTCCAAAGGTACCTTGCAAACCTGTACGGTTACCAGCGGCACCTCCTGTTCTTTAAGCAGCATCCCTCCTCTTACCGATGTGGGAGTTTGGTATGAAGATGTTTATATCAATGGAGAAAATAAAGGCAAAATTATTTTCACGGTGACCGCTCCCCCGGCGTCCGAGGCCGACAGAAGAATTGAACAAACCCGATTATATACTCTTTCTGAAATCAACGACGGAGACATTATCAGAGGAGAAGGGGATATTGCCGTCTGGATTGTTAAGATTGTCGGAGAGAAAAGGTTTAAGCGTTGGCTGTTTGGTCCGCAGATTTTTCAGGCCTACGGCCATCTCGGATTTGACCGAGTTAAAAATGTCAGCAAGACCACTTTGAGCAACTTCGATACGGCGGTGCTAATTCGCAAGGACGGCGACGCGAAAGTTTACGAATTGACTGATTTTGTTCCGGGAACAAGGGCGGTTCGACGTTGGATCCAAAACGAACAGACTTTTCTTCAAAGAGGTTTTGATTTTGACTCGGTTTATGTGGTGAACGAACGGGAGTTCAATTTATACACTGAAGGCGCTTCTTTATCGGTTGCTCCAAATGATAAGCCTATAGAAAACAGCCTACTGAAAGCTAATCTTTCCGAAGCGATGGCCAAGTTCTTCGGCTTGGGAAATTAACAGGCAAGACTTGGTTCGTTTTAATTAGCCTTATATATATAGCTTACATGGCTGCCCTGTGCAACACAGGGCAGCCATGTAACTAATGTGTAACCAAGGTCGAACCTTGGATCTTCAAAAAGGTTCGACCTTGCTTGTTAACAAAAAGCCCATAAGGTAAGGGCTTTTTGTGTTTGACAGAGGTGGTCTAAAAATGTTATAATTAATACATCAAAATTAGTTGTTTTTTACCAATTTACGAGTTTGAATCAAACGGGGCATAGGCCCCAAAAAAGGAGAGCAAATGAAGAAGGTTTTTTGTTTGGGTCTGGTCTGGAAGTTGATGCTGCTGTTGTTGACCACGCCGTTGTATGGCCAGTCGGCCAGCGCTTCGCCTTTTGTAGCGCTGGTGTGCAATTCGGGCGAGGCACGCCTTATGTACGCCAGTTGGGGTGACAGCACTGTTCGTGCTGTGTGTTTTTCGGAAAGCGAACAGAAGACCGGGCGGTCGGAGGTCATGATGACCAATGCTCCGGGAGTCTCGCATGTTTTTCCGTTAGGCGAAGACTTCTATGCTGTATCCTGGAACAAGGTGTACCGTTTTTATCAGTACCCTTGGGACGGAAACCAAGTTCGCTCCTGGCGCACTTTCGGCGGAGTGCCATTTGACCCGGATCCGGTCTCCTGCGCGGACGATCCGTACTATGGCCGGACCTGCTGGGGAGAGGCCGGCCTGTCATTTCGTTTCCCTTGGGAAAAAGAGGGAACGAAATTTTCGCTCAATGGGGACGGTACATCTTTTACCAGACCCTTGGCGAACGATCCTTGGTTGGCCTGCATATCGCGAGCTGTGTTTAAGGGGTACGAGTATTGTCTCGACTCCAGGACATGGGCCGTGATTCGGCCAAACCCGCACCCGTTTAGCAGTACCGCTTGGCTGGGGACGACGGATTTTTTTACGAATCGTCAGTCCATTAACATGGCGACGAATGGTGAGAGGCTGTTTGTCTCTTTGACCAGCGAGGGGCGCATTGTTGCTCTTAGCTATACCGGCGGGCGGTTCGGAAACGAACTGGCGGAGGAAACGGTGGTAAATAATGTCGGCATTTTGGCCGATGCTTACCAAAACCGTTTGGCCGTCAGCCAAACGGGCCTCTACTTTGTTCATCGCGTTGTCAGCGGTGGGGGAGTGACCGCCGGTCTTAACGGCGTTACTAGCTATAAAGATGAGGTCTGGTTTTTTCAGTTCCGGACGGGACGAGTGATGCAGATCTTGTCTGGCCGGGACGGGGAAACCCTTTCCGGTTTGTCGGTTAGCCCGTCCCAGTACTATGGTGGCAGGGGCTAGTTCAACCTCCGGCGAGGGCGGGCACAAAAAGCCTCGCACTCCCGGAGGCTTTTTGTTATAATAGAGTTATGTTACTTGCAGACATAACCAATCCTCTCAAAGGTGGTGCGGAAAACGTTATTGATATTTTGGGCATTATCGCCAACTTTATTTTTAATCTAGGTGTGCCGGTGGCGGTAATCATCATTATTATTTCCGGAATCAGAATGTTGGTTTCCGGCGGGAAACCGGCAAACTATCAAAAAGGACTAGACGGACTTAAATGGTCTGTAATTGGTTTGGCGGTGCTTTTAATCGGTAAAGGATTCTTTTCGCTGATTAAAACTTTTTTGGGAGGAAATTAAGACCAAGGTCGAACCTTTTTGAAGATCCAAGGTTCGACCTTTAAGAATAAAAAACCACCTAAGCAAGGTGGTTTTTTATTTCGGTCTGCAGTTTACTGAAGTCTTTTTCTATTTCTTCTTGGAGTTTAGGATTTTTAGCAGTTTCCGAAGGGTGATGAGTGGCAAACAAAGTTTCCGTTCCAAAGCGAATAATCCTTCCGCGAATGTTAAAAAGAGGCAGCTTAACGTTCAGTCCCCGAAGGGAAATCCCCCCCAAGGCAATGATTACTTTGGGTTCGATAATTTTAATTTCTTCCCGTAAAAACTGGGAGAACTGTTTGATTTCTTTCGGGTTCGGCAGTTCCCCGTTATTTTTTACGGCTTTAACGGCGTTAGTGATATAAATATTTCTTCGGGTAAATCCGGCGTTTTTCAAAAACTTGTCGACAACTTTTCCATGAGAACCAAGCAATGGTTTATTCTTTTTTGCTTCTTCGGAGTTGGGATACTCGCTAACCAACATAACGGCAGAATTTAAACTTCCCTTTCCGAATAAAAGGGTTTTGGCCCTAAATTTGCTGGTCAGGCGTTTATTTAAAGATTGCCATTGTTGATTTTTATCCATTTTTCAATTAATATTACTCTATCAAATTTTCTTTATTTTGTAAAGCACTGAACACTTTGGAGGTGTTTTTATTTTATAAACTTTTGGTTGGATTTTGATCTTTGAGTGTAGTATAATGGAGTTATAATTACACAGGTTCATGCGTCATGAGTTAAAACAAAAAGTACTTGAATTACGCCTTAAAAAACAAATGAGTTATAAGGCAATTTCAGATCAACTGAGTGTGCCCAAAAGCACTCTTAGTGAATGGCTTAGAAACTATCCTTTGAGCAGGGAAAGAATGTTGGAATTAAAAAGAATCAACTTAAAAAATAACGAAGCAAAGATAGAAATATTTCGGGAATCAATGAGAAAGAAGAAGGAAAAAAGAGAACAGGAATTATATAATAAATATTTTGAAAATTTTAGAAATTTATCATCAGAAAGTTTTTTTATGGCAGGTTTAATGCTCTATCAAGCTGAAGGTACCAAGAAAGCACCAGCAAAATTAGTATTAGCGAACACAGATTCACGCATGCACAAGTTTTTTATAAAATGGATAACGAATTTTTTTAATGTATCTAAGGAAAAGTTTAAAATCCATCTACAACTTTATGAAAATATGGACATTGAAAAAGAGATCAAATTTTGGCAGAATGAGTTGGGTTTAAAAAGAAATCAAGTATATAAGCCTTTTGTTAGGAAACTAACAAAAGCAAGTTTTTCTTATCAGGAATCTTTTAGGCACGGCACATGCCAAACCATAGTTTCTGGAAGTGAGACACGCCAAGAAGTTATGGCGGCCATAAAAGCATATTTAGATGTTTGCATAGAGGGTGTATAGCTCAGCTGGTTAGAGCGCGTCACTGATAATGACGAGGTCCCCCGTTCGAGTCGGGGTACACCCACTACCGTAAAAACCTTTTACAAAGGGCCTGTAGCTCAGCGGCCAGAGCACTCGGTTTGCATCCGAGGGGTCGGGAGTTCAAATCTCCCCAGGTCCACAAACTAGACAACAATATTGAGAAGTGTTATTGTTTTAAAAAGAGTTCCCTGGGAAGGAGCGGTTATTTTGAAAAAGATTTTTTTAATCTGTCCGGTGCGGAATATCAGCAAACATACTGAAAACCGTCTTCGGGAGTATGTTAATAAATTGGAGAGTCAGGGGCACATGGTTTATTGGCCGTTCAGAGATACCGACCAAAATGATCGGACCGGTTTGAGGATTATGCGGGATAACCGCCAGGCGATCTGGGAAGCGCCGGAGGTTCATATCTGGCTTGACGCCAATAGCGAAGGTTCTCGCACCGATTTGGGCATGTACTTTGCTTTTTTGATGTTTACCAAGAAGAAGCTGGTGGTTGCCAATAGGGGGGATATTTTTTCCACGCCGGACAAAAGTTTTAATAATTTTATTCTATCTTTGGCCGGTGAAAATCTGGACCCGGAATCAGAAAAAGCGTCTAAATGACGCTTTTAAAAATCTTCCCCGAATCTTTTAGCGGCCGACTCCTCAAATTCGCCGGTCAGTTTGAAGTAGTTATTCAAATAATGAAAAATTTCGTGGCGAATAACCGGTTTTAATTCTGTGACGGTAAAATAATCGTTTTTGCGGGCGTCGATATTAGTACTTACTTTAAAATAAATCATGTTGAAAAATCCTTGATAAGCATTGGTAGTGTGCCGCTCGATTTTTTGGCCGGAGAGGTTTATTTTTTCCAGAGTCTCAAAGGTGGTTTGGCTTACAAAAATAAAGCCAACCTGCTCGGCTTTTTTCTGAAGCCAATTGTCCGGATAACTATTAACGATTTGCGGATAATGTTTTTCCAGAAAAAGACGGTAATGACCGTAAGACTCTTTAATGATACCTCCCAGTTGATCTGATTTTATAAAATCTGCCGGCTCAAGGGACGGTTCAACATAAATATTGATGGTATCTGGCCCGGCTTGCACTTCTAATACTTTTTGTTTGGTCCAGTAAAGCCGGCTAAATTTATAACTGAAATTGGCAAAATCTAAGCCGGCGTGGCGATAATGGAACGCGCCGACTATTGCCAGTAAAAGCAATAACCAAAAAACACGGCGCGTCGCCATAAATTTCCCCGTTTTTTAAAGGACGAAACTTTTAAGGTCAGCGTAGCAAATTTTAAATAAAAAATATATACTGGTTTTATCTATGACCGTCTTACTAATAATTGCTGGAGTTCTTTTGGTCGGGTCAGCGGTTTTTAACTGGCTGGTTTTTCGCCGGATTAATTCCAAGAAAGACGAAAACGAACAGGGCATTTTGCATCAGCGGATGGATTCGCTGACCCAGCTCATTTTAAGCCAGCTTAAGGAAAACAAAGAATCGGCTGAACGCTCCAGTTTGGCTTTTAATCAGCAGACCCAGAATTTTGTTTCCGGCATCGTTCAGCTTCAGGAAAAAGTTAATAATGTGCAGGAATCGGTCAAGGGCGTAGTTTCTTTCCAGAATATTTTTAAGTCCCCCAAACTGCGCGGGCAGTGGGGAGAAACTTCTTTGGAAGCGGTCATGGGGCAATTCTTTCCGAAAGAACTCTACTCCGTTCAGCACTATTTCAAAAACGGAGAAGCGGTGGATGCGGTTTTGAAATTGCCCAACAACCAGCTCTTGCCGATTGACTCAAAATTTAACTGGGAAAATTTTGAAAGGATGACCCAGGCAGAAGACGAAATTAACCGTGATATTTTTAGAAAGAATTTCTTATCTGATATCAAGAAAAAAATAGACGAGATTGCTACCAAATATATCCGTCCTTCGGAAGACACGGTGGATTTGGCCCTGATGTATATTCCCGCCGAAGGAGTTTATTATGAAATCGTCAATCAGATTAAGGAAGCCGATGTTTCGGCTTATGCCCGTTCCAAAAAAGTTATTTTGGTCTCACCCAACACTTTTTATCTCACTCTTTCGGCTATTCAGCACTGGTTCCGTGATGTGCAGATTACCAAACAGACCCAGGAAATTATTAAGCGCTTGAGCTGGATCGGTAAAGATGCGGAAAAACTTGACCACAGCTTTAAACGCTTGGGCAAGCACCTTTCCGACGCCAAAAGTTCTTACGACGATTCGGAACAGCGTTTGGGAATGATGGTTAATCGGGTGCAGAAAGTTACTGGGGCAGAAGAAGAAACCGAAGGGGAACAAGCCAATACACATCAAAACTCTGGTTTGACATAATTTCGTTTTGGGTGTACAATTAATGCATACTTAAGAAAGGCCCATGGTGGGCAAAAAGGCTGAAAACCAAGCTTTTTAACAACTAACAATAAAAGGAGAACTGACCATGAAAAACAATCTGGTCGGAGACACATCGGTCGAATTGGCTGGTGTATTGGGGGACATTATGGCCAAGTACAGGGGTGGCCATATCTCTTTGGAACATCTTAAGCGCTTTGCGGGGATGGAGGCTAATCCTTTTGCCGTAAGAGCAAAGGATGCCAAGAGAGAAATCGAGAAGTTCGCGGCCAAGACGGCGCGGAAACTCTCGACCGTCTTCAAGAAGCGAATCGTCGTTGATCCGCTTCCGCCTGAATTCACGGACGAGAACCTCGCCCATTGGGCGTCGTTCAACTTCCGGCCCGTGTTTCTGCCCCGGGAGGACATCGGCGCGAATCGTCAATTGAAAAACTGGACGAAGCCGGAGGGGTGGTTTTATAAGCGGGTTGATGACGGCAAGATCAAACCGATCCATCCTGACCTGCCGCCAACCCTGCTTCGCGGCTGTTGGCATCTCGCTGACTTCACGATCAGCGCAGATTACATCGATGGGAGCCAGGTTTTCGTGAATGATCCTCTGGAGCCGATAATTGCCGACTTGCGAAGTAAGAAGTTAGTAGGCAAAGACAACAACACGCCGGACGGTTCTCGGTTTTCCATCACACCAAACGAATGGCAAGGTGTCGTTCTGGCTCATGTCGCCTCCAAGCTGGGCGTGACAAGAGCGCAAACGCGTCTGGAGCGGGCCGTTGATTTTAACGCTATTGGGAACCTGTATGACCCCAATCGCGGGAAGTTCAACTGCTGGGAGTGGTTCGAAGATTATTTCGGGGGTTCCCGCCGTCTCTACGGTGGTGACCGTGGCGGCGGTGGCTTGGCCGATGTTAGCTACGGTTGGTCCGGCCTTCGCTACGACTTCGTCGCTGCGCGTCCTCTGGTGAGTTTCGTTCTTTAGCCCTAGGACTCTTGGTCCGTCATGGGCGGATTGGTCCTGGGACAGCCCCGTCTTGCGGAAGCAAGGCGGGGTGTTTCTTTTTGTATTTTTTTGATAAAGTTTCCAATGTGAAGCTATTGAAGAATAGATCAAGGTTTATTCTCGCATTCACTTCTGTTTACAAAACAGATAAAACGAAACTCCTTGCTTTGGGCTGAATCGGATATTTTTGAATTTTTCAAATATTGCCGAGTAAAAATTATCCGCGACACGGATTTCAGGAGAAACATAGATTGAATCTCCGGTGATACTGATGGACTGAAGCAAATTTCGAGGATTCCAACCGTCTCTATGGCGGTAATCGTGACAACGGTGGTTTGGCCAATGTCAACAACAACTGGTCTGACAATCGCAACGACAACATCGCTGCGCGTCCTCTGGTAGTTTCAAGATTGAAAAGCGCCTAGCGAGGCGCTTTTCTTTAGAGTTAATTTGATCGTATCCAACCGCCGAGCATTTTTCCGATGATTAGGATATTTTCTTCTAAGTTTATATATATTTTTAAATTCAGAGCTTTTATTTCAAAGGCAATGCGAATAAGGTATTTTAATAGATCAACTTTTCCACTCGCTTTCTTAAGTAGAATATGTTTTGTTTGTCTGTCAGAAAAGGAGGCAGATAAAAGCAGTTCCAAAGTTTCTAAAATTACAGTTTCAACTTTTTGTCCGAGAAAACGATCTGATTTTGGAAATACCTTGAAATAAGTATGAAACAAACTAAACAATTCACACAGCCGTTGAACCAAAGACGCGGACTGCTGGGGGGGGGCTTAAAGGAAGCCATCGGGCCGTAAGACGATTGAAAGTATTTTGCCATAAAGCCAGTGGCAACAATTCAATGGGAGTAGTGGCTCTTAAATGCGATGTTAAAAAGTTTTTTGATTCGGTTGACCACAGTGTTCTTTTGCAATTTGTACGAAAAAGAATCTGTGACGAAGATGTATTTTGGCTTATCGAACTAGTTATAAAAAGTTTTAGAGCAGAT
>Ga0209542_10006335_pt1 | contig 23062 bp, 22 predicted proteins | sample RifCSPhighO2_01_FD_184028 | JGI IMG/M metagenome (GOLD analysis project Ga0209542, IMG submission 184028) | Soil microbial communities from Rifle, Colorado - Rifle CSP2_plank highO2_0.1 (SPAdes) (version 2) | ecosystem: Environmental > Terrestrial > Deep subsurface > Rock core/Sediment ... | reverse complement strand
TACATCACGGAGCCGGCCATGGCCGATCTACCGAACTGCGAAACCCTGCTGCTGAGCCTCGACGCCGGCGTGCTGCACATCACCCTTAATCGCCCGGACAGCCGCAATGCCATGAGCCTGGCCATGGTCAGCGAATTGCGCGCGGTACTGGAAAGCCTGCGCAATGATTTGAGCGCGCGCGCGATTGTCCTGCGCGGTGCCGGTGGGCACTTCTGCGCCGGTGGCGATATCAAGGATATGGCCGGTGCCCGAGCGGCCGGTGGCGATGCCTACCGCAGCCTTAATCGCGCCTTCGGCAGCCTGCTGGAAGAAGCACAGAACACCCCACAGGTGCTAATCGCCGTGCTCGAAGGCGCAGTGCTCGGTGGCGGCTTTGGCCTGGCCTGTGTGTCGGATATTGCCATCTGCCAGCAGGACGCCAAGTTCGGCCTGCCGGAAACCACCTTGGGCATTCTGCCAGCGCAAATAGCCCCTTTCGTGGTCAAGCGTATCGGCCTGACCCAGACCCGCCGCCTGGCCCTAACCGCCGCCCGCTTCAATGGCAGCGAGGCCGAACGCCTGGGTCTGGTGCATTTCAGCGAAGCCGATAGCGAAGCCGTCGACGCCCGTTTGCACCAGGTACTCAGCCAGGTACGCCAATGCGCGCCGCAGGCCAATGCCCAGACCAAGGCCCTGCTGTTGGCCGCAGAAAACGAAGCACTCGGACCACTGCTGGACCGCGCCGCCGAGCAGTTTGCTGCAGCGGTAACCGGCGGCGAAGGCATCGAGGGCACCATGGCCTTTATGCAGAAACGCGCGCCGAAGTGGGCTGCTGAATAAGCCCCTCTACAAATGACCTGATCGCCAGGCTTACGACCCCAGCAGGAGCACACAGATGCCCGCCTTTAACAAAATTCTGATCGCCAACCGCGGGGAAATCGCCTGCCGGGTGATGCGCACCGCCCAGGACCTCGGCTACCGCACCGTGGCCGTCTACTCAGAAGCCGACGCCGGCGCACGTCATGTGCAGGAAGCCGATGAAGCCGTGTGCATCGGCCCGGCCCAGGTCAACCAGTCCTATCTGCTGATCGCCAATATCATCGACGCAGCGCAAAAAACCGGGGCCGACGCGATCCACCCTGGCTACGGCTTTCTCTCGGAAAACGCCGACTTCGCCCGCGCCTGTGAGGCCGCTGGCATCGTATTTATCGGCCCGACTGTAGAAGCCATTCACCTGATGGGCAGCAAGCGCCTGTCGAAAATCGCCATGCTTGAAGCAGGCGTGCCGTGCATTCCCGGTTTTGAGGGCGCAGCCCAAGACGACGAGACCCTGAGCCGCGAGGCCGGGCGTATTGGCTACCCACTGATGATCAAGGCCAGTGCTGGCGGCGGTGGCCGTGGTATGCGTCTGGTACACGAATCCAGCGAGCTGCTGGCGCAGATTCGTACCGCCCGCTCCGAGGCGCAGAATGCCTTCGGCTCCGGCGAGCTGATTCTCGAGCGCGCGGTAATTCAGCCACGCCATGTGGAAATCCAGGTGTTCGGCGATCAGCACGGCAGCATCGTTTATCTCGGCGAGCGCGACTGCTCGGTGCAGCGCCGCCACCAGAAGGTGGTCGAGGAAGCGCCCTGCCCGGTAATGAGGCCCGAGCTGCGTCGAGCCATGGGCGAGGCGGCGGTGAAGGCTGCGGCATCAGTGAACTACGTCGGCGCCGGCACCGTGGAATTTCTCCTCGATCAGAGCGGCGAGTTCTTCTTTCTGGAAATGAACACCCGTCTACAGGTGGAGCATCCGGTCACCGAACTGATCACCGGCCAGGACCTGGTCGCCTGGCAGATTCGCGTCGCCGAAGGCCAGCCGCTACCGCTTAAGCAAGACGAGATTCGCCTCACCGGCCACGCCATGGAAGTGCGCCTGTACGCCGAAGACGCCACGCAGAATTTCCTGCCGCAAACCGGCACTGCGCTGCGTTGGGAGCCGGCGCTGCGCGATGGCATTCGTATCGACCACGGCCTGGTCGAAGGCCAAGCCATCACGCCGTTCTACGACCCGATGCTGGCCAAGGTCATCGCCTACGGCGCCACCCGCGAAGAAGCGCGGCGCAAGCTGGTGCGTGCGGTTGAGGATTGCGTGCTGCTCGGCGTCAACGGCAACCAGCGCTTTCTCGCCAACCTGCTCAGCCACCCCGAGTTTGCCGCCGGCAATGCCACCACCGCGTTTATCGCCGAGCATTTCGCCAGCGACCCAAGCCTAAGCCCGCAGCCGCCCAAAGCCAGCGAACTGGCCGCCGCAGCCGCCCTGCTGTTCCAGCAATCGGCAACTGCCCGCGCGCACCAACCGGGTCTCTCCGGTTGGCGCAATGCCGGCAGCGCGCCCTGGCGCTTTCTGCTCAAGCAGGGCGAACAGGCATTTACCGTGGAGCTGCAAGTGCTGGGCGACGGCCCACAGCCCAGCCTGCTGGCCACGATTGGCGAACAGCAGGTCAGCCTTAAGCTGCTGGCCAGCGACGGCCGCTGGGCCACCCTGGAGCTGGATGGCATTCGTCAGCGCCTGGCCTATCACCTGGCCGGCGAACACCTCTGGCTGTACGGCCATAACGGCAATCTGCAGCTAACTGATATCACCCATTTGCCAGTCAGCAGCGCTGCCGGCGCCGGTTCGGGCAGCGTCAAGGCGCCGATGGACGGCGCGATTGTCGAGGTATTGGTCGAGGAAGGCGCCAGCGTCAGCAAAGGCCAACTGCTGGTGGTGCTGGAAGCGATGAAGATGGAACACCCGCTCAAAGCCAGCATCGACGGTGTGGTACGGCGGATTGGCGTCAGCCGTGGCGATCAGGTGAAGAATCGTCAGCTGCTGGTGGAAATCGAAGCCGCAGAGACCTGATCCACCCTACATAAAAATAAAATTGGAGACGCCATATGTCACTGCAAGGCAAAACCCTATTTATCACCGGCGCCAGCCGTGGCATCGGCCGTGAAATCGCCCTGCGCGCCGCGCGTGAGAGCGCCAATATCGTGATTGCGGCGAAAAGCGCCGAGCCTCATGCCAAGCTGCCCGGCACCATCCACTCGGTGGCAGCCGAGGTCGAGGAAGTCGGTGGTAAGGCACTGGCCCTGCAAGTCGATGTGCGTGACGAAAACGCGGTAAAAGCCGCCATGGCCCAGGCAGCCGAGCACTTTGGCGGCATCGACGCGCTGATCAACAACGCCGGCGCGATCAAGCTGGTCGGTGTGGAGAAGCTCGAACCCAAGCGTTTCGACCTGATGTTCCAGATCAACACCCGCGCGGTGATGGTCTGCAGCCAGGCGGCACTGCCCTACCTTAAACAGAGTAAGGGCCATATTCTCAGCCTGTCGCCACCGCTTAATCTCGACCCCAAGTGGTTCGCCAATTACGGCCCCTACACCACCACCAAGTACGGCATGAGCATGCTGACCTTGGGCATGCATGAGGAATTCAAGAAGTACGGCATCAGCGTCAACTCGCTGTGGCCAAAAACGGTGATCGCCACCGCCGCCATCGAGTTCGAGGCAGGCGGCCCGGCGGTAATGAAGGCCGCACGCCTACCGGCGATCATGGCCGATGCCGCCCACGCCATCCTGTCCAGCAGCGAACGCAGCATCAGCGGGCGCCTGCTGATCGACGAGGAAATCCTGCGTGAGCAGGGTCAGAACGACTTCGAGCAATACCGCTATGACCCGGCCGGCAAACTGATGACCGACCTGTTTATCGACTAGCCGCCCTAGTGCGCAGTAGCCGGTAATAGGTGTTCGGTAAAAAACGCCGAGTACCCCTGCTGCGCTGCCACCTCGGCCTGCGCTCGCTCATAACGCTGCAGATACCGCTCGGCTGCGGCGCGGGAGAATGCTGAGTAGAGCTGCATGCGCTCCTTGGGCAACGGCAGCAGGCGAATGCTGTCTTGCATGCTCAGGTGTTGCACCTGATAGCGCACGGCCAAGTCGTCGGGGTAGTAGAACGCCTCCAGGCGCCCGGCCTGGAGCATTTTTAGGCTCTGGTTCAATACGTTGCTGCTGCTCAGGGTTTGCAGTTGCAAGCGTGGGTCACGCAGCATGGGCGAGCGGTATCCGTCCTGCCAAGCGCCTAGACGCAAGGGCAGCAGTTGTTCGACAGAATCAACCCGCTGCAAAGGGTGCTCACGGGCCACCAGCAGCAACGGTTGCACCACCACAAAGGGCTGTGCCGGGTAGACCAGCGTCGCTTCACGTTCCGGAGTCTTGGCCAGGATCAGTGCCATATCCAGCTGATCACGCTGCAGCATCTGCAACAGCCGTGACAATGGATAGCGTTGATAACTCACCGCTTTAAGCTGCATACGCTCGGCAATTTTCTCGAAGTAGGCAATCGCCGTCCCTTCAGTATCGGCCTGCCCTGGCAACGGCGTATGAGGCGGCAGGTCGAAGTAGCCAACGCGCAGGCTGTCGGCACTCGCCAACGGGGCCAACAGGATCAGCGTAAAGAGGATAAACACAGGCGATGTAGCTGAAACACGGCGAGTTGTTCTCATGCACAAACCTTAGGGTAAAACCTGTTGAACCGAACGCTGTAGAGAGTCTAGCCGCAGGCCAGCTTCAGTGGCTTGCGGGCCTGCAAAAACATCGACTTGGCGTTTCAGCTCAGCCGCCAGGGCGGATTCAGACGATTTTCGCCGGCGTGATAGAGACACAGCGGATTGCCATCCGGGTCCTGCAGGTAGGCCTCGCGCCATAGCCAGGGCTGGTCGGTCGGCAGCATGCTGAATACGATGCCAAGGGCCTGCAGGCGGGCGACAGTCTGATCCAGTGCAGCGCATTCAAAGTAAATCAGCGTTTGGCTGACCGGCACTGTTTCGACCCGACTCAGGGAAAAGCTGGCCTGGCCATCCGGGCAACAGAACCGCGCATAGTCCGGCAGGCTCTCGACAATCAGTTGCAACCCCAGTTGCTGGTAAAAGCGTATCGCGCGTGGCACATCGGTGACCGCAACAGTGACTTGATTCAGGTTCATCGCCGGCTCCTCAGCATTAAGCATTCCCTGTGATGCCACACCCCGAATGGCTCGGCAACGACCTGGACAGTTATTTGCCGAGCTGCCTTGTCCGGCATGCGCCACAGCCATGGCAGCGCTATCGGACGACGGCTAGAGTGGCACTTCGCCCCCGCAGAACAACCATAAGCGCGAGAGCCATGAGCCAGACCGATCTGATTTCCCCGCTGCGTTTTCTAACCCGCCTACCGCAGCACCTGCCGCGTGTGCCGCGTATGTTGCGCGGCCTGTATTACGCAGGTATTCACAACCGCGAGAAGAACCTCTCCCTGGCCTGGGCACTGGAACGGGCAGCGCAACAACACCCCGAGCGCCCGGCGCTGTTGGATGAGTCGCGCAGCTTCAGTTATGCCCAGTTCAACGCCTGGGCCAACCGCCTGGCTTGGGCCTTCAAGGCCGAAGGCGTGCGCCATGGCAGCGTGGTGGCGGTGATGCTGGAGAACCGCCTGGAGCTGCTGGCGATCCTCGCCGCGCTGAGCAAGCTCGGCGCGGTGGGCGCGCTGGTCAACACCACCCAGCGCGGCAAGGTACTGGCGCACAGCCTAAATCTGGTGAAACCGGGTTTTATGCTGATCGGCGAAGAACTGCTCGCTGCCTTCAGCGAGGTTGCCGAGCAGCTCGACAACCCGCAAACACCGCGTTACTGGGTAGCCGATCAGGATTGCCTGCAGGACGCCGGCCAGGCCCCCGACGGTTGGACCAATCTGATGCAACTGGCACGCAGTCAGGCCAGCGATAACCTGCCCGACAGCGCCAAAGTGCAGATGAAGGACCCTTGCTTCCTGATTTACACCTCTGGCACCACCGGCCTGCCCAAAGCTTCGATCATGAGCCAAGGCAAATGGATCAAGGCCTACGGCGGCTTCGGTCATTCCGGGCTGACCCTGAACAACCAGGACGTGCTCTACCTGACCCTGCCCTGCTACCACAACAATGCCGTGACCGTGTGCTGGAGCGCCGCGCTGGCCGGTGGTGCGGCCATCGCCCTGCGCCGCAAGTTCTCAGCCAGCGCCTTCTGGCCAGATGTGCAGCGCTATCAAGCCACCTGCTTCGGCTATATCGGCGAGCTGTGCCGCTACCTGCTTAACCAGCCCGAGTGCGCTGCGGAGAAGCACAACAGCCTGCGCTGCATGATCGGCAACGGCCTGCGGCCCTCAATCTGGGCCGAGTTCAAGGCGCGCTTCGGGGTTGAGCAGATCACCGAGTTCTATGCCTCCAGCGAAGGCAATATCGGCTTTACCAACGTATTCAACTTCGACAACACCGTGGGCTTCTCCCCCGCCACCTACGCCATCGTGCGCTACGACCTGGAGAACGACTGCGCCATCCGCACCGCCAAGGGTTTTCTGCAGAAAGCCGACAAGGGCGAGCCGGGTTTGCTAATCAGCGAGATCAGCGCCAAGTGGCCATTCGACGGCTACACCGACCCGACCAAGAGCGAAGCGGCGATCCTGCGCAATGTGTTCAAGAAGGGCGATGCCTGGTTTAACACCGGCGACCTGATGCGCGATATCGGCTGCAAGCACGCGCAATTCGTCGACCGCCTCGGCGACACCTTCCGCTGGAAAGGTGAAAACGTCTCCACCACCGAGGTGGAGAACGTCCTCGGTGCCTTCCCAGGCGTCGAGGATGCAGTGGTCTACGGCGTGGAAATCCCTGGCACCAATGGCCGCTGCGGCATGGCCGCGCTGCGTCTGAGTGAAGGCCAGCAACTGGATAGCGCCGCCCTTGCCGCGTACCTGGATGGAGAATTACCGGTGTATGCCGCGCCGCTGTTTATCCGCCTGCTGGGCGAGGTAGAAACCACCGGCACCTTCAAATATAAGAAGACCGACCTCAAGCAGGCCGCCTACAACCCCGCAGTCGTGCAGGAGCCGCTGTGGGTGCGGCTGCCGGGCGAGCAGCGCTTTACCCCACTGGATCAGACGCTGTTCGCCGCCATTGGCGAGCAAGCCTATCGCTTCTGATTGCCGGCAGCAGGCGGGCTATCAACGCTGCCTGCTACTGTTTGAACTCGAACTGCAACTGCGCGCCTTCCACCGATTGCCAGTAGTCGTCATCGCGCTCGTTGGTGATCAGCTTGCCATTGAGTTGAAAGGGCTCCTCTGTCTTATCCTTGTCGCCAAACATCGGCGGCAATAACGGGATCGACAGGTCGCTGAGCGGTGCAACCGGCTGCAGGGGATCAAACACATCAGTGCGCAGTTTCAGATCCAGCGGCGCTTTCTGTTCAGCGGGCTCGGGCTTGCTTGCAACCACAGCAGGTTTCGGCTTGGTAGGTGCCGCTACCGCAGGTTTGGCTTCAACAGCCTTGGGCTGTGCAGGCTTGCTCACAACGGGCGCCGGTTCGGCCTTGTCCGCTTTGCTGGGAACCACGGTTTGCGCGGGTTGCGCCTTGGCGGTTTCAACCTTGGGCATTGCAGGAGGGTTGGTACTTTGCTCGCAGGCCACCAGTGACAGCATTGTCAGCAGCAGCGCGAGGCTTCGAATAGGCAACATGGGCAGGTACAAAGGCAGTGACACAAGCCGCTATGCTGGCCCCTGCCCTGGGCGCTGGCAAGCGCGTAATCGGCACGGCAGGTAACAGCGCGCTAAGAATCAGCTGACGGCCACCGGTATCGATGGCCGTCAGCGACTGACCTACCCAGCCTTATTCAGCCGATTGCAGTTGCTGCAACTGCGCATCGATATCCAGCTCTGGATGCTCACGCATCAGCTGTAACAGCAAGGCATCGGCCTCGTCCGTCCAACCATCACGGCGCAATTTGAGTAAGCGTTGCAACTCGCTGCGCAGTTGCTGTTCGGCCTGAATGCCTGCAGCGTCTGCCGCTTTTTCGGGGGCTGATACAGCAGGGGCAGCGTCATGTAATGCATCGGCCGCCGACTCTTCACGCAACAGCTGATTGGAGGCACCGGCCGAAAGCTTTTTCTCGGCCTTGGCGGCATCAGCACTGTAGCCCTGGATCACCGGTGCTGGCTGCGCCGCACGCGAGCGTTCTGCCTCATCAGCCACCACAGCGGATTCCGCCAGCGGCGCGGGCATCGGTGCAGATTGCGGGGCCATCCTCGCCGCAGCCGGCGCCATGGGTGCGCCGCTGGACACGGCATCGAAGGCATCCGGAGCCTGCTCGAAGGTACGCCAGGTCAGGCTTACGCCAATACCCAGGCAAGCAACCCCGGCCAACGCCACCGACCAGCGTTGCCGACCACCTGCGCCGAACAGCCAGTTGTGCAGGCGCGCGCTCAGACCAGGCTTGGCTTCAGTTGTGGCCGCGCTACGCGCTGCTGCGCTGGCCGCCGCGAGAATCTGCGCATCCAGTTGCGCACTGGGTTCGCCGCCACTGTGCTGGCGGAAATGCTCCAGAATCTGTCGTTCCTGCTCATCGAGCCTCTGTTGATCGTGGTTCATATGGACAACTCCTCGGCGGCCGGGTCAGCCAGCAGCCGACGTAACTTCTGCAGGGCATAGCGCAAACGGCTTTTCACCGTTTCTGTGGGTATCTGGGTCAGCTCGGCAATCTCAGCCAGTTCCAGATCACCGTGGGCACGCAGCAAAAACACTTCGCGCTGCTCTGCCGGTAAATCCGCCAGCGCGGCCTCTAAACGCTGCTGATCGCGGCTCAGGCTGAGCTGTTGCTCAGGCCCCGGCTGCGGGTCGTGCGGGGCATGCTGCTGTTCATCGTACTCAGCATACCCCGCCTGGTGCCGACCATGCTTGCGCCAGGTGTCGATCAACCGGTTGCGGCCGATCTGGTACAGCCAGGTCTTGAACAGCACGCTATCGCGCTGTTCGCTCTGGCTGCGGATCAGGCTCATCCAGGTGTCCTGAAACACCTCTTCGGCCAGGGCGTGGTCGCCGCACAGGCCCAATAGAAAGCGAAACAGGCCGAGCCGATGACGCTCATACAACTCGGCAAAAGCCGCCGTATCACCGCGGCGGTAACGCCGCAACAAGGCGGCGTCGTCATCCGTGAGGGGTCGATTCACTGCTGTACTCGTGCGGTCGTTGAAGGATTCGTAGCAGTTTGCAGACTCTGCGCCAGTTCCACCAGCTGTACGAACTCACCGCGCAAACCGAAGCGATCATCGCCCTTGGCATTGCGCGCCAGCTCGGCGCTATCGGCCAGGCTGAAGCGCCCGGTGTAGGTATCGCCCTTGAGCTGCTGGGCAAAGGCGGCCACGGCAGCGGCAAAGCGCAGGTCTTCGCTGGCCTGGCTGATAGCAGGCGTATCGTTGGCCTGAATCGGTTGCTCCAGCAGCTTGCTGACGTTCTGCCCTGGCGCCTTGTAGCGAATGCGCAGCCAGGCCAGTTCGCCCGCCGGGCTGCCCGCCTTGGCCGCTTGCTGATAGCGCAGCGGCTCCAGCCAGCCCTTTCCGCCCACCGGCACCACTTCATACAGCGCGGTTACCGTGTGGCCCGCGCCGATTTCACCGGCATCGACCTTGTCGTTGCTGAAATCCTCACGTTTCAGCGCACGGTTTTCATAACCCAACAACCGATATTCGCTGACCTCGGCCGGGTTGAACTCGACCTGAATCTTCACATCGCTGGCCACCGTCGCCAGGGTCGAGCTGAGCTGATCAACCAGCACCTTGCGCGCCTCGCGCAGGTTGTCGATATAGGCGTAGTTACCGTCGCCAGCGTCGGCCAATTGCTCCATTAACTGCTCGTTGAAGTTATCGGTGCCAAAGCCCAGGGTGGTCAGGGACACACCGGTCTTGCGCTTGTCGGCGGCCAGTTGTTTGAGCGCTTCGAAATCGCTGATACCGACATTAAAGTCGCCATCCGTGGCCAACAGGATGCGGTTGATGCCGCCGTCGATAAAGCCCTGCTGCGCCTGCTGGTAGGCCAGCTGAATGCCCGACTCGCCCGCCGTTGAACCGCCCGCCGTAAGCTGGTCGATGGCCGCACGGATCTTGGCTTTCTCGCTGCCGGATGTTGGCTGCAGCACCACGCTGGATGAGCCGGCGTAAACCACCAGCGATACCTTGTCCTGAGCACGCAACTGCTCGACCAGCAGTTTCAAGGTGCTTTGCACCATGGGCAGGCCATCGCGGCGATCCATCGAGCCGGAGACATCCACCAGAAACACCAGATTGGCCGGCGGCAGCTCGTCTACCCGCAGATCCGAAGCCTTGATGGCGATACGCAGCAGGCGGCTCTCCGGGTTCCACGGCGTGGCCGCGAGCTCAGTGTGCACGCCAAACGGTACATCGCCCTTGGGCAGCGGATAGGCATAGGGGAAGTAGTTGACCAGCTCCTCCAGACGCACCGCATCCTGCGGTGGCAATTGCCCGCCATTGAGGAAACGCCGCACATTGGCATAGCTGCCGGTATCCACATCAATGCTAAAGGTCGACACCGGCGTCTCGGCCACGGCATGCACCGGGTTGTCGGCCAGTTTCTGATACTGCTCGCGGTTCTGGTCACGGTAGCCCTGCGGCAAGGCATCTGCCTGCACAGACATCGGCATCGGCGCATAGGCCACACTGGGCATCACCTGGCTTTTGCGTTGCAGTTCAGCGGGTGCCGCGGCCAGCTGTTCATGCAGCTCAGCGCGTTCACGCTTATGGACCTGATCGCTCAGCTTCGGGCTGCCAGCCTCTGCGGCCGGCGCTTCGGGATTGGCGGCGCTGCACGCACCAAGGCTGATCAATACGCCTGCGGCAAAACCGGCAAGCAGAGGACGGGTAAGCAATACGGGATAAGCAGACATGGGGGCATCTCCTGAGCGATCGAATAAACCATTCGCTCAGGTAGACGCAGTCCTTATCCGACTCGGGTTAAGCCACTGTTAAAAACTCGCAGCGCCTTCCTGACACAGCTGTCCGGCCAGCATGCCCAGGGTCATCAGCGCACGCTCGGCTTCACGGTTCCACGGGATGCCGCAGTTCAGGCGGATGCAGTGGTTGAACTGCTCGGTATTACTGAAAATCAACCCCGGTGCGATGCTGATGCCTTGCTGCAGCGCGCGCACGTGCAGATCCTTGGTGTTGACCCGCGCCGGCAGGCTGACCCAGAGAATAAAACCACCCTTGGGCCGGCTCATCTGCGTGCCTTCGGGGAAGTACTGCTGCACCGCCAGCTGAAACGCGCTGAGGTTCTTGCGGTACTCCTGGCGGATAAAGCGTAGATGACGGTCGTAACCGCCGTTCTCCAGATAGGCCGCTACCGCCATCTGCGTCACGCTGCACGCCGAGTGGGTGCTGAAGGTCTGCAGACGCTGAATTTCATCCTGATACTTGCCGGCGACAATCCAACCGATACGCACACCCGGCGAGAGGGTCTTGGAGAAGCTCGAGCAATACACCACCCGCCCTTCGCGATCATGAGATTTAAGCGCCTTGGTCGGGCCCTGCTCGAACATCAGTTCGCCGTAGATGTCGTCTTCGATGATCTGGATATCGTAGTCACCGGCTAGACGCAGCAACTGGCGCTGACGCTCTTCGGGAATGGTGCCGCCCAGCGGGTTGCTTAACCGCGCGGTCAGCACCAGCGCCTTGATCGGCCATTGGTTAGCCGCCAGTTGCAGGGCTTCCAGGCTGATGCCGGTGGTCGGGTCGCTGGGAATTTCGATAACTTTCAGGCCAAGCAAGTCGGCAAGCTGCAGCAGACCGTAATAAGTCGGCGACTCGGCGGCGATCAGATCGCCCGGTTTGGTGAGCACGCGCAGGCTCATCTGCAGGGCATCAACGCAGCCGTGGGTGATCACCACCTCAGTCGGGTCGACCACCACGCCGGCATCACGCATGCGAATCGCCACCTGACGGCGCAGCGGCTCAAAACCGGGGCTGAACATATAGCTGAAGGCCCGTGCACTATGAAAACGGGTGACCTTGGCCAACTGCTGGTGTAACGCGCGCACCGGCAGGTAATCCACATGCGGCACGGCAGCACCAAGGGGGAACACCCCCTCGCGGCGCGACTCGGTGAGCACCTGATTGATGATGCTGCTGCGCGTGACCAAGCCGGGTCGTTCTACGCGGGCGATATCGGGAGTGGGCGCAGTCAGGGCCGGGGTCTGGTGAACGTAAAAGCCAGACTGCGGACGGGCGCGAATCAGGCCCTGATCTTCCAGATTGGCGTAGGCCTGCAACACCGTAGCGTGGCTGACACTGAGCTGCGCACTCATCTTGCGCACCGAAGGCACCCGCTCACCGGGCTGGTAGACGCCGCGGCGAATGTCTTCCGCCAGCTGCTGGGCAATGCGCTGATAAAGCAACAGATTGGTCATGACCGCGTTCCTGCTTGACTGAACCGTAACAGTAAACCGGACTTTTATAATTGCACCGGTACAGCTCACTGAATTGTGGGCGATACAGTGCCAACCTGCCAGGACTGTAACGGTTCAATCGATGGCTATTCGGATTGTGCGGCGATACCAGGCAACTACCCGCAGGCTGCGCAAGCCTGAATGCAGGCAATAAAAAGCCCCGGATAACCGAGGCTTTTAACGGCAGAAGGCTCAGCGTGACGAGCCTAAATTGCCTTGCTCATCAGAGAACACGATCTCTACCCGACGATTCTGCGCTCGGCCTTTGGCCGAGGCATTTTCGGTGACCGGGAAGCTTTCGCCATGGCCCTGTACTTCAATGCGTTTGCCATCAATGCCCAGATCGACCAGTACATCGGCCACTGCCTGAGCGCGAGCACGGGACAGTTCTAGGTTTTCCTGAGCATCGCCGCGACTGTCGGTATAGCCCTCGATGCGCACGACGCGCCGGGGGTTGAACTGAAGGAACTGCACCAGCTTCAATACGGTGCGATTGGCCGAAGCCTTGAGGTCACTGTGGCCAGCATCGAACAGCACATCACCCAGGGTCATCACCAGACCACGTTCACTCTGAATCGTCGCCAGGCTCACCATCTGTTCCTCAAGCCAGTTGCTCTGATCCTGCACGCTGAGCAGCTTGGCTTCACGCAAGGCCAACTGCAGGCGTTGGCGTTCCAGCTCCAATTTAACTGCACGCTCCTGGTTCAGGTTAAGCGCGCTCTTCTGCTTGGCAATCGCACTGTACTGCTGACTGAGGTAAGCATAATGGCTGACATCATCGGCACTGCCCCAGTAGCTCGACAGGCGATCGGCTTTGGCCAACGACTCGCCCGCGCGAATCAGGTCCTTGGGTGCACTGCGCAACACATCGGCATCTTCTTTGACCTGCTGAAAGGCCGTATGCGCGGCCTGCAGAGCCTGGTCACTGGAGTTATGCGATGACGCACAACCTGCCAACAACACGGACGCGGCAAGTCCTAATAGGTTGAGCTGAATAGGCTTCACTGCAAGCCTCCCAGCTGCTTGCGCAAACGATTGATGGCGTTGCTCAATTCGGCCAATTGCTGCTGACTTTTTCCGGTCAGATGTTCCGCTTCGGCCAGACGTGCATCCAACTCAGCCTGCTCGGCATGCACCCGCGCTTGCTTGTAATCCTCGTCGGCCATGGCGGCTTGCGCCAACACAAGCTTTTCCTCGGCCAGACGCAATGAGGCCGATTGTTCGGCGGCCATACCCAATGCCTTGGCCTGGCTGAGGGCTTGCTCGGTCAAGCGAAGCTGCTCGTTAGGCGCAGGGTCGGATGCACAAGCGCTAAGCATGAGCGGCAGCAAGGCCGCGCAGATACGTCGATAAATCACAGGTATTCCCTACTGTTCAGTGTCAGCACTGGGTGTGAGCTGTTGATCTTTCCAGCGCTGTAGATTGCGCTGCAGCAAAGCGTCCGGCAAACCACTGGCAACTGCCTCGTTCATTTTCTTCGCCAGCATGCCACGCAGCCACGCGTCATTGCAGGCCGAGTTGTGCGACAGCGTCAGGTATAAGCCTTCACTGGAGATCGGCGGGTCAAGCACCAGCAAATCGTCTTGCATGCCGAGACTATCAGCCAGCGCCTGCCCCGGATAACGCTCATACAGCACGTAGTCGGTACGCCCCAGCAAAAGCTTCTGGAACGCCTGGGTCAAGCTGGCAACGCCTTCCAACGTCAGGTTGCTCTTGGCGTACGCATCAAAGGTCTGACCGAAACTGTTATTGACCAAGGTATCGCCTGTTCGATTGCGCAGGTCATCCCAACCGGCATAAGGGAACTCAGCACCGCGATGTACCCACACCACGCTGGGGGTGAAATAGAACGCGGGGTGTACATAGTCCATGCTTTCTAGGCGCGGCAGCGTCAGAAATGCACCGGCAATCAGGTCAACACGCCCGGTGCGCACCTCATCCTGAGCCCGCGACCAGGGCCCGGTGTAGATGATATCCACGACCACGCCCAGCTCTTTGGCCAGGTGTTGCAACAGATCGGCATTGGCGCCAATCAGTTGCTGGGGGTTCTGCGGATCACGCCACAGATATGGCGGGTACTCCGGATTACCCGTCGCCACCAGGCGCTCGCACTTGCCTGCGGCCACGGCAAACGCTGGCAACAGCAATAAAGCGAATACTTGGAGAACCGACCTATAAAAACCACGCTCAAGCATTGGCGACTTCTCGACTTAACCTTGGATGGGCGTCTGCGGCCACACATCGGGGGGATTTCTGAATCATGCTAGCTTAATACGCATTCATACAAATTCGCGATAATGACTAGCCATGAAAAAACTGATCGCCGCATTGATGCTGCTGTTCGCAGGTAGTGCCGCCCTGCTCTACCTGTCACCTGCCGCCTTGTTAACGACCCTACAACTGGTGGAACGGCAGCGTGCCGGGCTGAGCCTTAAACAAATCAGCGTGAGCGATCTTAACATTCATTACTACGAGGGCGGTCCAAGCAGCGCACAAACCATCCTGATGGTGCATGGCTTTGCTGCCAACAAGGACAACTGGCTGCGCTTCGCCCGCTACCTCAGCCAGGATTACCGTGTAATAGCCCTCGACTTGCCAGGTTTCGGCGCCAGCGATAAACCTGCTGGCAGCTACGACGTGGGCACCCAGACCGAGCGACTGGCCAGCGTGATTGATGCACTGGGAATTGAGCAACTGCACCTGATCGGCAACTCCATGGGTGGGCATATCAGCGCTCTGTATGCCGCACGCTACCCGCATAGAACGTTATCTCTGGCGTTACTCGACAACGCCGGCATCACCTCGCCACACCCCAGCGAATTGATGCAACGATTACAGCGCGGCGAACCTAATCCGCTGGTGGTGAAAAGCCCTGAGGACTTTCAGCGCATATTGGACTTCATCTTCGTGCAGCCGCCCTACCTGACAGAATCGCTCAAGCGCTATTTCGCCGAGCAAGCCATCGCCAACAGCGCCCACTACGACCAGGTATTTGTCCATTTGATCGAGCGCTATATCCCACTGGAGCCTGAACTACCGAAGATCCAAGCGCCAACGCTGATCATCTGGGGCGCAGAAGATCGAGCCCTGCATGTATCCAGCGTAGAAGTCATGCAACCGCTACTGCGCAAACCCACTGTGGTTATCATGGCGGATACCGGCCATGCGCCGATGATCGAACGCCCCCAGCAAACCGCCGAACACTACGGAGCCTTTCTCCAGGCCCAGCAGAACTAACGCGAAAGAGCGAGCATAAAAAAACCCGCTCAATAAGCGGGTTTTTCTGCACTAGGAAAACCGGCTTAAACCAGTTTCTCCAGCTCAGGTACAGCTTCGAACAGGTCAGCGACCAGGCCGTAATCAGCCACCTGGAAGATCGGCGCTTCTTCGTCCTTGTTGATCGCAACGATCACTTTGGAGTCTTTCATACCGGCCAGGTGCTGGATCGCGCCGGAAATACCGACGGCGATGTACAGCTGCGGGGCAACGATCTTACCGGTCTGACCGACCTGCATGTCGTTCGGTACAAAACCAGCGTCGACTGCGGCGCGCGAGGCACCAACAGCGGCGCCCAGCTTGTCAGCCAGAGCGTACAGGTGCTTGAAGTTGTCACCGTTCTGCATACCGCGGCCGCCGGAAACGACGATCTTGGCAGCGGTCAGTTCAGGACGATCAGACTTAGCCAGTTCTTCACCGACGAAAGCCGATTTGCCAGCGTCAGCTGCGCCGCCAACGGCTTCAACTGCAGCAGAACCGCCTTCAGCAGCAACCGGGTCGAAACCAGTGGCACGCACGGTGATCACTTTAACGGCAGCGGAAGACTGCACGGTGGCGATGGCGTTACCGGCATAGATCGGACGCTTGAAAGTGTCAGCGCTTTCAACAGCGATGATTTCTGAGATCTGATCAACGTCCAGCGCAGCGGCAACGCGCGGCAGGATGTTCTTACCATTGCTGGTAGCAGCAGCCAGGATGTGGCTGTAGCCCTTGCCCAGTTCGGCAACCAGCGGCGCAACGTTTTCCGGCAGCTGATGCGCGAAAGCAGCGTTGTCAGCAACCAGTACTTTGGCCACGCCAGCAATCTTGCCAGCAGCATCGGCAGCAGCGCCGCACGCGGAGCCAGCTACCAGAACGTGGATGTCACCACCGATCTTCGCGGCAGCTGCAACAGTGTTCAGCGTGGCGGGAGCCAGGGCGGCATTGGTGTGTTCAGCGATAACCAGGATAGTCATTTAGATTACCTTCGCCTCGTTCTTCAATTTCTCGACCAGTTCAGCCACGGACTTGACCTTTATGCCGGCGCTGCGAGTAGCAGGCGCTTCGACTTTCAAGGTTTTCACGGTTGAAGCGGTGGAAACACCCAGATCACTCGGGGTAACGGTTTCCAGCGGCTTCTTCTTGGCTTTCATGATGTTCGGCAGCGACGCATAACGCGGCTCGTTCAGACGCAGGTCAGTGGTCACAATGGCCGGCAGGCTCAACGCAACGGTCTGCAGACCACCGTCGATTTCGCGGGTTACGTTGACCTTGTCACCGGCAACTTCCACTTTGGAAGCGAAGGTGCCCTGGCCGAAACCAGTCAGCGCGCCCAGCATCTGGCCAGTTTGGTTGTTGTCGCTGTCGATGGCTTGCTTGCCCATGATGACCAGCTGAGGCTGCTCTTTATCAACAACAGCTTTGAGCAGTTTGGCCACAGCCAAAGAGTTCAGCTCGTCGGCAGACTCAACCAGGATGGCACGGTCAGCACCCAGCGCCAGTGCGGTACGCAGCTGCTCTTGAGCAGTGGCCGGGCCGATGGTGACGACAACGATCTCGCTCGCCACGCCTTTTTCTTTCAGGCGTACAGCTTCTTCCACGGCGATTTCGCAGAAAGGGTTCATCGACATCTTGACGTTGGCAAGATCAACGCCGCTGTTGTCCGCTTTGACGCGAACTTTGACGTTGTAGTCGACCACTCGTTTGACAGCTACAAGAACCTTCATGGATTCCTCGTTACTCTCCGGTGAATAAGAATGTCGCCAGAAGCGAACATGGCGGGAACTGCAGACCGGCCGGAACCGGGAGTCGGCCAATAACGGCAGACACAAAACCGCCCGTATCTTGACCGCACGACCTAGACTGGTCAATACAACGAAGCGGCCAATCGTCAGCGATGTAGTAAGATTCTAACAGCCCTACAGAAAATTCAAACAAACGTTTGTATTGGCCCATTCGAAGGGTCTGGATATAATGCGCCAGCATCGCTCACGGAACGAGCTCGATCGCCAAATAAAATTAGAGAGCCCTGAGTAGGAGATAGCCTGTGGAACGCGAATTTATGGAATTCGACGTCGTCATCGTCGGCGCCGGCCCAGCTGGTTTGTCCGCCGCCTGCCGACTGAAGCAGAAAGCCGCCGAAGCCGGCAAAGAAATCAGCGTCTGCGTGGTCGAAAAAGGCTCCGAAGTCGGCGCGCACATTCTTTCAGGCGCGGTGTTCGAGCCGCGCGCACTGAATGAACTGTTCCCAGATTGGAAAGAGCTCGGCGCCCCGCTGAACACTCCAGTCAAGCGTGATGACATTTACGTTCTCAAGAATGCCGAGAAAGCCTCCAAGGTTCCGGACTTTTTCGTACCCAAGACCATGCACAACCATGGCAACTACATTATTTCTCTGGGCAACCTGTGCCGTTGGCTGGCGCAACAGGCGGAAAACCTCGGCGTAGAAATCTACCCGGGCTTCGCCGCTCAGGAAGCACTGATCAACGAAGAAGGCGCGGTCTACGGCATTCTCACTGGCGATCTGGGTGTGGACCGCGAAGGTCACCCGAAAGAGGGTTACTACACCCCTGGCATGGAACTGCGCGCCAAGTACACCCTGTTCGCCGAAGGTTGCCGCGGCCATATCGGCAAGCAGCTGATCAAGAAATTCAACCTCGACTCCGAAGCCGATGCTCAGCATTACGGCATTGGCATCAAGGAAATCTGGGATATCGACCCAGCCAAGCACGAGCAAGGCCTGGTGGTACACACCGCCGGCTGGCCATTGGATATCGTTGCTAGCGAAAACACCGGCGGCTCCTTCCTCTATCACTTGGAAAACAACCAAGTGGTAGTCGGCCTGATCGTCGATCTGTCGTACAGCAACCCGCACCTGTCGCCATTTGATGAGTTCCAGCGCTACAAGCACCACCCGGTGATTGCCCAGTACCTGGAAGGCGGCAAGCGCGTCGCTTACGGCGCTCGCGCCATCTGCAAAGGCGGCCTCAACTCGCTGCCGAAGATGGTTTTCAACGGCGGCGCGCTGATCGGCTGCGACCTCGGCACCCTGAACTTCGCCAAGATCAAGGGCAGCCACACTGCCATGAAATCCGGCATGCTCGCTGCTGACGCTGTGGCTGACGCGCTGTTTGCTGGCAAGGAAGGCGGCGACCAGCTGACCGGCTATGTCGACGCATTCAAAGCCAGTTGGCTGTACGACGAGCTGTTCCGCAGCCGTAACTTCGGCCCGGCGCTGCACAAGTTCGGCCCGCTGGTTGGCGGCGGCTTCAACTGGCTCGACCAGAACATCTTCGGCGGCAAGATCCCGTTCACCCTGCACGACACCAAGCCGGATTACGCCTGCCTGAAGCCAGCAGCAGACGCGCAGAAGATCAGCTACCCGAAACCCGACGGCAAGCTCAGCTTCGACAAGCTCAGCTCGGTATTCCTCTCCAACACCAACCATGAAGAGGAACAACCCTGCCACCTGAAGCTCACCGACCCGAGCATTCCGCTGGGCAAGAACCTGCCAATGTACGACGAACCGGCGCAGCGCTACTGCCCGGCCGGCGTTTACGAAATCGTCACCAAGGAAGATGGCGAGCAGAAGTTCCAGATCAACGCGCAGAACTGCGTGCACTGCAAAACCTGTGACATCAAGGACCCTGCCCAGAACATCAACTGGGTGGCCCCTGAAGGTACAGGCGGGCCTAACTACCCCAACATGTAAGACACAAAAAAGGCTCCCTCGGGAGCCTTTTTTATTGCGCTAAATTCAACCACGACTGGAGGAGACGATCAGTCCGGCTGCGGGCCTATAGGGAAGAACTCACCACGGCTCCACACACCCAGCCAGGTCTTGCCATTGATCTCGCGTGGTACTGCAAGCTCGACCAGCTGATAAAACACATTACGGTGGATCAGCGCCTCAAGATTGCTGCGTACCAATACATAGGGCGCCGGCTCTTCGGTCACAGCATCCAGATCGACCCGCAGCGGGTGTTCGGCACCTACCACCACCTCATCCTCGACATTGGTGACAAAGCGCAGCACCTGCGCCTCGCCCTCACCGTCTACCTGCAGACTGACCGCGACAAAGGGCGCGTCATCCACCTGAATGCCGACCATCTCTACCGGCGTCACCAGCACGTACTTGTCGCCGTCACGCCGAATGATAGTGGAGAACAGCTTGACCATTGGCTTGCGGCCAATCGGCGTTCCCATGTAATACCAGGTGCCATCGCGGGCAATGCGCATATCGATATCGCCACAGAACTCCGGGTGCCACAGGTGCACCGGTGGCAAGCCCTTGCCCTCGCCTTTGGGTATCTGCGCCAGCAGGTCGCCGGCCTTGCCTGTATCAGTCATCACTCAACGCCCCAAACCCAATAAACGCCGCGCATAATCTTGCAACGCCGGACCAATCAAGTCCTCAGGCTTGGCATCATAAAGCGTGAGGAAGCCTCCGCGGCTACGAATGCGCGTGGTATCGACCAAATAGCGAGTATTGGTCTCGATCAGCATCAACTGAATCACCCCGCGATCGGTGCCCAGGCGGTCCAGTGCCTCCTGATCCTCCCACTCCTCCACCGTGCCGATACGGTCATCGGCATAGGCGAAACGGCTGTACAGCAGGTAATGTGCACCCGCCTCGCGCGCCTCGGCCAGGGACTCGTCCAGACCTAATGGCGCCTTGGCGCGACGCACCATGGGGAAGTACTCGACAAAGCCCTTGTAGGCTTCCTCGGCCACCACATTAGGCCGTGGATAGGCACCACCGGGCGGCACAAAATGCCCTTGGGCGATGTAGATGACGGAATCAGCCTGCAGACGCCACGGACTGGCCCGACGCGTCTGGCTGTGATCCAGCACGCCCACATCACGCAACTGATAGATCGCCTCATCCGCCAGGTCACTGGCCTTCATGCAACCACTCAGCAGCACCACACCGACTATCAGCAACACACTACGCATCACGCATCTCCCGCAGCCGGTGACAGAAAACCGGCGGATAGAACCTAGATGCAGATTTCACGCCACCTGCTGCGCATCAAAGCCCGCGCTGCCACTCCTGACGTAACCGCGCCTGTTGCGGCTGCTCGATGGCCTGCCGTACCTGTGCCAGCAGACGCTGTTTGTCAGCGCCAAGAGTGCCCTTGAGCACCAAATAGTTGGAGGCATGGTCACTGCGGAATACCGTATCGCGCAGCTCCAACCTCTGTAGCAGTCGCTCCACTTCAACAAACAGCTGCTGCTGACCGAGCGGCCGAAAGTCGGCAAACCCTTCGCGAAACCGCGCCTCACCAGTCGGAAAACTCACCACCAGGGTCGAGAGAAATTCCGGCTGCGATTCATTCATCAAACGCGCAGAATTATCCGCATGCTGCTCACTCAAGCTTGTGCCGCCGAGGCCATTGAGGATCATCACCGAACGGGTGATGCCAGCCTGGCCAAGCTTGTCCAGTGCACTCAGGCTCGACTCGTAGGTTTCGCCTTTGTTGACCCGTGCCAGCACCTCGTCATCACCCGACTCGCAGCCCACATAGGCCATGCGCAGGCCGGCATCGGCCAGCTCCTTGAGCTCATCCACGGACTTCTTGCGCAAGTTGCGTGGCAGGCAGTAACTCGACACTCGCTCGACTTCTGGCATGTGCTCGCGAATCGCTTGCAGAATGGTCAACAAACGCCGCGTCGGCAGCACCAAGGCATCACCATCGGCTAGAAAAACCCGCTGCACGATCATCTTCTCGCCGGTCAGGCGAATCTCGTCGAGCACCTGCGCCTCATCGCGGGCGCGGAATTTCTTCTGTTCCTGAGTGTACATTTCACAGAACGTGCACTTATTCCAAGAGCAACCATTGGTCACAGGCAGGATCAGCGAATGGGCTTCGCTGGGCGGGCGGAACACCGGTTCGATATAGCTGATGGGGAAATCTTGCATGGTCTTCACTCAAGGCAGGTGGCGATCTTAGCCGCCAATAATCTTCATCACAGTCGCGCCGCCAGAGAATGCCAGATCCTGTTTGTCGCCCAGCGCCTTGACTAACAGGCCTTGCAACGCAGGCAACGCCTGGTGGCGCGGTTTTTCGAGCAAATCGCCCACATAGTGGCGATTACTCGATGACAGGCAACCATGCAGCCAGCCGGTCGAGGACAGGCGCAGCCGCGAGCAGGTACGGCAGAACGGCACACTTTCATTGGCGATCACACCGAAGTGGCCCACTTCAGGAATGGCGAAACGCAGCGCGGTGGCATCTAGCGGCGCGTGCGCCTGAATATAGTCGTAGCGGCTGCCGATCAGCGCCAACAGCTCCGGCATGCCGACAAACTGGCGCTGGAAGCTATTTCCGTCACGGGCCAGATGGCCCATGCGCATCAGCTCGATAAAGCGCAGCTCGAAGCCATTGGCCAGGCAGTAGTCGAGCAGTGGCAGCACCTGATCAAGGTTCTGCCCACGCAACGGCACCATATTGACCTTGATTTGCATCCCTGCCGCGCGCGCTTGCTGCAGGCCATCGAGCACTGTCGCCAGATCGCCGCCACGGGCAATGGTGCGAAATGCCGCAGCGTCGAGGGTGTCCAGAGAAATATTCAAGCGGCGGATGCCGCATTCGAGCAGCAGCGGCAGCTTGCGCGCCAGCAGCTGGCCATTGCTGGTTAAGCTGATATCGGCCAAACCGAGCTGACTGACGCCGCGCAAAAAAGCGTCGAGTTTGGGGCTGACCAGCGGCTCACCGCCGGTGATGCGCAAGCGCTCAATACCGGCGGCTTCGATCAGATAGGCCACGCCACGCAGCATGGCCTCGGCCGAGAGCTCGTCCTGAGCGGCTACGAGCCGCTTACCATCGGGCACGCAGTAGGTGCAGGCATAGTTGCAGGCGGCGGTCAGGCTGATCCGCAGATTGCGAAAGCGCCTGCCCTGGCGGTCAACGATCATGCATGACTCCAGCAAAGGTAGGCGCCGAGTATAGGGGCGCCGCCAACGCAGCAGATTCGTTATCCACCCGCTGAATACCTCAGCTAGCCGGGGTGTCGCCCTCACGCTTGCGCTTGTTGCCCATGCGCACGCCGATATCCATGAGGAACTGGAAGAAACCTTCCTGATCTTCCAGCACGTTGCTCCAAAACGGCGAGTGATACAGCGCCACAGCGCCGTGCACCAACGCCCAGGCCGCGCAGTAATGGAAGTACGGTGGCACGTCTTCCAGCTTGCCTTCGGCGATGCGGCCCTTGATCAGCTGGGTCAAACGCTCAAAGTTGGAGGCGCGGATCTTGTGCAGTTGCTCGACCATCTCCGGCACTTGGTTGCCTTTAACCACCTTTTCTTCCAGGCGGTCAAACAGGCGGTAGCGCTGCGGATCGCGCATGCGGAACTCGAAGTAGGCGCGTGACAGGGCTTCTTTGTCACGGTCGACATCGGCCGAGTGCAGCAGCTCGTTGAGATCGCGCTCATAGTCGAGCATCAGGCGCAGGTAGATCTCCGCCTTGGACTTGAAGTGTTTGTAGATGGTGCCTTTGCCAATACCAA
>Ga0209542_10006333_pt1 | contig 23068 bp, 27 predicted proteins | sample RifCSPhighO2_01_FD_184028 | JGI IMG/M metagenome (GOLD analysis project Ga0209542, IMG submission 184028) | Soil microbial communities from Rifle, Colorado - Rifle CSP2_plank highO2_0.1 (SPAdes) (version 2) | ecosystem: Environmental > Terrestrial > Deep subsurface > Rock core/Sediment ... | reverse complement strand
AACAAGCTATGACGTTCCGGAAAAATGATTTGAATGCCCTCATGGCATACGGTCTGGTCAATATTCAACGACGAACCTTTGACAGGGCGATCAACTGTTTCAGCAAACTGCTTCAGGCTGCTCCCAAAAGAACGCTTGCATATTATGCACTTGCTGTCAGTTTTTACGAGCTTGGAAATTTGCTGGAATCATACAAGCAATTAACCAAATGTGTGCAGTTGAACCCCCACTTTGTTGATGCGCACGATTTGCTTGCAAAGCTGTTGATTGCTAATAAAAAATATGACAAGGCATATGTGGTGTTACGCAAAGTTATTGAGCTGGATGATGATCGGCCTGACGCATATTTCAACCTCGCTCTGGTGTGCAAGCGTCTTGGAAGGCAGGATCAATTTGAAGATTACCGCGCCCGTGCTCTGCAGTTGGGTGTGAATGATAAAATGAAAGCCGCACTGTTTAAATCGTAACTTTCTGATGATCCATGATGAACAAAACCATGACTCCTGAAACTCCTTTACGCATCAGTCTTTGTATGATTGTCAAGAATGAAGAGAAGTTTCTAGCCAATGCGCTCAACAGCGTCAAAGGACTTGTTGACGAAATGCTTATTGTTGATACCGGATCTTCTGATAAAACCAAGGAAATTGCACAGAGATTTATGGATGAGCTTGGTGAAGGATGCGGTAAGATTATTGATTTTGTTTGGGTGGATGACTTTAGTGCTGCACGCAATGCGAGTCTTTCGCATGCAACCGGCGATTGGATTCTTGTGCTTGATGCCGATGAAACCCTTTCGCATGCGGATCATGAACACATTCGTACAACGATTCGCGCAGCAGAAGCAAAAGATATTTTTGGGATTTCTCTTGTTCAAAGAAATTATCTGAATGATCCCCGCCAGCGTTTTTTTCAGTCTTCCCATGGCGACCGGTATGTTGAATCAGAACCGTTCTTGGGCTGGGATGCAAATCCGCTGACGCGGCTTTTCAAAAACCATCAAGGTTTTCAATTTGTGTATCCCGTGCACGAATTGATTGAACCTGCCATTATCAATACAGGAAGCAAGATTCTTCGGACAAAAATTCCCATCCATCATTACGGAAAAGTGAATCAGAAGGATGTTGTCCAGCGGAAAGCTCCGCAATACTTGGAAATAGGGGGAGATAAGATCAAAAAGTTCCCCACTGATGCCCGCGGGTATTCTGAGCTGGGTGTTCATTTCATTGTGCACGGCGATTTTGCGAAAGCAAAAGAAATGTTTGTGAAGACGCTTGAATTAAATCCCCGCGATCCGACTGCACCTTCCTATTTGATTGATGTGTGTGGTCGTCTGGGGCAGTTTGATGAGGTCGTGAAGTATTACAAAAAAGGTCTTGAGATTGCACCGGATGATAAAGATCTGTATCTGAATATGGGTCTCGTGTTTTTGAATGCAAAGAAGTTTGAAAGTGCCATGAAGTGCTACAGCAAGGCTGTTTCATTGGATCGTACGAACATTCTTGGATTTTTCGGTTTAGGCGTGTGTCATGCTGAGCTGGGGAATATTCCTGCTGCGAAAGCGTGTTTTGCGTATGTCCTGCGTTTAGATCCCCACAATGTGGGCGCGAAGGAGTGGATGAAGAAGATAAAGAGTTGAGACGTTGTAATTTTTTCTACCATAACTTCCCTGTCTTTCCGTAAACAATAAGAAGAACTAACAAGAAGGACATAACTCCTGCAAAGATCCAAGGTCCCATAAAAAATAATTCCATTTTTAATCGTTTTATTGTTGTTTCATTCATGAGACAGCTCCTTTGTTGTACAGACTTTTCTTAACCACATAATAAATATAAGTGTGCCTAGTATATAAAACATTTCTACAAAAAATATAAAAGGGAAGGAAAAATGTAATTCTAACATCAAACTACCTAGTGCACCACCAACACCAAGAATGGTGCTGAAAGCAATCGTCCCTGTTGATATTTCCATGAGTTTTTCCATATATCTAATTCCTAGATTTTACTTTTAATAAACCTTTGCAAGTAAAAACCGGAAAATCTTTGGTTCAAACCGGAAGAATCACGATTTCAGGGGTTGAAAATCGGAAAGATTACTAATGGCACCGGAAGATCTCCGGTTTTGATCTCAGAAATGCTCCTTTGTCAAACCTCAAGTTTTATAAAGCCGTTCTTTTTCCTCGTTCCCATGGTAACTGTTCAGTCTGTTGATCGACGCGGAATGCATGCTCGTCACGAATTTTTTTATCGTCCAACCGGTGTTAAAAAAGTATTCGGAAATCGTAATGTAATTACCACTGATATGGGTCTCGTGAGCGAGCCTGATGAGCAGGGCCATGTTGCGACTTCTGTCTCTGTTCTCGAAGCTCTTGCTCACTGTGCACAAGATCCTGAACATCGTGCTGTTCTGATTCAAGGTCCTATTCTTCCCGATGCATATGTTGTACCAAAGGAAGAGTGGGAAAAACCTTCTGAACCGTTGCGCCGCTATCTTAAATATGCACCCGATGTTTATCTTCGTGCTCCTCGATCTCTTCACGAAGCGGTGAGCCAGCATACTTCTCCTTTGAAATTGCGACGCGAACGATTCGTAACGCTTGATCCTGCAGAGACTTACGGTGCTTTAACTTGGCGCGGAATTCGAACACGAACCAAACGCAGAATGCATCTCACTGATGTTCTTGAAGGAACCAAACTCTTTGTTTTTTCAGAACTTGCTTCTCCTGATTCACATCACCATATTAAAGTCGACCCGTGTATCGATGTAAAAGCAGCTGCACGTCAAGGTGGGATTTATGTCGTCGAGGTTCCTTCACGTTCGAGACCCCTTGCATACCCTTTTCGTTTAGAATCAGTTCCTCTTGCCAATGCCGGTGATCAGCGTTACGCGATCTGGACGGATCTGCGCGAGGAAAAACATGACTGCGAAGAAAACCGATATAACTTTGGTTATCGGTATACTGCTGGTGAAGTCGTGTTTTGTGCACACTCCGTAGCTGCGTATCTCGCAGTTGCAAAACTCGAACGTTCTCGAGGGTTTATCAGTACTCCTGTTCCTTTAGTCAGCAGATTTTTTGTTGAAAATATTTATAATTTACTCAGATCACGTACGCTTGTTGAAGAAGAAACTACCGTCGATGGCAAAACGAGAAAAATCAAACGACCGCTCAACAAAGGAGAGATGGAATTGCTTCTTTGGAAGGCTGTTTCTTTCTATGGCCATGATAAAACCTGTTATGCACGTCCTCAACAGGATGGCAAGATACAGGACTATACCTGGCAGCTCCGTTAAGTTTCTGCGGTAGATTTTTATATCTTCTCTTTGTTTTCTTTCTCGTTAATAACGCGGGCGTGCCGGTATCCCCGAAACTGCGGTTTCGTGTACCAGCCCGTCCGCAAAGAATCAACATTTAACATTGCGGACGTGCCGGTGAAGCCAAATCTTCGATTTGTCAACCGTCACGTCCGCAAAGAATGAACATCTAATATTGCGGACGTGCCGGAGTGGTCAAACGGGCTAGGTTCAGGGCCTAGTAGCTTAGTGCTTACGCAGGTTCGAGCCCTGCCGTCCGCATGAGCAAGCGAGATTTTCAATATGGCCAGCTGGCAATAACCTTTTTATAGTCTCTTCTTGTTTTCTTAGAACATTAGATAATAACGCGGACGTGCCGGTGAAGCCAAATCTTCGATTTGTCAACCGTCCCGTCCGCAAAGAATGAACATTTAACATTGCGGACGTGCCGGAGCGGTCAAACGGGACAGGTTTAGGAGTCTAAACCGTCGTGAGGTTCAAAGCGGTGAAGCTAAGAACCCTGTTGGCTTAGTGCCTACGCAGGTTCGAATCCTGCCGTCCGCATCTTCTTTTTTATATCCCCCGTGCACCATAAAAAACAATATTATACATCACGCGTGCAAAATAAACCACATCAGTGAGTATGGGGTGTTCTTGTTTACGTTCAAGATATCGTCGTTCGGCTTCCATTGCACGCTCCCAACCATATATTTTATTTCCATCTTCGGCATACGTTACCCCTATCAATCCTGGTTTGTACTTGACTATTTCTTCTCGCAGGTCTGGTGGTCGTCGTTCAAAGTGTTCTCTCATAAACGGCCGGATACCTATAAATCTCATTTCTCCCCGAAGAATGTTTACTATTTGAGGTGTTTCGTCAATCCAATAGCGTCGTAAGAATTTTCCAAGAAGTGTTACACGTGGGTCATCTTCTATTTTTCCCCATTTTCCCCTTCTTTGATTAAGTTCATCCGGTGATACACTCACAGTAGGATCCATGGTTCGAAGTTTATAGCACCCAAAAGGAACACCATCTTTTCCTATACGTTCTTGAACTAAAAGAAGATCACAAAGGCTCATAACTTGCCGAGAAAGAGACCTGATTATAAACCTATCGAGCGTATCAATCACTTTTTTCAAACTTATTAAAATAATCCCTCTTTGCTGCATCATTTTCAGCCACGCTTTTGCCGCCTTCGGCGTTCTGAACTCCACGCTTCGCGTGTACGCGTGGCACGGTAATACCGTGATGCAGGACGTGGTAGTGTTATTATGATTATTCTTATAATCAAGATGAATAGCCACAAAATGCTTTAATGAACATTTATTACCACCTCAATATCAAAAAGGACCTCTATTTTTTCTTCTCATACCTTTTGGTCTATCAAATCAATCAACAAGGCATGATCACCCCACCCAAAGCTTTTATATGATCTCAGACAGAGAAAGGGTGAGAAGAGAGCACGTATCACCTCTCTTCCATTCAGAGGAACTCATCCATGGCTAACGATGAGTACTCGGAAGTAATAAAACGAAATCAAACAAAATCAATGTGACCTTGCGTTTCACAAAACGCAACAAACTTTATAAAACACTCACCGCATTGATACTCACGCTTTACCTAGATCATAAGAAACCGTGTTCAAACAGGTTCATGGAGAACCCTTTGAAACTATTGTCCTTCTTAGTTTAGGTAAAGTTGTCTGAGAATATACTCATTTAGGTAAAGCAGATAGCCAAGCAAAGCAAACAACCGAATAAGAAAGCCAAATCAGATAGCCAAAATTGAATCAGCTAAACACTGGAGGTGTTTGGATGAAAGTTAGGAAAGCAATTAAAAAAATTGCAGCACTAGGAGCAGGTCTCTCCATGGTAGGAGCTACTTTCTTAGGCGCAATGGCAGCTGACCTCAGCGGTTATCCGTCCATGTTCATCAAAAATGGACAGTTTAACGGAGTTATCGTTGTTGGTGACAAAGCTGCAGCAGAAGACGTTGTGGGTTCTATTGATATCGCAACCAGTCTTCAATACGCATTGGGTCAACCCGTTGCACAAGCTACACAGCCTGGCGGCCAAGGAGGCTACCTTTCTATAAGCGGTGACGCGGTTTCTGTATCAGAACCTAATGATCTCTTGGAAATCCAAGAACGACTCGGTGCAGTAAAAGAAACCTTGACTGAATTTGACCTTGCAGGTCTTCAAGGCGGAACCATCGTTACCGATGAAGGAAGCACCGATTACAACCAATACCTGCGATTTGAGGACACCCTCAACACCAGCAGTACACGATACATCCATTCAGGATCAGTCGTGTTTGAAGAAGACGAAGACGACATTGTAGGAGACTACTTGAAGTTTGTTGACGGCCACACCTTGTTCGAATACGAACTCGAATTCGAAGAAGGAGCTGAATCCGAAATCGACTTCAAAAAAGGAACCTCAGGTCCTCGAGAACTGGAAGACATTGAAGATGAGGAATTGAACATCCTCGGAAAAGTCTTCTCGGTTGTGGACAGTGAAATTGATATCACGTCCCAAAAAGTGGTTCTCGAAATGCTCGGCGGAGACGTTCTTGACACCCTTGAAGAAGGAGAAACAAGAACCTACACCATTGACGGCAAAGAGTACGAAGTAACGTTGATTATCGTTTCCGATGCTCTCGTGAGTGCTAAGTTCTCTGTCAACGGTGAAATTACCGATGAGCTTGAAGACGGTGAAACCGATGTTCTGCGCGACGGTACTGAAGTAGGTATCCGAGACATCTTGCCTAACGAAGCTGAAGAAGAAACTGGCGGTGATATCGTTGAGTTCTTCCTTGGTGCAAACAAGGTCAAGTTGTCGGATAGTAACTTTACCGACGATACCTTTGATGTCAGTGGAGTAGAAATCCACGAAGAAGACATTGAAGATGCTAAAGTTCAAATGACGGGTAAAGTTTCAACACGAAACGAAACCTTTGAACTGCAGACCCTCAAGTACCGATTGCAAGCTGATTCTCCACGAGGAGACATCTACATTGCTCCGGGACATGGTATTCGAGAATACCTCGATGAACCTGAAGGTATGTTGTCAGACGATTGGGACGTTCGATACGAAGGCCTCATGGACACGGGTGTTTCCATTATCCGTTTCGACGCTAATGGGGATGACAGCTACGATCTTCAATTCACAAACCGTGAAGGTTTGGAATACGACATACCCTTTATTGACAACAGTCAAGATGAGTATGGCTTCTTCAAGTATGGAGATGAAGACGATGACTTGATCTTTGTAGAAGGTCACGTCAACAGCACGACCATTGGGTTGTATTTGAACTTGACAACAGGTTCACATACAGCAGCAAGTAGCGGAGCAAACCACTCACTGGTGAACGCAGCGAGTTTAACGAACTCCCTTATTCCTGGTACCGACGACTGTAGTAACTTCTTCCCGATTGACGAAGATGACTTCTTTGTCTTGACGAATGAAGGATCCAGCAGCCGATCAGCAGGAGATGAGACCTCGTTTACTCACATCTTGAGCTACGAGGCAGCTGATGTCACGAATAGGGAAATCACCTTCCAGGACCAGGCAACTGGCCAGCGGGAGATTGTCTACTCGACAACCATTCCAAGTATTACAGCGGCACAAAACCCTTGTTTACGAGGATTCGCTAACACGCTTGTTGTAGGAGGTAACACCTTTAACGTGTACATTGCTGGTGGTCTGAACAGTTCAGGTTCCAACGGATTGGCGAAATACCCACTCGCAGTTGACCAGAACAGCGACGGAGACGTTGCATTTGACATCGTCGATGTTGTTGTAAATGGAGGAGGTATCCTACGACTTGGTGGTTTAACCCAAAACGCAACTTCAAGTTTCGTTGCAACAAACAACTTCCATACCCGAATGTATGGTGGTGTACAACAGTTCAACTCTAGTTTCGGTGCACGAGCAACTGCACAGTCCGCAACTATGTTGAATAACTTGCAGGACTATGCAGACCACTTCCGGGACATCAGTTCTGGACCCAACAATGGAGAAACATTGTTCCAAGCAGTCAACGGTTCCTCAGCGAACGTCAACTTCTCGACAACCCTGACCACACTCGCATCCGAGTTTGATGGCAACGGTATCTTGGATTCCGGATTAAATGAAGTGCTCTTTATTCACTTCTTCGGAAAAACCAACAACGAAGTTGATGTGGACGTACCAAACGTTCATCAAGTGAACGACACAGGCGGTTTGACTGTTGATAGAATCAACACAACCGTCTTAAAGATGGAGTCGCTTGACGAAGAGGATCTCGAACAAGGTCTTTCAACGTACGGTGTATTCTTCGAACAAACAGACGAAGACGATACTGATGACGCAGAAGACTTGACCATCGAGTACCCGCTTGCTCAGCGTGGAGCAGACGTATTCATCACCATTGGATCAACCGCTACAACGCGTGTTGGACCAGCAGCAGGTGGTGCAGTCGTCGTAAACCCCATTACCGTTGGATCAGCTAAGCTTGCAAGTGAAGTTGCAGGACAAGAAACCTCACAGAACATTGTTGCTGTAGGTGGACCATGTATCAACAGCGTTGCTGCTACATGGATGGGTTCCGCAACTCCATTATGTGGAGCTGAATCTGGCCTCTCAGAGGGTAAAGCAGTGATCAAACTGTACGAACATGCAAACGGAAACGTTGGCTTGCTTGTAGCAGGATGGTCTGCAGCTGACACTCGACGAGGTACCAAAGTATTGGCAGAATATGCTGACTATGCCGACAAACTTGTAGGTAAGGAAGTAGTTGTTACCGGAACAAGCTTGTCTGACATCACTGTCAGTGCTCCAACACCTTAAGGGTAAACAAATCTTTTTTCTTTCTTTTTTTCTTTTTCTTTGCTTTTCTCGACTACAGCGAGGGTTCTATAGAATTTTTACTAGAATATTTGTACTTAATAATAATCATAATAACAACTACTCCTCTGCATCACTATTTACGCGCCACGTCGTGGCGCGTCTAAGCCCCGACGCGCACGATGCGCGTCGGGACTAGTAATTACAGGGCCCGCGCTCTGAGCGCGGGGCGAGACCACACAAGGCGTGGCCAAGGATGATGCAGCAAAGTTGGTATTCTTAGTAAAAGTAGTAAGAACTTTCTTAATCATTCACTAGTCTTATTTTCGTCCGCGTTTATGAACAATCTCCCCAACAAAAATATTATGATTCGATTTCGTGATCATCACTGAAATGCGCTCTCCTTTTTTCAATGGATTATCCCCTTTCTGAACCACTTTCGGAAGCGTAATACAGCGTTGTTGTGCAACCGCAATATACTCTGTCTTGTAGCGTCCTTGCGTGCCAATCTCGGCTTGCACTACCTCTCCTCGTTTAAATGGCTTCGGGTATTCTTTTGTTTTTTCAAGCTTTAAGTCAAACAATAGCTTCATGCTGTGCTCTTGTTCAAGCTGGTGCAGGAATTCCTTAAATTTCTCCCAATCCAGTTCCTTGGCAGGATTTCTTCCCCGTCGATTCATCAAGAAATTCTGGATGCATACTTTTTTTACTCCAATCTGCTTGGCCCATACAATAATCTTGCCCATTTCCCGCTCATTGATACCAAACATGACCACCGGTGTGATAATGACTTCAATCTTCGTATGTTTCGTCAAATAGGTAATGATCTCCTTGACTTTTTCAATATTGTAAGCAGTAGAACCCATCACTTCTTTTGCTTTCTCAGCATCAAATCCGCTGACAGAAATATTCAAATGCGTAAGCCCTGCTTTGTCCAACTGGCTGCATAGTTCAGGTGTCAAGTATGTTCCATTCGTAATGATGTGGATCTCACTAATCCATTTATTTTTTTTCAAATCGGCAACAAGACCCACCATGTCCGCATACAAGAACGGTTCGCCGTGAGAATTAATATAAATAACCATCCCTTGGTGTTTTTTATAATCCAAAAGTTTGTTCACTTCCTGCACCAAATAGTCTTTCTCGACGACAAATTCATGGGTTTTGCGTGTTCCGATGCCTTCATCAACCGAACAAAAGATGCAGCCCATATTGCATCCGGTGATCGGTTTAATCTCAAGCAGTGTTGTTCCCTTGTCCGCAATCCCAAAAGAAAGACAGCCCATCAGCGGAATCCCGCTGTTTTTGTGGACATACGTTGCCGTATTTCTTCCCTTGATACTTTTCAGTTCATCAATATGTTTTCCAAGTATCTGGTAGAATTTCCGTTCAGCCTGCTCTTGCATGACGCCTTCAAACTCAATCGTGTGCGGATCAGGAATGTTATACGTTCCTATCCCCTCCTTCAGAAGTTCTTTTTCAATCTCAATATAAAAATGCTTCAATAACGCAATGCGGACATGGTCAGGCATCTCATAGAATGTGAGATCTTGGAATGTTAATTTCGCAGTCATTTTACAATCCTGGTGAGGAATTCGGTGATGCATGAGTGGGGAGCACGAGATGGGAGTATCATCTTTGCATCCTCTTCTTCAGCCTCAATAACTTTAAATAGGGGTTAAACCCTCTTTATTGCGGGGGTTAACAGTATTTAAACCTATAGGTTTTCTCCTCGCAACAAGGGTGGTAGATAACCATGGCAGAAACGCCAAGCAAACAAGAAAAAGAATGGCACATCAGCTATGAGCTTCTTTTTGAAATTTTAAGGAGAGAAAAGAATCGAGAAGACCTCCAGCAGCTTGAGCCTGATTTCTTTGGTTCAGTTTTTGATTATCTCAATACCCTCTATACAGAACTGCGTCAGATGCATGAAGAGCCCAACTCCGATGACGAGATTGAAAAAATCCAGTTAAAGATCCAAAATCTCAAAAAAATGGTGCGCGACCTGTACAGCAGAAGAGAAAAGAAACTGGTGGGGCTCGCAGTCATGCGTTCGAGAACCCAGCAAAGCATTGTCAACACTGGTCTTCTTTTAGAAAATGAAAAGCGTCTTTTTGATGCGCTGGTCGTCCTGTTGGAGACCCATAAAGGAGATCAGTTAGGTGTTCTTGCAGGGACTGTTGGGGGGAATGCAGGGAATGCAGGCAGTGTAGGGAATACGGGGAATGTAGAGAATAGTATCACGGCTACAAATAAGTTACCTTTAAATATGAGTGCTGGCGTTGAACCCTCTAGAAGTGTTCCGGTGGCTTTAGAGACGTTCAAAATCTCTGAACCAATACCTGAAGTAAAACCGACGGTTCCTTCGCTTGTTTCGGTTCGCTTTTTAAGCGTTGTACAAAAGTTTGTGGGGCCGAGTTTAGAAATTTATGGTCCGTATCAGGAAGGTGATACTGCAGCATTGCCTGCAGTGGTTGCATCCATCCTGATTGAAAAACAAAAAGCTGAGCGAAGAGAAATACAAGATCAAGATCATCCTGAACCTCATCATGAGGAAAATGAACAAGACGAACGTGTGACTGCATGAAAAAACCTAAAGTTATCAACCGCTATTGTCCTTTTTGTAAAAAACATTATGAACATAAGATTGTTCAGTCAAAGAAAAAAGCAGCATCTTCACTTACTTATGGTTCAAAACACCGAGCACGCAAGCGGGGCCGTGCACGAGGCACCGGAAATCTTGGCCGTTACTCAAAACCTGCAGTAACCAAATTTAAGATGACCGGAAAAAAAGCAACAAAGAAACTTGATCTTCGTTTTGAATGCAAGAACTGCAAAAAAAGCCATGTGCAGAAAGCAGGCATCAGAACCAAACGTTTAGAACTCATCTAAACACATTTCAAAGCAACGAGGTATTCCTATGGTCGCAATTGGTCGTGAAACAACATCAAGATTCATTAAAATCCGCTGTCCTAAATGCAAGAATGAACAGATCATGTTTGGAAAAGCGGCTTCTCCGGTTTTATGCTTAGTGTGTGCAAAAAGCCTTGCTGATCCCACGGGCGGAAAAGCGAGAGTCAAAGCACGCATTTTAGAAATTCTCGACTAAAACGCAGGAGGATTTTTCCATCATGTTATACTCAAAGTCAGGATTGCCTGAAGAATCCGAAATTGTGTTGTGTACAGTTACGAAAGTCTATTACAACGCTGTTTTTGCAACGCTTGATGAATATCAAAATAAAACTGGCGTCATCCACATTTCTGAAATTGCACCTGGCCGTATCCGCAACATTCGGGAATACGTTGCCGAGGGAAAAAAGATCATCTGCAAAGTTCTCCGTATTGAGGTGAGCCGAGGAAACATTGATCTTTCTCTGCGCCGTGTCAATGACAAACAGCGCCGTGAAAAAAATACCCAGCTCAAGCACGAACAGCTTGCTGAGAAAATTATCGAACTGCTTGCAAAAGAAATGAAGGTGCCTGTTCCTGAACTCTATAAAAAAATTACCACACCCGTTTTCGAGCATTATGATCTTTTGTATTCCTGTTTTGAAGAAGTGGTGAGCGGTCAGTTTCAGCTCGAGACACTCAAGCTCGACAAGCTCCTTTTAACAAAACTCAAAGAAGCAATTCTCCTGCGTATTAAACTGCCGGAGGTTACGTTAACCGGTGATCTTTCGCTTACGACATACGATCCAAGAGGCATTGATGTAATTCGCCATACTTTGGGATTAACCAAGAAAGAAGGCGTGCAGACGCGCTACCTCGGCGGCGGGAAATACCATCTTACAATCAAGGCAGAAGATTACAAAACTGCAGAAGGCATTCTTGAGCAGATCACCAGCGCTGTTTTTACCTTTATGAAATCCAAAAATGGAGAAGCTTCATTTATACGCAAGGAAGCGAAGGCTTCTTCATAAGGTCAGGGGCGTTACCATGGTCAAACATCTTCTGAAATGCCCCAGCTGTCATGGCTACACGATGAAAGTGCAATGCACCTGCGGTGCAAAGACCGAGAGCTGTCGCCCGCCTAAATATTCTCCTGAAGATAAGCTTGCGGTGTATCGCAGACAGGCGAAAGGATTAGGATAAAGGCTTAAATATCCCTTCTTATTTTCCTCATTTATGCGCACTGATTTGGAAGCTCTTGTACGTAAATTTAGAAGGAACTATGCTGTTGATGAAAGAAGGATCAACGGACACCAGGCTGTTGCATTCACGTTTGTTACGAACCGTGGTGCGTATCTTCGCAATGAATCTCTCTTTCTTGAATATTTTGGTGCACCCATCAAAAGAGAAGGCGCTCAGGTGCATGTTCCTGAAACGATTCCTGTTCATCTCATCCCTTTTATCAATGCACCATTGGGGCGCTTGATTGGTACTGTGGCTGCTATTAAACAGAGTATCCCTCCAAAAGAAATCTATGAGGCACTCGTTGCAACCTTTGGAGGCTGTAGAAAACCCCTTGTCGATCTGACAAATCCTCAGACCTTGTATGCAAAAGAAAAAAAGGGTTATAGTGCAACAGTTGAACTCGCCAAAGTTTGTCCACACCAATCTACCCCTATGCGGACAACTATCGTGCTCACAGGTTTTTATGCACTTCCGAACTGAAAACTCAATTTGGAAGCCCAGAGATCAGAAAACTTTTTAATATCATACCTCTCTTCTCTTTCCATGGCAAGCCTTTTCACCCACATGGTCTATCTTGTCCTTTCCTACTTTCTTGGATCCATGCTCTTTTGCCAGTGGTTAAGCAAATGGCTGGGCGCAACAAGCTTATTTGACCGAGGAAATCATCGTCCTGATGTTTACAATCTATGGAAAACCTACAGCTGGCAGGCAGGATTTTTTGGTTTGATCCTTGATGCGGGAAAAGGTTTTTGTGCGGTGTTCCTTGCCTATCTGTTCAGCTTTTCAGCTTCCATTGTTTATCTTGCAGGCGTCTATGTCATAGTCGGCCATCTTTTCTCGATCTATTACCGATTCCGCGGAGGAACAGGGTCCATCCCTGTATTAGGATTTCTTATTGCGCTGTTCACCATTGATACCTTAAAGCCAGGGTATCTTCCCTTCTTCACAACGGTCGCCGGCATCCTTATTGCCTATCTGATCGTTGCACCGATCGTCTTTAAGATCTTCTTGAATAAGAAATATCTTTAACATAAAAGATCTGCCATCATTAAATCAAAAGCGTCACAACCAAATTCTGAGCAAGAAGCGTGACGATAAATGCCAGCAGAAAACTCGGAACAAAGGGAATTCCTTCTTTAATAAGAACTGTATGAATCAGCTTTTTCTGTTTCAGTTTCAATAAGGTTTTGATCTGCTGTTCATCAATTCCCAGATCCTTGGGTCCGCAGATGCGCTTTCCTTTGACTATCACATCTTCTGCAATCCAATCTCCTGGTGTCAAACGTTCGGGTGCAATATGTTTGAGCATGGCAATCTTTTCAACAGCTTTAGTCAACAGCAAGACCCAATACAGAAGTATCATCATAACAAAAAGTGCGCTCACTGCCAGTCTCCATTCTCGTTGAGGAACTAAAAATGTCGTCGAAGATGCTGTTACGATGAAAATAAAAACAAAGATGAAGAAGCTATATTGCACGAGTTTTCGTAAGAAGCGGATTTTCCGTTCTTTGCTGATGTCTTTCAACTGCTGTACAAACGCTTTTCTGTTCTTGATGGCAAGAATAATTGCCCAACAGAGTCCATACACTGCTCCCACAATAAGCACATTCATCACAAAGGCAATGCTCATTTGCTGGAGATCCCCTGGTAGTCCTACATCGAGGCCAAATACAGCACCGAGGCCCATCAACAGTTTGCTGTCTCCCCCGCCCCACTGGCCGGAGTAAAACATCACCCAAGCCAGCACAAAAAAGAGGATAAATCCGAGTAGTCCTTCAAGAAGATACCAGCCACTCCCTGTGGAAATCGTGAAGATCAATCTCGTTCCTAAGCCGAGCACAATCAGCCCCATGCTGAGCCAATCAGGAACTTCGCGTGTTTTCCAGTCGGTATACGATCCAATGATGAGAGCAATGAACGCCAAGCCGATGAGAAAGAGCTGTTCTGAGGGAAGTGCAAGGATCATCTCTTCCTGGTCAGTTGCAGGGTATAAATAGTTTGTGTGATCTTCTTCAGATCAGGAAGAGATCAAGAATCATAACAACCCACCGTAAAAAACTGCGAGCTCAGCACCAATCCTCGTTGCTTCATGCCAAAACTCTTGGTGCATGACGATTGATAAAAGAAGCGTTTGCAACAGTTCAGAAGCGTGGTATATCCTGATATCGGTGTGTTGACACTGTCTTTTCTACAGACAGACTGATCCGGATTCCATTCAATGATCCCCTGTAAAGCTCCTCCGCAGTTCTCCTGCGTTTCAAGCTTGGCGATCGGCTGCCGGAGCAGGTCTGATTGCGCAATGGCCAGGCGTTTTCTTTCGAATGTCCTTTCTTCTTTGCTTATGCTTTCCTTGATTTCTCCTTCTCCTTTACTTTTGCAGGTCTGCTGTTGTTCATCACAGCCATAAATACATGCAATTGTTGTGAGATCAAAACATCCATCTCCATCGGTGTCTTGGCAGATCCGAAGCGCATCCTCTGCACAGGTAATGCCTGCAGGTGTGCAGGTTGTGTCGCAAGCTGGCTGTATTCTTGGTTTGGTTTTTGATAGGTTGGTTGATAATTTTGCGGGGGGTGGTGATTTTGTTTTGGTGGGAGGTGGTGTGTCTTGTTCAATTTTCTCCCCTGCTCCTACTGCATTCCCCGTGATGGCTGTGAGCGGCTGTTCTCTCTCTTCTCCCTGCTGTATGTTCTTGCTCTGAATCATGGCAACCGTCGTCATAAACAGAAAGATAATAATCACCAAAACAATATGGTCTTTCACACGTTCGCCTCTCGCAATTTTAGTGGAATCTTTGCGCTGGCGTGTCCTTAACGTATATAAAGATTTTCAAAGCAACTTTTACCTTTTTACAACCGTATCAACATCTTCCTCTGCCGGTGCACGGTTTTTTGCAGTCAATCTTCATCTGGTGTTTGGTGTTCCCTTTGCAATAATACTCAGTCAAGGTCCTTCCTTTACAGCTGTCTACAAAGCTCTGCACTGGTTTCGTACCTGAGAGCACCAAAACATGCCCCTCCATGCCATAGCTTGGATCATCTGCAGAGAGATCCGTAAGGTCAGCATCATGGCAACGCTTGGTTTCGATGGCTGAGCCCAGCAATCCCTGCTTAGTATTTGCGAAAAGGATCAGAAGCATGACTGCAAGAAAAAAGAGGATCAGAAAGAACCCTTGCTTATGGTGCTTCACACACATTCACCTTGGATGCAGGTTGTTCCCCCCGTGCATTCAAGAATCTTGACTGAGGGTATTACTACTTTGATGAGTTCCATACTTGCAGGTTCGCAGACTTGTTCATAGACATGATTAAAGAACACATCCCTGCCGCAAACATCCGTATGGCTGATCCCATAGAATGAAACATGGCCTTTCGTATAGATTTGTGCTTTAGTATCGGTTAAACCATTATAATTGTCAGAGTCATAGCATGATGAATCAAGGATCTGTTCAACTTCAGTTCCTTGGCGTTGTTGCGGGCCAAGGTTCTCAAGCACGGCAAAGCCGGTAATAGCAGAGCCAGGACCAGCAGAACCTTTAGTTTTGAAGAAATCAAAGTTTCCAAAAGAAAGGAGTGTGAGGAGTACAACGAGTACGGTTACTATAACAAATCCATCACCAAGTCTTTTGACCATCCTAACTTTATAAAGAATGTTGTGGTTTTTAAAGATAGTGATGATTGTGCAAGAATAAGTAAAGAGTACAAGTAAAGAGTAAGGTGCCTCATCGTCTCCGATTGAATCGTCCAAATCCTCTTCTGAACTGCTGGTGCTGAGGGCGTTCTCTGGCAAAAAATGCAAGCTTTTCAAACTGCACCTTTGGCATATTAACCACCTTCATCTGATATTTTCCTAAGACCTCTCTAAATGCTTCATGATCTCTTGAACATAACAAGGTTATAGCCTTTCCTTTTTCTCCTGCACGAGCAGTCCTTCCTACACGGTGGACGTATTCCTGCGGATCCTTGGAAAGATCGTAATTAATCACGTGGCTGATGTTTTTCACATCAATTCCCCGCGCAGCGACAGCTGATGCAACAAGAATATTGAAAAGACCTTTGTTGAAATTTTCAATCACTCTCAGTCTTCTTGATTGGGGAAGTTTTCCGTGAATCATATCTGCTTCAATGTTCTGCTTTTTCAGGTTTTTTGTAACCAGTTCAACCGTAGAACGTGCAGAGCAAAAAATGATCACTTTTTCTATAGGCTGGCTGTTCAGCAAGTGAACAAGGAGGGAGAATTTTTCGTTATATTCAACATCATAATAATACTGTTCGAGCACTTCTTCTTTGAGATGCAGTTCATCTTTCACGACTTCTGAGTTTTTCATATACTTTTTTTGGAGCCAAAGGACCTCGTCAGAAATCGTTGCTCCGAACAGCAAAATCTGCCGGTTGTTTGGTGTCTGGTTCAGAATCATTCTGATATCATTGATAAAACCCATGTCCACCATTTTGTCGGCTTCGTCCAGCACGACGCAGTTGAGATTGGACAAGTTTAAATTTCGTCTTTGAAGGTGGTCAAGCAGTCTTCCCGGAGTTCCGACGACAATGTTTCCCCTTCGTATCTCCTCGATTTGCGTGTGCATCGATGCACCGCCGTAGACCGTTGCAACATGCGCTTGTACGTATTTTCCGAACTTTTTTATTTCTGTCGCAATCTGCACCGCAAGCTCCCGGGTTGGACAGATGACTAATTTTTGGATCACCCGGTCAGACCGAAGGTGTTCAAGCATGGGAATAACAAATGCAGCAGTTTTTCCAGAACCTGTTTTTGAGATGCCAATGACATCTTTTCCTGCTAAGATGCGCGGTATCGTCTTGGTTTGGATGCCTGTCGGTACATGAATTTCATGTTCGTTGAGTGCAGTTACTATTTCTTTCTTTATTGTTTTAAAGACCATACGATTAACATGTCTCACATTTGACTAAAACCAGTTCTTATACTCGCACTGGTCGAAACAGAAGAAGTATGAGCTATCATCGATATAAGCGATAATTTCAAAATACTCTCGTGTTTCCACGTCTCTACCCCATCCTGAAGGTCCGGAGGTTATAAACCTATCGGTTTTGATCCGCTAGTACCCTGTCCTCATGCACTTCTTCGCCCGCAGATTGCACTTCAGCGGTACATTGCAGTCTGCTTGCTCTTTGCACATTTGGCCATACTTGCAGGGTTTGCAGCTTCCTCCGCAGTCGACATCAGTTTCAAAGGGATCCTTAAAACCATTTATGCAGTTGTAGAATTCTTTTTCTGTTAATTTTTTCTCTTCAACTCTTTGTTCTTCTTCCTGTTCTTTCTGTTTTTCTATTTCTTCTGCTATCGCAACAGGATCAACTTGAAGAAGCGGTATTCCTCGTGTAATAGTTACTGCAGGTTGTCCTTGTACCACCTGTTGTAAAACCGGCTGAGGTTCAGGAACAAGAGCAGGTGCTGTCAATAAACATTTTCCTTCTTGGCATCCATATTTGCATGAATACTCCCGTTGTTTGATTTGTGAACTTTCGCAGTAATATTCAACCAATGTTCCTTGCAGTGTTCCTTGTTTGCATGCATCCTGCACGGTTGCTGATGAAGTGGTTGTTATTCCTGCAAGTGTGGGTTCATCTCCTAAATCAGAATCTGTGCAATAAACTTGGATAATATCTCCTTGACGGACTTCTTGACCCACACCCTGTTGGTCATCTCCTCCCTCATTTACGAGGTCTCCGGTAATTGCTTCAAAGCCACGCTCTCGCTGACAGCCTACCAAAACAAGGAGTGTCAAGAGGAGCAAAGCAACGATCACTCTCTGTTCTATCCGTTTACGAGAATCCTGCATCTGATGAACTATCTGATAAGCTTGCATCTCTATCCCCTCTTCCCTCTTATGTTGGGGGGAAGGGAATACGAACAACTATAAAAAGTTAGTTTTCATCGTCTTGATGGGGTCTTGATACAGGAAGCCAATCCAAAAGCTTTATAAATGAGAGCGGGTGCCCTTTGGCATCTCGGGGTTGTTCCCGTATAGGTGAATATATGAATATCCATGATGTTCCAGCAAATGCCTTGATTACAGAAACCGCAAAAGAACTCAAGAAACAGAATCTTGTCAAGCCTCCTGTCTGGGCGTTTTATGTTAAAACCGGTGCTCACAAAATGAGGCCTCCTGTTGACAATGACTGGTGGTTTCAACGTTCTGCAGCAATCCTTCGCACCATTGCAAACCGAGGTCCGGTTGGTGTAGCAAAATTACGAACCAAATACGGCGGAAGAAAAAATCGAGGCCACAAACCGAACCGCTTTCGAAAAGGTTCGGGAAATGTTATTCGAAAAGTCTTACAGCAACTTGAAAAATCTCAATTAGTAAAACAAATTGATATCAAAGGCAAAAAAGGACGCATCATCACTTCGCGAGGCCAGTCCTTGTTAGACAAGACTGCTATCGGTATCCGAAAAACAGGAAGGCCTGCAGGAAAATCAGCTCCACCCGTTGCATCAACTGTTTAGATGCGCTGAGATGCTTACACTGATGGATGAACCACACCCATGGATGAACTTGCATTCCTCAAACAAAAACGGCTTGCACAACTTCAGCACCACTATCAAAAACAGCAGAATGAACAAGCAGTTCAGCAAGCCGAACTTCACCAGCAGATCAAGATGCTGGAGTCGTATGTTACGCAACGTTTAAGCAAAGAAGCCTTTGAACGGTATATGAATATTAAAACAGCACATCCTGAACGTGCGGTTCAGGTGCTGACAGTGTTGGGGCAGCTCATCAATGAACGTAAACTTGAACATGTTGATGATGCAGAGTTCAAACAGCTCCTCCAATTAATCAATCAAGAAACAACACGCGATATCAAAATCATCCGCAAATAACTATTAAAAAAGGCATTCAACAATGGCAACGATCAAACATCCTTCACGAAAAGCGCGCCTTGTAAAACGAGGGCGGCAAACCCGCTGGGCTCCTTTTTGGACTGTTCCTAAAAAATACGGTGTAGGACAGCGCGTCCATCCTGGACGTCATACTGCTGTCAAACGCAATTGGAGAAGACACTCCAAAAAAGCATAATCATGGTTGATACTTATGGCAGATCTTGAACGTGTATATACCATTCCTATCGCAAAAGAATGGCTGAAAGTTCCGGTATACAAACGAGCAAAGAAAAGTATCATCGGAGTACGCAATTTTCTCACACGCCACATGAAATCCGAAGACATTCGTCTTGGAAAGGCCTTGAATGAAGCAATTTGGGTTCACGGCATGAAGAATCCTCCTCGGAAAGTTAAAATCAATGTTACTAAGGATTCCAAGGGTGTTGTCCACGCCGAACTTTTTGGAGCAGGACTTGAACAGAAGGCTGAAGTAAAAGCAAAAAAAGCTGAATCTCAACCTGCTGTCGAGGCAAAGAAAGCAGAACCCCAAGCAGAATCCAAAACAAAAGCTCCTCAAGAAGCAAAAAAAGAACAGAAGAAAGGGAAATAAATTCTTATCTCTCTTGTTTCTTGATTTCTATGCTACCAACAGAATCTCTTGGATTGGCGGGATCGTTAAGAACGTTATACCACTTAAAAGATCTTAAGCGTCAAGGTTGGTTACGAAGAGGAGTACCGCCTCATTTATGCGAATCTGTTGCAGGACATTGTTATCGAACAGCTCAAGCAGGTTTTCATTACACCGGCGATTTGCGGACAACTGCGATGCTTTTCATTCACGATTGGGCTGAGTCTTGAGTCTATTGTTGGTGATATTATCCCTTCTGATGGTGTTGATCCCGTAGAAAAAAGTAGATTAGAAACAGAAGCGATGCAGAGTATCACGAATCCTCTACTGTATGGGGATAAAGTAATGGATCTTTGGCTTGAGTATGATCACGGCGTTACTCCTCGAGCAAGAGTTGCCAAGCAATTGGACAAACTCGACGCAGGAGTGATGGCTTTGGTATACGAAGACCTTGGTTTTGACGTTTCTGAATTATTTCCCTATGCTCAGAGGAAACTAACCGATCCCGCTTTAATTCACATTTTTGATACGTTAGTAAGAAGAGAGCATGACTTAGCAAATTCGCATCGTTTTTATTTTTCCTTGCTTGCTGAAGCAAGACCTATCCATGATGCCTATTTATCTTGAACATATAAGTTTATAAAGGAACCCTTCTTCTTATATCCCTATTAGGTGAGATTTATATGGGAGATTACCAAAGAAGCAGTCAACGGGAAAGAAAACCTGCGAGAAGATTTGGCGGCGGTTTTGAAACAGGCAGGCCAAAAGGAAGATTTAGTAGAAATTCCAGCGAATCATCTGGAAGATTTGGCAGCAGACCATTCAGGCGAGATGGAGACCGATCAAACAGGCAACCACTAGAAATGCACACAACCGTATGTGATAAATGCGGTAAAGAATGCACCGTGCCCTTCAAGCCAACACAGAACAAGCCAGTCTATTGCAGTGATTGCTTTAGAAAAAATGACCATTCTTTTGTAAAATCAGACTCTGCACAAAGCGGAAGATCAGACCACTCTACCGAAGACCTTGCAAAAATTCATCAAAAACTTGATAAGATCATGCAGGCCTTGGGGATTGAATAATTATTTTTTTATCGAAAGTCGGTGCAGGCGACAGTTACTCTTTTATGCTGTATAAACGCTGAATTCTCTGATCAAAATCTCCCCCAAAAAACCGAAATGTTTATATCTGCTGTGCTTTCCCAAGAAGTATGCTTCACGCTCTCCCCTTTGAAACCATCAAACGCACTCTTCTCATCAAAAAAGAAGCAAGCACCAATCCTGCTTGGGGAGGCGATCCCAATCAGCGTTCTCCTGACACGATGATTGAATACGGCGTTGTCAACATCGATAAACCAAGAGGACCAACCAGCCACCAAGTTTCATTCTTTGTCCAGCAAATCTTAAAGCTTGAGAAAAGCGGACATTCGGGAACCCTTGATCCGCATGTAACCGGAGTGCTTCCTGTTGCATTGGGGAGGGGAACCAAGGTTGTTGAAGCCCTGCTTCCTGCCGGGAAAGAATATATCTGCATCATGCACGTGCACAAACCGACTGATGAAAAAACCTTAAAAGGAGTTTTCCAAGAGTTTACAGGGTCGATCAAACAGCTTCCGCCTATTCGATCTTCAGTAAAACGGCAGGAGCGCTTTCGGACGGTTTATTATCTTGATATTCTTGAGATTGATGAAAACCAACAAGAGGTCTTATTTAGGGTTGGCTGTCAAGCAGGAACGTATATTCGTAAACTCTGCCATGACATCGGCCAGAAACTGGGATGCGGAGCGCACATGACAGAACTTCGCAGAACCAAGGCGGGTCCTTTTCGTGAAGATACGCTAGTAACCTTGCAGGATCTTGCTGATGCTTATTGGTTATATAAAGAAAAAGGCGATGCAAGCCTGCTGAAAAAAGCAATCCAGTCGTTGGAAACTGCAGTGCGACATCTCCCCAAGATCTGGGTTTTGGACACGTGTGTAGGAACACTCTGCCACGGCATCGATGTCAAAGTTCCTGGCATCAGCAAAGTCGAATCAGATATTGCGGTTGAAGATCTGGTTGCTGTGATGACACTCAAAAACGAATTGATCGCACTCGGCAATGCAAAAATGACAAGCAAGGACATGGTTGAGAACGACAAGGGTCTTGCTGTGAAGATCTTTAAGGTGTTTATGGAGCCGGGGTTGTATCCGAAGTCAACAACAACTTCTCAAACTTAATCGGCTTCTCACGTTTAATCATCATCAACGGTAAACAATCTACTATCTTTCACTTCAAACAATCCTAAGCGGGCGCCTGTATCTAACCACCCATGTGCATAATTCAGGCAGGCAAAGGCATTGACGATTTCTCCTTTTTTCTGAAAATGCAGGGCATCATCATAGTAGCGTTGTGCCATATCAAGAACAATGTGAGCATGTTCTGTACATTCGGTGCGTTTACCGCAACACGGTGCAGATTTTGCTTTTGCAAGAGCCTCTTTTGTAATAGAGAAATATTTCTCAAGCCGTTCGTTGCTGATGGTTGCGGTTTTTTGGTCCATGAACTCTCCTCAACAGGTCGTTGTTTATATACCTTCTCACAAAGTTTAAAAATACGAGCTTTCCTCTGGCCCAAGGTGAGGTTTTGCTTATGAACACCCTGAGAGAGATTGAAACATCCTTAGCTCGCGACACTCGCATTATTCTTGTCGGCTGCCATCAGGACAGGGACCCTTTGAGCGGCTGGAGTCATGTTGCTGATTACTGGGTTGCTCCAAGAAGTGGATTGTATACTACCTCTCTTCTCCAAGATCTTCTGATGAGTCTTGTTCCAGCTGTTCAACCCACTCACCAAGATCCTTTTCGTTATCAACACGGCGCACTTTCTTTGGGAAGAATCTATTTTGATGAAGTCTTTCCGCAACAAGAAGCGGAAGGTCAGTGTGCTCATTATCGTTCCATTCCTGTCAGTTCTCTCCCTGTCCAAATGGATTCTTTAGGACTTCGTATCCAGCGTGGTGAAGAAACGGATCATTCGCATCGCATCTTTGTCAACCTTATTCCTGATGAACGCATGGCTCGAGATATTCTGAGAGGCAAACTTCCCTGTGAGTTTATGATTGATCAGCGTGATCTCGCGAGATATCTTCCGAATTAATCTCTATCTTCTTATCGTACTTTGATAACCGCAATCTTTTTAATAAGCTGCTTTTTTTACAGCAGGATGGCTATTCTTGCGCATAAGCATATTCTTGAAGCTTTGGAGAGCGGTGCCGTTCGGTTACCAACTTATGGAAAAATAGGTGCTTTCTCCCTCGATATCCCTCTTGGAGCAACATTACTCCATC